>ERZ772957.680-NODE-680-length-25473-cov-20.006531_pt1 | contig 25473 bp, 14 predicted proteins | sample MGYA00580682_ERZ772957 | MGnify/ENA primary metagenome ERZ772957 (study PRJEB29015, sample SAMEA2737921) | human oral metagenome | biome: human oral; feature: human-associated habitat; material: dental | place: China | collected 2025 ...
ACCGCGATCCGCACCGGGGTGGTCCTGGTGATGGCCTGGGTGATGGTCGCTGTCATCGGAGAACTCCGGGAGGTCCGTGCTGTGCCGCGTGGGGAGCTCGGCTTCGTCCTGGCCTTCGGGGCTGCGACGTGTGCCTCCTGGCTCTGTTACTACCGGGCGCTCCAGGACGGCCCCGTGAGCGTGGTGGTCCCCATCGACAAGCTGAGCGTGCTTGTCACAGTTCTCTTCTCCGTCCTTGTTCTTCGGGAGGCCGTCAGTAGGCGGTACCTCGTGGGTCTGGCGCTGCTCGTCGGCGGAACGCTTGCCATACTGGTATAACAAGAAATGATCTCGACGAATAGGGATATATTCCATTTTAAGTAAGTTCTATATGAAACGAGATGCCGCAAATTACCTCATAAATAGTTAGTTATGGATGAGATGGATGCTTTTCGTTGGCTGTAGTGGGCAACAGAGCGTAATATCGTCCTGAACCGCCATCTGTTCCAATGAAGGACACCGCAATGCTCGGATATCGTACTAGTTTCTCGGTAGAACTGGATCCACAGTTCGGCTTGGATCGGAAGAATGCTGTCGACACACTCCTTGGTGAAGGGTTTGCTTGGATGCGAAGCCAGAAGGGAGTTAAGAGTGCCGAGGATTTGAAACCGCTTCGTGAACAGCGGTTTCCGGAAGGCGGTCGGGCGATTTATACCCGCAGTCGAACGGGCGCCGGAGTTGACTACGCTAAACTAATCTACTTTGATGAACCGAGGGGTGGCGAGCAATGGGTGACGTCACTGCTCATCGGATTTGATATCACCGACGAACGAGCTAAACCCACAGTCTCCATTGAGGTCGACTCGCCACCAGATCCGAACAATGAAGGAAAGCCACGCTGGACTGCCAGACCAAAGCTCGTTCAACGGATCCTCGAGGCGTACTCTTGTAGCGAGCACAACTTGGCGATGGGAGCTAAACCGACCTATCTACGTGAAGGTGAGGGAGTAAACTCCTTAATCGAGGGGATGGCTGATCCTCATAGGCGCTCCCTAGTTATTGTCTGCGCGGAGGATGGCACGGTTGATCCTACGCGCTGGCAGGAAATTATGACCAAGTTGACGGCACAGACGATTGGCCAAGCGTCCGTATATGTGCTGGATAAAGCGTCCACCGAAGATTTCAATGCCAGCGTGTCTAACGGACATCAAGTATCTCCTTACTCTCCTAGAACTTTTAGGCCACCAATTGACCCTGCAGATCCTCAGGATGGGTTGAGGCACCGTGTGCTGTCTGCCCAAAGACTTATACATTCTACCGCCCCATACCTTAGCCATATGTATGGTCGTCTCTGTCGCGAGCATGCCAACGCGCAGAACATCGGAAAATTTTTGCGGCGTCTCGATGTGGTGACTGCACGAGAACTTGATCGTGCGACTCACCCGGAAAGCAACGCTGTCGAGCTTCCTGCTATCCCTACGGTACCTGAAACTGCAACCAGTGTGCCACAAGCCAGTCTCAGTCAACAAAAGGCTAACGTAACCGCAATTGAAAAACAAATTCATGTTAGGAATACACGTCAAGATTCTGTTAAGGAATCAGCCAAAGGGGGGCAATTAGTTGACTTACTTAATGAAGTTTATGAATTGCGGGCAGAGCGAGATCGGCTTCAAACTACGGATGCGCAACTAAGGGACTTGTTGCGGTGCGCTAACTTGTCGATTCAAAGACTTGAACAAACTATCGACGACAACATTGTTGATCACAATGAAACACTTCGAGAAATGGAATCTCGGTACAAGAAAGAACTTGAGGGACAACAATTTGAGTGGCTGATTAAGGACGAGGAGGCACGAAATTCTTCAGATAAGGTTCGCACACTTACTTTCCAGTTGGATGAAGCTCGTCGTGTGCTGATAGAAAATGGTTTGGATGTAAGTGGCTCCCGTGGCGCCCCAGAGCGTCGTTATGAGCAGGATCTAGGGCAGTGGGAAGAGATTCAAGTGTTCGGTGAAGAAAAATTTCCAAACTTGATATTTACATGCGACTGGAAGAAAATGATGTATGTCGCTGACCGAGACGAGAGTGGCGCCTGGCTGTCTCAGACTTGGCAAAGCCTTGCTATGCTCGATGGCTATTGCGAATTTCGTCGAACGGAAAAGGGGAGAATGTTTTCCGGAGGCTTACGAGAATATCTTAAAGGCGGTTACGGTGAGGCGTGGTCTATTTCTGCCGATCGTTATCGCCCCAACGAGTCAAATATCGTAAAAGGATCTAAAAAGTATGCTCCTGAACGTATTTTTAATGTACCCAGGGAGGTGGATCCTTCGGGTAAGGCAACAATGTATTCCCATATTGTTATCCAAACGAAGGGCGCGGTGAGTCCTCGAATCTACTTCCGAGACTGTGTTCAGCAGCTTGGTAAGATCGTAATAGGATATATTGGTAGACATCCACGTAATACCATGACGAACTAGTCATGGCGCTGTGGTACGGTAGATATTTTACTCGTCATGCCTGCGCTATACATAGCAAGTAGAAATATTCGTCGTCCCTGATTTGTTTCATCCGAAGCAATTTGCCAACCCAATTGTGTATATCGTTGTAAGTTCGCATAATGCTTGTGGGCAGTTAGACTCCGGATCCGTCTTCGGACGCTACGACTAGTGCCTCCTAACTCTGCTAGCACCGGTCCCTCCAGGGCGGTCTCGCCTGCGTGGTGGTCCCGACCGACAAGCTGAGCGTGCTGTTGACTGTGTTTTGTCAGCCCCCTCCTGAAGGATGGTCGTCAACAGGCGGTATCTCATCGGGTTGACTTTGCTCCCCGGTGAGACTCTTGCCATGTTGGTCCTCTGAGCGTTGCTCGCGAGAAGTCTTGGTGTCAGAGGTACTCGGGTACTCGGGCCGCTGGGTAGGATGTTTGTACTAGGTGCCTCGACTTGGTGTCTTAGTGCTTTATCTTGGTGCCCAAGTTAGTGACTTAGTGCATCGGCTCGGCGTCCTAGTGCTTCGTCTTGGTCCTTGACAAGCCGACTTAGCGACTCGACTCAGTGATCCGATATGTGGTGACTTAGTGACTCAACTTAGTGATTTGAGCATTGACTCAGTGACTCGATGCGCTCGCTGATCTGGGTGACCGCATGCCTGGGCATGTGCGTCACCTCTCCATGCGGTCGACGAGATCGCCGAGGCATGGCGGGGCACGGCGGCGCGTCGGTAGCGAGACGATGACGGTGCCGAATGCCTATATGTTCGGCTCAGCCTTCGTCGCTGCGCTCACCGCGATCCTCGGTAAGGCCGGCATCACGGGGGTGGAGTCGAACCTCGGTACCGCGATCCGCACCGGGGTGGTCCTGGTGATGGCCTGGGTGATGGTCGCTGTCACTGGGAAACTCCACGAGGTCCGCACTGTGCCGAAAGGTGAGCTCGGCTTCGTCCTCGCCTCCGGGGCTGCGACGTGTGCCTCCTGGCTCTGCTACTACCGGGCGCTCCAGGATGGCCCTGCCAGCGTGGTGGTCCCCATCGACAAGCTGAGCGTGCTCGTCACCGTCCTCTTCTCCGCCCTCGTCCTGCGGGAGGCTATCGGTAGGAGGTACCTCGTCGGGCTGGCCCTGCTCGTCGGTGGGACTCTCGCCATGCTGATGTGAGAGAAGGCCATGAGGGCTATTCACAAGCATGCTGACCATCCGTGCTTGCCCAGGTCATCAACACCGGTGGGAAGTGGCTAGTGGGTACGTGACGTGGCAGCCTCGGCGCGGAAGTCACGGGGACTGAGGCCGTATCGGCTCTTGAATGCGGAGGAGAAGCTGAAAGGACTGGCATACCCCACCTGGTGGGCAATGGCGGACAAGGTGGCATCGCTGCGATCCAGGAGATCGGCAGCCATTGCCAGCCTCCACTGGGTCACATAGGTCATGGGGGAGACACCGAGCGTGGCATTGAAACGCCTTGTGAGAGAAGCTCGGGAGACACCTGCTAGAGCCGCGAGTGAGTCCACCGTCCAGTCTCGTGAGGGGGCCGCCTGTACCGACTCGGTTGCCCTGCGCACCACGTCGTCCCGGGAGGCGGAGAGGAGACTGACATGGTTCTGCGTCCCGGTATTAATCCAGGCACGCAGCGTGGTGACCAACAGGACATCCAGGAGCCTGTCCAGGACACTGGACTGTGCAAACCCGTCATGGACGGTCTCGCGGTTCAACAGACTGACCAGTTCCGGCTCAGGGGCACTCACCAGGAACCACGGCGGCAGCGACTGCAGCATCAGTCGCCCCAGCTCGGAGTGGTGCCGGTAGGTGCCCACCAGCAGCTGATCCTCGCCCTGCGGATCATTGCCCCACGTACGCACCCCGGCGCTCATCTCTTCGGACAGGTCGCGGCCGTCTGGGCCCGAGCAGACCTGGCCGGCTCCGATCCTGGTACCACCGTTGTGCTCCTGGCTCGAGCTCAGGGTGTAGAGGGTGGGAGAGCGCACCACAAGGATTTCACCGGCCTCGAATCGGTGCGGGCGTGATCCGTTTGCAGTGATCCATCCTCCGCCCCTCAGTGCGGGGATGATGGATAGCGGTGCCTTGTCCTCCACCGACAACGACCAGGGACGCCCCATGACCACGCGCAGCAGGAATGCGTCGCGAGCGTGAGGCTGGGCCAGGAAATCCTCCAGCAGGTCCATACCTCTGAGTCTAGGTGGTTGATTCCAAGGTGGTGTGGGGCGATCGCACCGTTGCTGTGTATCGATACCGAACGATGTTCCCTGTGCTTCGCCTGCAAGCACCTGGCCGGCTGGGCTGGCACACCGGCACCACCGGCACCCCTGCCATACGCTCCCTGACCTCCGACGACCGCGAGCCACTTCCTCTGGAATCAACCATCGAGGAGTGCTTCGAGCCGATGTCGCATGAAGGTGAGCCGCTGGCCCATGGAGCTGTGGACGCCCCGCCAATGGAATGGAGGTATGCAAGCAGCGATCGGAGAAGCGCTGCCTTGCGTCGGATGTCACCCCGGTTCTTCGGAAGAGAGAGTCATGTCACTGAACAACATTGTGTCCGCATGCGGTGCGGTGGGATCCGCCGTTGTCGGGGGTATCTACACCAATTTTTCGGCCAGGGTGATGCCTTGGCTGGGTTCGTTGCCGGACGCTGAAGCGATCGAGACCATGCAGAAATTCAACCGCACTGCCGTGCAGGTGCCGTTCACGACCTTCTTCTTTGGCACAGCGGTCGCCAGCACGTGGACAGTGGTGCACAACGTGCGTAAAAAGGATCGGGGTATCGGAGACCAGATCTCCGCTACGGGAGGCCTTCTGTATCTGGCGGGCTGGGTGCTGACCATCGTCTACAACGTTCCGCGCAACAACCGCCTGTCCGACGTCGTAGCGGGGACTGCTGAGGGGGCCCGGGTCTGGCACATGTACCTGGATGAGTGGACCTCCGCAAACAGCGTGCGAGCCGTTCTCTCACTCCTGGGTGCTGTGGGACTGGGAGTTGGAACCGCCATGAACATTTTCTCCAAATCGCGGTGACCGGCAGGGCCGGCTGACAGGCGCCAGCCTGTCGAAGTCGAGCGACCAGTCCGTGCTGCAACGACGCTCGTGCCAGCTGCGCGCACCTTGCCTGAAAAGAATCAGCCATACAGAACAGGAGCCACCATGTACGTCATCTCTGGAGCCAGCGGCCGTATCGGTTCAGTCGTTGCCGACCGCTTACTCGATTCCGGCCACCCCGTCCGTGCTGTCGTCCGTCGTCCAGAAGCAGCCGCCGATTGGATCTCTCGAGGGGCTGAAGCGGTCGTCTTGGACCTGCGCGACAGCCAGAAGGTTACCGAGGCCTTGAACGGTGCAACGGCCTTTTTCGCCATGATGCCCTTCGATCTGTCCGTGCCGGACCTGGAGCAGTACGCCGCAGAAATGGTGCAGTCGGTCTCCAACGCGGTCAAGGACGCCGGCGTTCGACACACGGTAATGCTCTCCTCCGGCGGTGCGGATCTGACCGAAGGCACCGGACCGATTCTGGGCCTGCACCACATGGAACAGGCGCTCGCACAGACGGGGACCGTCTTGACTGCCCTGCGCCCGGGACACTTCCAGGAGAAGTTCGGGGATGTCCTCGGAGCCGTTCTGCACGAGGGGGTCTTCCCGGTTTTCGCCTCAAGCGCGGACACGCCCCTGCCTATGGTGGCCACCCGCGACGTCGCGGAGATCGCGGTCCAGGAGCTGCTGGCGGATACACAGTCCAGCGAGGCTGTGGATATCGTGGGGCCGAAGTACACGGAGCGCCAGGTTGCCAGGTCGCTGAGTGTTGCCCTGGGCAAGCCGCTTGAGGTCGTGCCGATCCCCGAGCCCGGTTGGATGGACGCCCTGGTGAAGGCTGGCTTCGCACCGCACATCGCGGAGAGTCTGGCAGACCTGTACCGGGCGGACGAGCACAAGCGGCTGGGGCCGCGCGGTGATCGGAGCATCCGTGTAACCACGGATATCGACATCACGGTCCGGCACGTGCTCGCACAGGAGGTCTGATCCCCTCGCCCCACGTCGGCAGAACCCCGGATAACAGCGGCTCGGTCTGGCGGTTACGGGTGACTATGCTGCCGGAGGCGACCTTCAAGAGCGGGTTCAGCTACCAACTTCTGACCGCCTGGATCGACCATGGCACCAGCAACGTTGGTGGCGAGTGCGCGTTCATCATGCCTGCAGCCCGGTAACGTGGGATCGAACGCCGCCGCCGACCACGTCGAGGTGATTTGACGGGCGCTGAAGGCAACCAGGATGGGCCCCAGACCCGGTCGACGGGTCCTGGCGCGCATCGACGGAGCCGGAAGCGCGAAGGAGACGATCGAGGTCCTGGCCTGTCGGTGGGTGGTGTGGAGTTCAAATTTCCCGACCACACCCCACAGATCTATGGCACTATTCCAGAGGTCGCGTGGGCCCTGGTTATAACGCTGACGACCAGCCCGGGGAGGGTGCGGACTCGCTGAGAGCTCTGACTTGCCGGACCTGTCCGGTTGGCTGGCCGGGATGCGGGCGATCTGGTTTGCCGACCTCGAAGTCCGCCACCGATTGCGGCTAGGTACGAAAATCGCATTAGATATGTCAAAGACATAGGTCTCGGCTCATTCCCTTTGCAGGGCGACGCGGCAAATCGCGTCTGGTGTCTGGCCGTGGCCCTGCCTGCCACATCCTAGCCTGTTCCCAGATGCTTGCTCTGACAGGCACCCCGGCCCGCAAATGGGAGCCTAAGATGATCCGCCTGCGGCTGACGAGGCATTCCCGTCGTGATTCGCCCGCCGCGTCGTCCTGCGTTACAAGGCCGGATACCCTTGGACCAGCCTCCTCCTCGACGCGTTGAGTCGCTCTCAGATGCCACCGTCCCTGTAGGCACGCAGCCTTGCTCCTTATTCGTCACGACCCCGAGGAAGAACCCTGGAACCAGGAAAGGCCTGATTGCCACGAGGTCCGACGCGCGGCAGACCGTCGTCACATCCGCATGCCACATTTACGCCCGCAGTACCAGCAACAACGCCAGTCACCCCAACTCAACCACCTTATGAAAAATCGAGGTCAGTATGGTCGTCCCCATCGACAAACTGAGTGTCCTGGTCACTGTCCTCGTTCCGAAAGAGTCTGTCAAAAGGCGTTACCTCGTGGGGCTGGCCCTGCTTGTCGGTGGGATCCTGGTGATGCTCATCCACTGAGATCGCCTGCCACTTGACGACGGGCCGTTCCAGACCAGTTCCTCATAGAGGCCGCCATCGTCCTTCCTGCGTGTCTCCAACCAGTGAATGCCCGCAAGTGCCCTCGCGTCAACTGACACAGTACAACCGGAGCACGATGACTGACACATCCGCCACTGCGCCCGCAGCGGGTTTCAGGCAGCCAGCATAGATGGAGTGCTGGGCTCTACTTCTTGCGCATGTATGCGATCGTGAACTCCTTGACTTGGCGGAAGTATTGTTGACGCAGGCGCAGATCGAGCCAGTCGGTTCCGAAGGGCTGGAATACGTCCAGCCCGCGTCCCAGCATGATGATCCAGTCCGTGTCGGTGGCGATCGAGCGGTCATGGATCGCGTCATTGAATGAATACTCGAAGCTGATACCGGCAATGGCCGAGTTGGTGCAGATCGTCTCCAGGTTCTCCTGCTGCTTGGTCGCGTAGGCCGGATCCTTGTCACGCTTGGTGGTCAGGCGGACGGTGATTTCCCTCGTGGTATCGGTGTACTTGGCTATGGTCTCAATGAGCTCCATCAGGTTGCGTGCCTGGTAGGACTGGCGAATGTATGGGTCGACGACGTCGATCCGTGTAGCTCCGCGCAAGTACGGACCAACATACCGGTCGTAGGTGAAGCCGCGCCTGCCTTCGGCGAACTCGAGACGCTGTTCTTTCAGTTCTGAGCCCAAGCTTTGCCGTTTGGGAGCCACTTCAACGGTGCCGTTGGCGTCGTTGGGCGGTGCGGCCTCGTCAGTGGATTCGGAACGGGCATCATCTGCTTTGGTGCCCGGGTGGTACAGTTCCGGATACTCGTCCTCCTCCAGAGTTGTCACCGTATGGGTCTGTCCAGCGTGGGTGTACTCGAAGTTGACCGCCGTCATGGTGTCATCGATGCGGATGAGCTGGTCCTTGACGCGCTTACGCCCTTCGAGCGCGATCCGCAACTGGGCACCGATCTCATCTGGGCTGGCCTGCCCGGAGGGGTGGATGAGCTTCATCAGGCCGGAGAAGGTCTTATGGATGCCATCCCGGTCACGAGTGGACAGGTCGTCCGACAGTTCGAAATAGCGTTGGTAGCGGTCGGAGTAATCGGTGTCGCGCAGGGAACGGAGGACCTCTGCCAGGTAGTCGACGACGAACCCGTAGCCGCTGGAGAACATCTCGCCGCGGATCTGCTCGAACTCCCATCCGGGCACGTAGCAGTGGATGCGGTCCAGGAAGGCGGGATCGTGGTACTGCTCAGGCAGCTCCTCAAACAGGTCGGAGTTCTTGAGCATGTAGGGCACGGTATGGGAGGTGTTGCCGACGAACACCATTGAGGCCTCCGCGCCGAGCGTCTCGACGCCGCGGGAGAAGGACTTGTTGGCCATGTAGTTCTTCATGATGTCGACGAGCGCACGGTCGGCACGCTTCTTCTTACCGGCGAACTCGTCGAAGGCGACGCAGTCCCAGTAGCCGACCAGGCCGATCCTTCCGGAGGCGTTGTTCACGAAGAGCTTCGGGACGGTCACCTCACCTCCGGAGATCAACATGCCGTGGGGCGAGAACTCAGAGTAGATGTGCGACTTGCCGGTCCCCTTGGGACCGAGCTCCACCAGGTTGTAGTTGCGCTCAACGAAGGGAATCAGCCGCACCAGGTGGAGGAGTTTGGCCCTGGGACCGAACATGGCTGGGTTGAAACCGATGGACTGGATGAGCAGGTCGATCCACTCCTCGGTGCTGAACTGCTCCCGGGTGCGGGTATAGGCGTCCAGGTCCAGGCGTGAGAGTTGGATGGGCTTGAGCGAGTGCAACCGCCAGGGAACGTCCTTCGAGTTGCCCGAGTAGGCGTAGACGATGTCACAGATGCACCAGACCCCACCGGTCAGGAGCTTGGGATGGTTACGCACCGTCTCTGCACTGACCTCCACCCTGCTGATTCCCAGGTTGGAGAACTCGGCCTCATAGATGTCCAGCTTCTCATTGAGGGAGACGGAGACCTTGTCAATGACTCGGTGGCGACCTTTCTCCCGAATGCGCGACTGGATGAGGCGGCTCTCACCCCGGTGCACGTAGTGGTCACGGAGGATGGTTCGGACCTGCTCGATGCCGGAGCGGATGGTGGCGTCATCGTCCGTGGCCGCGTACTGGCCCAGCAGGTACTCCAGCACGTAGGTGGGCACGATGGCGTTGCCCTTGACAGCTTTGACGAGGTCCTTGCGGACGACGACGCCGGGGAAGGCCGCTGCGATCTTGCGGTCCAGCGGTGTGGGGGAGGGGCGCTGAACCTGGTCGATGGGCTCCGGCTCGATGGTTTCCGGGGTGGTCATACGGGCATCCTAGAAGTCGAAGTCCGCACCGAAATCGCTGGTGAAGGTGCGTGACAGGGTGAAACGGGCTTTTTCGCCATAGGGGCGGCGCTGCGAGCCGACCGGTTCGTACAGCCGTAGCTCGATGGTCTTGCCGTTGAAGGCGTCTGCATCCATACTCAGCACCAGCGTGACCGGGAAGAACCGGTCTCGAGCTTCTGTGGAGACCTGCGAGCAGTCCACCGTCACCTCGTCGGAGATCAATGTACTGCCCGCGTACAGACCCGCGATCAGACGGCGTGACTTGACCTTCTCGCTGACCGGCTCCTGCTGGAACAGCATGACGGTGATCTGTCCGGTGGTGATCTTGTCCGTCTCGGTGACGATCTTGATGGGGGTCTGGTAGGTATCCGAGGAACGCCGCTTGTTGACGGCGATGACAGGCACCACGACCTCCTGAAGAGATGCCCCGCCGTGCACAAAGCGCGCGCCGGACCCCGCAGTACGGATACGGTGGATGGAACCGGGCACCTGCGCCTCGATGTCCCCGGACATCCCGAGCTGGTGGGGGGAGAAAGTGATGAATACGGCGTCCCGCTTGAGGCTGCGTCCCAGTACGAAGCGGTGGTTCACTTGCAGTAGTGCGTCGCCGTGCGGTTTGACGGACAGGTAGTCCTGCTCCTCCAGGTGGCTGCCCTGGTAGAGGAAGCCGTGATCGGCGGTGATGAGGATGTTGTTGACGTTGGCGTTCGCCAGTTTCTTCACCAGTCTGACCAGATCCTTGATGGCATCCTCGCAGGCGCGGAAGGTGTCTGGCTCGGTGGTCTGCTTGTCCCCGGTGGCGTCGATCTGATTGTGGTAGACGTAGAGCAACCGGTGGTTCTTGATGAGGTCCCGAGTTTCACCGGGCTTCATGCTGAAGAGCGCATTGGCCTGGATCGCTGTGCCTCCCACTGGCGTGAGCAGTCTGGCGCGGTTCTCGGTCCCTGCGCTGGGAGTGTCGTCCACCTCCACCGACCCGTCGTCGGCGAAGGCAAGGGATTCGTGTGGCAGTAGTGCCGCCATGCCGAGCTGGGTGTAGGAAGGCAGCACCGAGAGCATGGCTGACAGTTGTGCCATGAATCGGTCCTCCTGGCTAATACGTCGTGCCAACTCCTGGCCCACCTCATAGCGCAGCGCGTCGGAGACGATGACGACGATCTTCTTGCCCTTGTCCAGCCAAGGCCTGCTGACCTGATCGGTGAAGAAGGACGTGGCCGAGGGGACCGAGTTGATCTGCCAGTGCTCCATGCCCTCAACCTGCTTGCGCCAAAACTGCCCGAGCGGCGTGAGGAAGTCCCTGATGTAAGCAGTTTCTACCGCCGCCTTCAGCGCCTCGAGGGCGGAGTCCGGTTCGTTGAGGTTGAGGTGTCGATTGAACTGCCGGTAGGCCTGGTCGATGGCGAACCACTGCTGGGTATAGCGGTCGAAGCCGTCCTGCAGAGAGGACATGTTCCAGGAGCCGGAGTCGATGCGAGTCAGCAGGGTTGACGCCGTGCTAACGGCCCCGTAACTAGGCTCGAACTCGCGGTACCACGGCAACGCGGCACGGCTCTGCACGGCCTTCTGAACTTCCTTGTCCGTCAAGCTGCGCTCTTGTACCCGCTGCGCCAGACGCCGGATGAGTTCCTGGTCCACCAGGGGGAACGTCCTTCGGCCTAGTAGCTCGGGCAGGTTGTAGCTGGCCACGCGCTCGGCGATGCCCAGCAGCTCTGCCGCACGATCTGCCAGAACTCGGTAGGTGTGGGCGAATCGGAAGTCGTTGTGCCAAGTGCTGAAGTCACGACGGATATTGGCGTACTGCTCGGCGCCCAAGTCCGCGCGGGTGGGGGCGAACTGCTCCCACGCCCGGTTGAACAACCACCCCACGAAGTCGTCGACGCTGGGTGCTTCCTCGGGGGCGTAACCGTAGATGTTGCGTGTCCCCTCCCAGTGGAACTCATCGAGTCCCAGACGGGTGATCGCATCAATGCCGGTGGACTTCTCTTCCGCGCTCTCCATCAGCAGCGTCCTCCAGAGCGCCTCCAGCGAGCGCTCCTCGGTGCCCAGCACAACGGCGATCATGGAGGCGGTGATGGCAGTAGCGTCGTCGTCCGGGTGCAGGCGGGCCTTGAGCGCCTCGCGGTGCCGTGCGCTGTCGAAGAAACGCGGGTACTGGCTGACGACGCCGCGCAGCGCCGGCCCGCCCCTGAGCTCCTGCACCAGGAGTGACTCGTGGTCCGCAGTGAAAGTCCCGTAAGCGAGCTCCATGTCCTTGAGCCAGTTGTCGGTTACGGTCTCCCGGGTATCCGGTTGTCGGTGGCGGTAGAGCAGAAATTTGCGCTTCGGCTCGGTCAGCAGGACCCGGCGCTTGACGGCGAACTCGTTATCCTCCACCCGCAGCACGGCGACGTCCGGGAGGGAGAGATCATCCAGCGAGTCGGCGTACCTGCCTTCGGGGTCTGGCCAGATGACGATCCGTCCGGCTTCTCCGGGGCGGTTGAAGCGCTCGCGGAGCTGGCGTTGGATGGCTGACATGGCGTTCATTCGGAGCCCTCCGTGAGGTGGCGCAGGTAGGCGCGGCCCTCGTCCGTCAGGATGTACCGCTGTGCTTTGCTGCGGGGCTTATCCGGTACCGTCATGGTAAGCAACCCGCGGTTCAGCAGTGGAACCACATGGCGTACGTAGTTCTGTGACAGGGGCCTGAGACCAGCAGCCTCCAGGAGGGTGTTCCGGTGAACCGGACCATTCGCTGCCGCTCGCATCATAACCACGTCATACCTACCGGCATATCTATCATCATTGCTATGCGTGTAGGTATGTTCTGAGTAGGTATGTTTCTCCGGCTTCTGCTCCCTGTCCTCTGGTTCGCGGGCATTGTGTGCTTCGCGCGCCCCGGCATGAGCGGCATCCGCGTGCTGTGGGGCGTGGCTGGGCACGTAGATCGTCACCCTTACCCGGTCCTGCACCTCTTCGATGACGGGCTCGGGCAGACCGGTTTCGGCTACCTGCTCGAAGACCCGCTGGACGCCGGTGCCCCACTGCTCCATGATCCCCGCTTCGCGGAAGATGCGTGCAAGGGCAGGGTTGCGCAGGCGGGACACGCGACGCATGGTGTCGATGGTCATGCCTGGCAGCAGAAGGCCCGGACTGTCCACCTGGATGCGGTCGTCGTAGAAGCCGATCCTGATGGGCGTGCCTCGTTCCGCGTAGGAGGCGTGCACGAAGGCGTTGACGATCACTTCGCGGATCGGCTCGATGGGGATCGAGTAGACGTCGCGGCGTCGCACTTCGCCGAACACTGCCGTCTTGTAGGCGTGCTTGAGCAGGAACTCCACGGCACGGTCAACGGCCAGCGGCATGGGCCCGTGAATCTCGGTCTGGTCGAAGATGTCGGTGCCGTGAGGGCCGCGCAGACGCCCGCACTGGACCCAGGCGGAGGTAAGGAAGTGCGTGGGATCGGGGCAGGCGACGAGGATGCCCGCATTGGTGGGGACGATCTGGTCACCCTGTTTGACAGCAAGGGCGAGTGCCAGGAGGTCGGCTACGGACGTGGTGCGTCCGCGCAGTTCGGAAAGGACCTCCAGATCCAGGTCGTCTAATGCGGCGTGCAGTGCGGGCAGGTCTTCAAAGGCGACGCCGCGGGCATTGCGCTCAAGTTCCGCGACAAGTGCCGGATCCGCCTGCCGCGTGGTGGAACCGAGGCGCACGTAGACGCCGGCTTCCGGCCCCTGGCGGGTGATGTAGTGAGGGCGGCGAGTGCTGAGTGGCACGTCGACGACGAGGACCGTCTTGTCTCCCAGCGTCATCAGATCGATGGCAGGGACCAGCTGGGGCGAGACCCGGTCATCGATGAGGCTGGCGACGCGTTCCTCCTCGGCGAGCGGGTCATCGACGCCCACGACCGTGCCGTCATCTGCGACCCCGACGACGAGCCGCCCACCCGCGGAGTTCGCGAAGGCAACGATCGTCCGCAGCGGACCGTCGGGCGACGACAGATCGCGCTTGAGCCCGAGGGTCTTACTCTCTCGGTCTGTTACGCGCCCATCTGCTCCGAGCATCAGGTGGTCACTCATGCCGGGGTTCCTCCCGCCGGCGGGGACGAGGTGCCCCGTAATACTTCCGGAGCATGTCCGAGTGCTTCACACATTGAAGTGAAATGCTCGCTGTCCACATGGTCCATGAACGTGAACAGCGCGTGAAGAAAAGGCACTGACTCACTCGGTTCAAGCGGCTTCATTGGGTCCGCCTCCTCCAGGTGCGAGTTCGCGTGGGCGTATCGTACGACCATTGTGCGCACCGAGTCGTCCAGTCCTGGATGCGCGCCAAGGGCGGCACGTACGGACTCGTGCAGTTTCCCCATGTTCGTGGGAGTGCGGAAGCTCAGGAAGCCCTCCAACAGCTTACGGGCCGTGTTAGGCACCAGAGCGGCTGCTTCCATCTGGGCGATCGAGTCGAGGCCTCTGTTAGATTTTTCAAGAGTAGTTGCGACCTGGTCGAAGAGGAAGTGGTACTGGGAACGCAGCTTCTTCCGCCGATTATCGTCCAGCTCCCATACCTCGAATACAGGCTTACGACGGCCATGGTCGTCTACATGAGCGCAAATCTGATAAGCCATGTACCCACCTTCACGTTGCCTCTTTGGTACGGCTTCCATCTGGATGAGCCACTGGCGGAAGAACTCGAAGTTGTGGGTCAGGAGAAAGATCTGGCTGGCATAGGTATTGACGACCAGCTCTGACCAGATATGAGCGGAGGCGCCGAAGAGGATGCCGTGGTCGAGGCTGGAGACTGGATCATCGATGACAATGATCGGAGGATCACCCGCGATCTTGTCCTTCCTGACACTTGAGAGGAAGTACAGCAGGGCAATGGCGGTCTGCTCTCCTTCACTGAGATGGGTTGCGGGCGCTCCAACTCGTTCGATGATGTAGTGCTTGCTCCCATGAGTGCTGAACTTCAACTCATTTCGGCCTAATATTCCTCTCAGTCCCTTGGTGAGCTCCTCGGCGCCTGGGACTGGGTCGCCATCCACGTTCTCCAGGGTGGCAACCTGTTGTTCAAGGTCCTCCACCCTTTTTTTCTGGAGTTCTTGCTCCGCCTCCTGCTGCTCAAGGTTTTCCTTGAGCTGTTTCCACTCATCGTGAAAGTTTTTCACATGATAGTGCTCAACGCGTTTGGCCGCTTCCGCCGCCTCGGCATCATGGCGATCGATCTTTGCCTGATGCATATCGACAACCGAGTTGAGAGTGGCAATATTTGGAGCCGTCAGCAGGAGTTCCGAACTGAGTTCTGGAGTACCAAAGGGATTCTCTCTCTTCTCCTTCAATGCTGACACAATACTGTGAATTGCTTCAGTGTAGGCCTTGTGTTCGACCTCATAGGTTGCACGAGAGTTTTGCAACTTCTCCTGCAAGTCCTCATGTATTTCGGATCGGGTAGGGAAGGAGTTCAGATAGTTCTTTGATTCTGCCTCTGATTTTTCCAGGCGCTTTACAAGGTTGTCGATATCGGTCTGGAGCTTCTTAAAAGACTCGTCAAAGTGCGCATTGAGATCTTTGACTCTATCAGAGGTCAGTTCCTGCCCGCAGAACAAGCACTCTTTAAGGTTCTGGTGAAGAGAGATACCTTCCTGAACCCACTTGGAGCGGTCAGAGTGTCCCACTAGTTCCCTGATGAGCGTGTTGCTCAAGATGCTTGCCGATAGTAGTTCACGCACATCGTTAAGAGCGTCCTGCTCCAGCAAGGCTCCCCGTGATCGGAGAACAATGGCTCTCATTGCATGGCCTGTTGCAAGTTCGCGATCAATGAGCGGGTCCGTTGTAGCGTCTGCCAAGACTGTCGGATCATTCTCGAAACTCTCGAGAAGCTTCTTGACCCTCCTTCGGTCATAGCTGCGTGAGTTGAAGCCAGGCGTGCCAGAGAGGTCAGTTGCAACCCGCCTTGCAACGTCTGTAGCCCGGTTATTGATAGTAACTTTTGCTTTCTCGAAAGTTGCGTCCGCTGTAGCAAGCCTCTGTCGCGCAGTGTCAAGTTGAGGGCGCAGTTCTTCGAGCTTTTCCGTGGCGTCTGCGAGTTTCTCGCCTATGGTCAACAGTGCCTCGGGGTGTGGCCCGTTTGGTTCCTCAAATCGAAGACTTCTGTGGACGAAGTCCTTATTGAAGACTCGCACGCGACTCCAAAACTCACGATCGTCCAATTCGATCTGGAAAGACGAGGTCCCTGCATTGCGGGTCGCAAGTAGCTGTAAACCGGAATTGGTCTCGTCATTGTTGCCTCCACGAGACTCGGATTCGGCGATTGCGTTCGCAGCGCAGCCTGCCAGAAGGCTTGCGAAGGTGCTCTTGCCACTGCCATTCTGTCCGTAGATTAGATTCACCCGAGCGAATTCAATATCACCGTCTGGTTGCCAGTTCTGAAAGATGCGGTAGTTTTTAATCCGCTCGATTTTGCGGATCAGGGTTTTAGTCATTTGAAGCCATCCTCAGAGGTGAGCTGGTGGGTCGGCCAGGTCCATGTCTGGACGTCGTGGCGTTTTCTCTCAATGGTGGGGATCTTCTGGAGGGCCTCGCCGAAGCGGAGGTAGTTGACCAAGACGCCGTCATCAAGATCGATAGGCAGACGACGAGATGCGAGGGGGAACAGAATATCCCTCTCATAGTCCTCGCACTCGGTCAGTGCCTTGCGGTAGGCATCGGCGCGCTTCTGGTCGGCGGCCGTCTTGGACCGCTCCAGGTGGCCGATCTCAGTGCGCAGCTTCGCCTGGAACTCCCTCAGGTAGTCGCCGAGCACTGTGTTTAGCGTGTCCGGCGTATACCGGTGCAGGTAGATCAAGGCCTGGAAGGAGGCCTTATTGTCGGGTCGGGAGGATAACATCCAGTAGATCGGTCGGTTGGAGTAGCGACGGCAATGGTCTTTATAGAAGTCCTTCACAAAGTACTGTCGCAGAGACTTACCCAACGAGTCTTCAAGCAGACGCAGGTTTGCCTCAAGGTGCTCCTTGTCGAAGGCGGCTGCGAGGAAGGATCGGAAGCGAGTGACAATGTCGTCCGTGAACCACTCGCCGGACGTAATAGGGATGACGCCATCCTCGTCGGGAGTGAAGGTCGGATTGGGAACGACATCCAGGAAGTCCTGAATGCTGCTGCCCTGATCGGCAAGGACGAGACCAGGTGTATCGAGGCTATAGCGGCCGAACAGGCAGCCGACGCCGTAAGAGATGAGATCGCGCACGGCATCCACTGTAAAGAGGCGGCGATACTCCTCGTCTGTACGAACCGTGCCCTTGCTGGGTGCATAGCGGAAGTAGGGGTTGGACGTCAGTGAAACTCGACTGAGTGGGACCTCAATGGGAACCTCATCTTGAAGACCGTAGACCTCTGACCAATAGCGATTATTCTCGGTCTCCAACTCCTGAGCCTCACGAGCCGCATGGAGGGAGTCCTGCCACCAGCACTCCAGAGCGTCATGTAACGAGCCCCCTGATTGGGAGCGTTCAATAAGCGGTGATGTTTGGAAGCCCCACGAGGTCTCGTAAGCATTCCAGTCGTCTTTAAGTATATCCATCAGCCTCTGGATGATCGAACGATCATGCTGCGCGGAAGTTGTGTGGACTATAGGGAGACTGGCTAACTGCCCCGCTTCAAAGTGGAGCGTCGGTGAGAGAACAGCGAGCAAGGATCGGCATGTCGACGAATTCGCGAATCCAATCAGTGGTTCTACGTCATGCGTCGGGAAGAATGCCTGACCAACATGACCGAAGATGCTTCCCTGATCATAGAAGCGAAAACTTGGTTCTCCTGAGGAAACATTTGACCATGAGATGGCAGGCTTGAAGTAGTAGTCGGGGTTGCGGATGACGGAGCGTGGGCGGAAGTCCCATAGCCCGGCGCCATCGTGTTCCCAGTTGATGATGTAGTCCTGGTTGCCCCACCACTTGCGAAATTCGCCGCCCTTGAGATGCGGAAACCACCTGGCGCCGCATGCAGCGGCCGTCTCGCGGGAGTCAGCGTCGAAGCAGGTGCGCGAGCGGGAGACCTCGAACCACAGGCGCAGGAAGCGAGCATTGTCGGCGGTAGCCAAGCCCTGCTTAGGCGCGGCGACCTCGCCGAGCGGCTTGCCCACGGTGAAGGCGCGAGTCATAGCAGGCGATAACCAGTAGGCGATCCGCCCTCCCGGGAGGGCGAGCAGCGTTTGGGGGCGGGCGGAGAAACACAGATCGGATGAGCCGGCCAGTGCCTCTTTGAGCAGGTGTTCCTTCTCGGCCTCGGAATTGCCGGGCACCACACGGAAGTACTGGCAAGGCTCATCCGCACTGCGCCCAGGTTCCAGAACGAAGGCCGTAGTGGAGACGACCTCGCCGCCGATTGAGTCGAAGGCCCGCTCGCCCAGGTGCAGCATTGTGACCGGCGGGGCGTCATGCAGGATGCGACGGCGTAGCTTCTCAAAGGAGCCGAGGAACATCCAGGCCTGCATGGTAATTATGGCGACTAGGCCGTGCCCGGCCTTGGCGAGTTCCAGGCACCGCTCGATGAAGGTCGCGAACATGTCGGACTTCGCCTGCGGATGGTGCTTCTTCACCCAGGTGGACAGCGCCGGACCCATGTTGCTGCTGCCCATGTACGGCGGATTCGTCGCAACCACCGCGTAGGAACGGCTCAGGTACTCCGCCTGGGTCACCACCTGCTCAGCGCGAGTGCGCAGATCCGAGGCGTCCAGGGTGTCGGCGGTGAGCGATGCCAATCGCTCTTTCGCACCGGGCAGGGCAGCGGCGTCAGGGACAATGAGGGAGCCCAGCACATCGGCGTGGATGAAACTCTGCCAGAAGTATCGGCCAGACTGACCGCTGCCTTCCGGTTCGGCAAGCTGGTTGATTTCGTCTTCGCTGAACTCCACCGGCTCAATGACCCGGATATGCGGCTGCACGAGGCTGCGTAGGAAGCGACGTTGACGTGCCCGAGCCTTCATCATCAGGGCGAAGGCAGCCAGCGCCGCGGCGCGCGGATCAATCTCTGTGCCGTACAGGTTGTGGGTGAGGATCAGCGTGGGAATCTCCGAGGGCGCGTAGCCCTCCTCCTCATAGATGGCGTAGAGAAGATCGAAGGCGTAGGTGAGCATGTGTCCCGAGCCGCAGCACGGGTCCATGACCGTCAGCTGCTCCGGTTCGGTGATCCGGAGGAAATCGGTCTCGCTACCGGAGGGCTCGACGTAGTAGTCCATTTTCGCGATCAGACGAGAGGTCGGATGGTTCAGCATCCACAGCCGACCCACCGAGTTCTCCACCAGATAGCGCACGATCCAGTCCGGGGTGAACAGTTGCGTCGCTGCCGGAATCTCAGCCGCCCCGGCCTTCTGGTTCTTCCGGAAACCGGCGAAGACCTCGGCCTTACGCTCAGCGATGTAGAACTGATACAGCCAGCCGATCACTTCTACATCCCGGCACATCTCCGCGGTCAACGCCCTCACCGCCTGCGCGCGCACAGAACTATCGGCCAGCATGTCCGCGGGCATCAGTAAGGTGGTGTAGTCGCCGTCGGGGGCGAACATGAACGGCATGGTCCGGTTCCAGTCGGCGCAGTATGCGCGCAGAAGCAGCCCATAGGCCTCCTCCTGTGGAGCTGGACTCGTGATCGTACCGTTCAACAAGCCGGCGATGCGCTCAGCCGAGCCTGGTCGGGTGAAGACCTGCCGATCAAACTCGCCCCGCTTCGCGGCGGCGAGCACTGCCGGCTGGCCAACTGCGGCGCCGCCGTCTGGGGAAACCAACGCGGGGGATGCGTAGCCGTTGGCGTCCATGAACCGCAGTGCAATAATCCGGTTGAACCAGACATAGGCCTGCTCCTCCACGACCCGCCGCTGGCCGGCCGCGTCACCGCCGTGATGGCGGATGCGCTCCTCCAGGGCCCTGATCGCACCCGGGAACTCTTCTCGCGCTGTCGAGGCGGGGGAGAGCACTGCCGTAAGGCGAGCCTCAACCTCCGCCATGAGTTGGGAGCGGGCCGAGGTGGCGAAGGCTTCCAACGTCCGGGTACCCATCACAGGGACACCTGCTTTCCAGAGACAACCGCATTGTGGAGGATGTCCCGCAACTCATCGACGTAGGCGTCGACATCAGCGGATGTGCGCAGCATCCGCCTACGCGGCCGGGGCAACTGCCTGAGCGGAACCACCACCGAAGCTGGGGGAGTTGGCGTGTTGACCTCGGCGCTGTTCTCCGCCTGGCGGCGGTCTGCCTCAAGTACGGCCAGCAGCTCGTCGTAGCTCTCCTCGTCGAACTCACGGGCGAGCTGGCGAATCACCGGCACCGATACGGCCTCAACCACCTGCTGCGTGGCCACGTCAATTCTGCGGTCAACCTCCGTACGAGTGGCGTCGGTGGCATGCTCCCAGGCGGCGCTGCCGCGCAGGTCGTTCGCGCGCTCGTGGATGAGATCGGATGCCTCAGTGCTCTCGTCTGTCAGAATCCGGTCCGTGGCGGCGCGCAGCTCGCCGGTGGCGTCCTTCAAACGCTTCATCCGCTGCCCCCGGAAGATGTTCTGATCGGTCAGCAGAGACTCGACTCTGCTCGCCTCATCCGTCTTCAGATAGCGGAGAGTGTCCTTGCGCTCGGACAGCAGGCGCACGGCGTCGTCGTAGATCGTCTTCTGACTGCCGGTCAGGAACTGGCTGACGGGATCGATCACATCCTGCTTCGCATCCAACAGCTCGTCGGTGCGGGCGGGGAACTGGTCCAGATACCACTCGGTGCCGCGCCCCATCACCTCACGCAGCAGCTTCAGCGGCTCGTTCAACACGGCCAGGAAGGGATAGCTCTTGCCGAAGGCGTCCAGGTGCGTTTTCAGCGTCCGATACTCATCCTCGAGCCGCTTTCCGACGTCGTCGGCCAGTTCCATGGGATCATTGGGAAGCTGCCCGGTGGCGAAGAACTCCTGGGCGAAGCTCCGCAGGCCGCTGACGACGGCGGTGTCAAAGCTGCGCTGAGGTGCCACCGCAATCGCCTCGTGCTTCTTCCCGTTCCGCAGCACGGCGGGAAGTTCCGTGCGCTTCACAGTGCTCCCGTCGAGAGTCAATGACGCCTGTGAGGTGGCAACCAGACGGGTGAGGGCGCACAGGATGCTCTCTAAGGTCCAGCCATAGGGCTTTCCCTCAAAGTGGGAATCGACCTGCTTGACGGTGGTCCTCACGCCCAGTGCGCGCTGGGAGGAGATCCAGGTGTGGATCTCCTCGGCCAGGGGCTGAAGCGTATCCGTGCTCCGGTCCAGCAGGGCCGCTTCTTCGCTCGCCACCCGGGCAATATCCGACTCCGAATAGTGGATAGAACCGAGCATTGACAGATGCGGGTAGGTGCGAGTGATCAGCTGTTCCATGCCCTCTTGCACGCGCTGCACCGGATCCGCGGCGGACGTAGCAATCGACGCGCCACCGATGATCAGCTCGGAGTCGCTGATGGCCTGCTTGACGCGTGCGATCAGCTCCTTGCGCCGCTTGCTGTTCTGCCGCTTCTTGGAATCGAGAATATGGCTCTGAGAATCGGTCAGAGACGAGCCCGCACGCAGCCGGACGTACTTATCCGTCTGAACATGCAACCGCAGATCCTGATACATCCGAGCATCGTCTGCCAGCACCACCCTGAGCTCGTCACGCCCCATGGACTGGGCCACAACGACCTCACGAGACAAGCCCAGGGCGGAGGAGATGTAGTGCACCGCCAGCAGCTGCGCCCGGCTGTAGGAGATCTCATCCAGCAGCAACTGGTACTTGAAGTCCCGACCCGTGACCGAATGACGCACCGAAGTACCCCGGACCACGTCCTGACTGATGACAGCGGCCAAGAGCTTGGAGATCTCATCGGAGTCGACGTCGGTGCTCTTGATCTCGTTCTCGATGTCCTGTTCCTCGTTGGTCAGGTACTCGTAGGCCGAGCCATTGCGCTGGATGTAGGTCTGCTGCTCCAGGAGGTCGAGTGCCTGGGAAACCTGCCGGTTCAGCTCGGTGAGGTCCTGACCGAAGTGGTCGTACAGGAGCACGGTCAGGTTGCGCGGCGTGGCGGAGAAGTCACCCACATACTTCACCAGGAACAGTGCCTGGAGTAGCCGGACCGCCACGTCGCGCACCGGCCCCTCCGGAAGCTGTGCCTGCGCTGTCGCAATATTGCGGGTGGCGGCGGACTTCACCGCCTGCCGGATGCCGGTGAACATGGCGTCGAAGGGCACCACTGTACCGAGCGGGAGCTCCTTCAAGTGTGTGGCGACTTCCTGCACCACCCCCAGCATGGAGCGCTCACCCACCGAGGCGTGCCGGCCCTCGAAGACGTTGTGCTCGGAAAGACCCACCAGGGCTGCCTGGAAGAAGGGGAACTGGTAGGGCACGAATGGGTAGACCTGCGCGAACCTGTCCCGGGTGTCATAGTTGCGGTACGTCTTGGAGCCGTCAACGAAATCGAACAGGGCACGGAAACTCGTGTGGAACTCGTCGTACAGCGGATCGAGGGCGGTCTCGGCGAAGGCGGTCTTGCTGAGCAGACGCTTCTTGACCACCTCCTCCACATCGTGGCTCGTCAGCTTCATGCGTGTGGCGAAGCGAGCCTGGATCTTGGAGAAGTCGTTGCCCTGCGTCCTGGTTTGGTCGCCGATAACGCCGTCCATGTCCTCCTGGCTGGTGACACACACCCATGCGCGCCCGTTGCAGCGTGTACTCAGCGTCTCCACGATCGTCTGCAGGTTCAGCATGAGCTTGGTGCTAGAACCGATGAACTGGCCGACCTCGTCCACCATGAACAGAAGGCGGTGACCTTCGGGCCGAGCCTCCAGCCACTGGCCGACCTCATCGGCGAAGTCCTCAATGGACAAGGAGTACTGTTCCTCATAACGGGACAGAATGCTCTCGGAGGCTGGTTCACCGGTCACCCGCGAGAACGCCTGCGTGACGTTATGCTCCTGAAGAATGCCCTCTTCCCGACCCTGTTCCCACGGGACACCGGCGATCTGGGTGAAAGCCTGCTTGAAGTCCTCAAGCAGGCCGCGCCGGTCCAGGTCCCGCTCGAAGCGGGCCACCGACGGCTCACCCGCGTAGTAGCCCCGCGCCTCATTGAAGACCTTCACGAACACCTGCAGGAGAGCGTCGTTCTGGTTCTTGTCGATCAGGGGAGCCTTCTGGTCGATGTTGAACAGCAGGGAGGTGGCCGAGATCCGCTCTGCCTGGTCGAGCTTGCCCCGTAGGAAGGCATCCTTCTCAGCCTCGGCCTTATTCTTGAACGACTCCACCGCGCGCTTCCTGGCACTGGGCCGCCCGGGAACATCGCCCAGCAGATAGGCCAGCATCTTGAGCAGGTGAGACTTACCGGAGCCGAAGAAACCGGAGATCCACACGCCGTTGCCGCCGTTGTAGACCGGATCCGTGTACGTCTCCAACAGCTCGGACAAGGCCGCCCCCGTCTCACCGGTCAGGACATACTCGTCGATCTCGGTGGAGAGGTGCCCGGCGTCGTCGGCCTTGATGACCCCCTCGATGGGGCGGGAGACGTCTTTGGTGAAGAGACTGCCAATCGTCATCTGGCTCATGCGGGCTCCTGTTCCAGGATATTCTTGGCACGGTAATACTGGTCATCCGTCAAGAGGTTGAACAGCACCAGGGATGACCCCGATGACGCCGTCTGCGGGTACTCACCGGGGAAGAGCATGAGTACAGGGAAGTCGGAGACGGCGACTTGCAGGTTGTTCAGGACGTTGTGCGAGCGAATGAAGGGAAACGCCCGTCCGATTCCGGTCAGCACGAGCAGGTCTACGCCTGCCTCGGCCTCGATTCGGCGCTTGATAGCGGGGATGATGTGCTGCTCCGGATCAAGCATGCGCTGCAAGTCTCGGCGGAAGTCGGAGCGGCTGCGGGTGGGCTCGATCCGCTCCAGGCGTTCCAGCATGTTGCCTCCGCGCGCTTCAAGCAGTTCGACGGCGAGTTCGAAGAGATCCACCACGAGGACGCTCAAACCTTGCGTGGTGCGCAGCCTGTCGATAATGCGGCCGGTTGCCGCCTGCGCTGCAAGCTCCTGCTCGGGCGGGTAGGGCCAGATGAAGAACGGCACCTCGTTGCCCAGCCCCTCCATACGCAGGAAGCGGTCGGACGAGAGCACCGCTAGCACATGTCGCTCGACGGAGGCGATGTCATAGTCGCTCACAGGCCGCCTCCTACCGGGAAGAAACGTCGGTCGCTGGGAGTACGCGCATCCAGGTGTGCCAGCACCTCTGGTGACAGCAGCGGGGAGACGAGCCTGGCGTCGTCGGCGAGCATTCCGCTCTGACGCAGCGCCAGGAACAGGTTGGTACGCAACTTGGTGCGAGTCGAGAGCCTAGCCTCCTCCAACTCGGCGTGCCACAGGGCTCTGGAGTCCCAGAAGCGCTCGAAGTCGGCAGGAACCAACTGCGAAGCTCCCAGCAGGTAGTGGTCGTGCACTACCTCCTGAGCGAACTCCGCCACGAACGCGTAATGCCGGCACAGCGCCGCCCACATCAGATGCAGACGATCCGGCCCGGGAGCGTTGACCAGATAAGCTATCTCGATGTCGCTGAGCACAGACAGCCGCTGAATGAGCTCCCGGGTGAGCCTGACCGCCGTCGAGCGGGTACGTGCATGCAGCAGATTGTCGGCATTTAGAGCCGCCCGAACCGCCGCCCAGTCACGCAGCTCCAGATACAGGGGAGCGGCAATCGTGGCCTCCGTTGCCATGAGCCCGCCCACAACGAAGGACAACCGGTACGGCTCGGAGGTCGTCATTACGGCGCTGAGATCGCTGGTCACCACAACACCATCTGCTTCGCACCTCCCGATCGCGCGCTTCGCTGCCGCTGAACAACGGGGCAACCCTAGCCGATCCGGACGGAGCCGTTAGGACGCGCCACATCGACCGGTATCGGCATGTAACCTCTACCGACCTCGGTGGTGGGTATGAGGCCGGTCATCACGGTACCGGCTGGTTCGCCGCGCCCTGGCCGGTAGCATGGGCCGCGAGATGACGAATTCGCCCATCACGCCAGCAGCCGCAACCGCGGCGACCACCTCTCCTGCCAGTACCGGCTCCGCTTCCACCGCGGGCTCTGCCGGACCGGCGGACGTCACGCGCACCCTCACCCTGCCCGAGGACGTTGCCCCCGTGACCCTCCTGGGCGCCCGCGACGAGGTCCTGCGCGCCATCGAGAAGGGCTTCACCGACGTCGACATCCACGTGCGTGGCACCGCCGTCACCGTATCCGGCCCCGCAGCCCGCGTCGACACCGTTGTCGTCCTGCTCTCCGAGCTCATCGACGTCGCCCGCACCGGCACGCCCCTGACCGCGGACGCCGTCGAACGCGCCGTCGGCCTGCTGGAGACCTCCACCCGCCCCACTGAGGTCCTCACCGACGACATCCTCACCTCCCACGGCCGCACCATCCGCCCCAAGTCGCTCGGCCAGAAGACCTACACCGACGCCATCGAGGAATCCACCATCACCTTCGGCA
>ERZ772957.682-NODE-682-length-25443-cov-4.646014_pt1 | contig 25443 bp, 19 predicted proteins | sample MGYA00580682_ERZ772957 | MGnify/ENA primary metagenome ERZ772957 (study PRJEB29015, sample SAMEA2737921) | human oral metagenome | biome: human oral; feature: human-associated habitat; material: dental | place: China | collected 2025 ...
CGGACATGGACAGATGAAACCTGAGGAGTTGGAGGAGATAGTTATGGGCTTTATGAACTATGACTATGATGTACTGCTTTCAACGACGATTGTTGAGAATGGTATTGATATTTCCAACGCCAATACTATCATCATCAACGATGCTCATCGCTTTGGACTCTCAGACCTACATCAGATGCGTGGTCGTGTGGGACGTTCTAATAAAAAGGCTTTCTGTTATCTTCTCGCTCCTCCTTTGGCTGCATTGAACCCAGAGGCACGTCGTCGTCTGGAGGCTTTGGAGACCTTCTCCGACCTCGGTAGTGGATTTAATCTTGCGATGCAGGACCTTGATATCCGTGGTGCTGGTAACCTTTTAGGTTCTGAGCAGAGTGGATTCATGGAGGATTTGGGATATGAAACCTATCAGAAAATCCTCAATCAGGCGGTGATGGAGCTGAAAAATGATGAGTTCCAAGACCTTTATGAGGAGGAGATGGACGAAGGAAAGCAGATTACGGGTGATGACTTCATTGATGATTGTGCCGTAGAAAGCGACCTTGAGATGTACTTCCCTGATAACTACGTGCCAGGTAGTTCAGAGCGTATGCTACTTTATCGTGAGCTTGATAATATTGAAAAAGACGAAGACCTCGATGCCTATCGTAAACGTCTACAAGACCGTTTCGGTCCTGTTCCACGTCAAGGTGAAGAACTGATGCAGGTTGTTGCACTCCGTCGTGTAGGTAAGCGATTAGGCTGTGAGAAGATTATTCTTAAGCAAGGACGTATGCAGATGCAGTTTGTTTCTAACCCTAATAGTGTTTACTATCAGAGTGAAGCCTTTGACAAGGTTCTCAATTATATCGGTTATCATCCTCGCCGTTGTAATCTGAAAGAGCGAAATGGTAAGCGTTCTATGGTAGTCAGTGATGTTAAAACGGTGGGAGAAGGTGTGAAAGTTTTAAGAGCAATAGAACAAGGGAACAAAATGTCTTGGTGAAATGGATACCCTAAGTTCACTTTGAATATTCATCCAATGGTGGAAGACCAACCTCCTTCCGCCATTGATTGACCATTTTCTTATTAAGTAAAGGGCAGATCCCATTGCGATTTCTCTGTGTTCCGTATTTCTGAGGTCGCCCCTCTCTTACATCAATCCTGTCATGTAGAGCAGCAACTAAAGCAGCTTGAATGTTCCCTTCTGTCGCAGCTTTCTCCAACATAGGTAGATATTCTTTCTGTACGTCCAAGGGTGCATGCTGAATGATTATCCATGCTGCCTCACAAGCAGAAGTGCCTACTTCTGTCTTTTTAGGGAAGCCGTGTTCTTTCAATATTTGCCTTATCTCGACTTGGTTGAGAGAGTCAATACTATCAGCACGAAGCCTTAACGCTATATCATATTGTGTCTCCTCATGGTGCAACTGTCGGCTCAATATCCATTGTGTTCTATAAGCTTGGTCACGTTCAAGCATCTCTTCTAAATGATTCTTCAGTGATAAATCATAGTTATAGATATCTGCTCGCTTATCAAACTCATCTTCATAAGAAGGCACAGTAGCAGAGTCTGGCATCTGATAGTAATCCTTTTCCATTCTTATACGGTGCTTATCAAACTTATAAGCAGCCTCTTCTTTATCAACCATACGTAATTTATAAGCAACACTTGATAACTTGGAAGGAAAGATGTAACGATCATCTGCGAATGCTTCAGTATATACACGGATGGCATCATCATAACGCCCTTGCTCATAAAGAGAGTCGGCATGGAAGATAAGACGCCAATAATCATCCTGTGAGGAAGGTGTCTTGATATCTGAAGACATTAATTTAGGAGTGCTGTTAGAAAGGTTGAATCGTTTTAGAGTTGAGTTCTTCATATCTTCTAAAATAGAGCCAACTAACTCTAAATGTTCCAATCGTGTGACATCCCATTGATAAAGTCCATAAGAAGAATAGGACTTGTTCTTGCTCTGAAGAATATAAACTATACCTTTCGTCTTACCATCTATCAATATCCTATCCACGCATATTACTCGGTGCTTCTTTTTTATTATGAAGAGGTTACGCCATACTATATTGGGCTGCTGTGCTTGTTTCGGTTCATTAAAGAAAGTACGATAAACAAATAATGCACCGTCATCCCTTATTTCATAGTCAGGCTCTGCTGTAATAATACCATTGTTGGCGAAGCTCCAGCTGTTACTATTGGTGGGTTTAAGAGAGTCTAATTGAAAAGGGACATCTCGCCTTATTCCATTCAGCATACGTTGTTCTTCTGTAAGTTTAACAGAGCTACATGCGAATAGTAAAGATGAAAGGATAATAGTTAAGATAATTTTATTCATGGGGTAATGTGTTAGTTTTTGCAAATATACAAATTATTTCTATTATCATATATGTGAGTAAGTATAAAATTAAACAAAAAACTTGCGAAACTGATAAATGATGCTTAAATTTGCGTACATTAGAAAATCAATAAACAAAGAATTATGATTAAGGAATATGTAGAAGAGAATAAAGACAGAATGCTCGAGGAGTTGTTCAGTCTGATACGCATACCAAGCGTAAGTGCACAACCTGCTCATAAGGAGGACATGGTACGCTGTGCTGAACGTTGGAAGGAACTGCTGCTTGAAGCAGGTGTTGACAAAGCTGAGGTGATGCCATCAAAGGGTAATCCTATGGTTTATGCAGAGAGAATGGTTGACCCTAATGCAAAGACTGTATTGGTTTATGGTCACTATGACGTGATGCCAGCAGAGCCATTTGAACTTTGGAAAACTGAGCCATTTGAGCCAGTTATCAAGGATGGTCATATCTGGGCTCGTGGTGCTGATGATGATAAGGGTCAGTCATTCATGCAGGCAAAGGCATTCGAGTATCTTAACAAGAATGACTTGTTGAAGCATAATATGAAGTTCATCTTTGAAGGTGAGGAAGAGATTGGTTCTGGTAGTCTTGGTCCATTTATTGAGGAACACAAGGAACTCTTGGCTTGCGATGTTATCCTTGTTTCTGATACTGGTCTTATAGGTCCTGACACTCCTTCTATCACAACAGGTCTGCGTGGTTTGTCTTACTGGCAGATTGAGGTGACTGGTCCTAATCGTGACCTTCACTCAGGAACCTTCGGTGGTGCAGTGGCTAACCCTATCAATGTCCTTTGTAAGTTGATAGCAGATGTAACTGGTCCTGATGGTAAGATTCGTATCCCAGGCTTCTATGATGATGTTGAGGAGGCTTCAGATGAGGAGCGCAAGTTGGTTGCTTCTATTCCTTTTGATGAAGAGGAATATAAGAAGTCTCTTGGCGTGAAGACACTCTTTGGTGAGGAAGGTTACAGCACAATCGAGCGCACTGGCTATCGTCCAACATTCGACGTATGTGGTATTTGGGGTGGTTACACAGGTGATGGTGCGAAGACTGTTATTCCGTCAAAGGCATACGCAAAGCTTTCTTCACGTCTTGTTCCACATCAGGACCATACAAAGATCAGCCAGTTGGTAGTAGACTATTTCAACAGCGTTGCTCCTGATTATGTTACTGTGAAGGTAGAGAAGCATCATGGTGGTCATGGTTATGTTTGTCCTATCGACTTCCCAGCTTATAAGGCTGCTGAGCGTGGCTTTGAGGCAGTATTCGGTAAGCGTCCATTGCCAGTGCGTATCGGTGGTAGTATTCCAATTATCTCTACTTTCGAGAAGTTGCTCGGTGTGAAGACTGTTCTCATGGGCTTCGGTTTGGAGTCAAATGCTATTCACTCTCCAAACGAGAATATGCCAGTAGATCTCTGGTTGAAGGGTATTGAGACAATCATTAACTTCCACCTCGAGTACGATAAGGAAGCGTAAGTTCGGTAATAAGACATACTGTAAGGTGTGTTAAGACATAGTAACAAAGGAACATTGTTCTCTGTAGTAATATACCTTTCTCATATAAACAGAAAGGCTTACAACAGAGAGTAGTGTTCCTTTTGATTTCATTGATGTTTTATAAATAGGTGTTGTCAGATTTACGAACACGTTAATCGAAAGCATCATCCTATTATAGGGAGAGGGAGTGCTATATGGAAAGGTAGCTCGGCTAATGAAGACAAAGATACCTATATATAAAAGGTAACAGCCAAAATCTATGTAGATTGTGGCTGTTACCTTTTATATATTTTGCTCGTTTATTCTTTCTTGTAAAAGCGAATGTTAGTTTTTAATCTTAGGATACTTTCTGAACCAACCGTCCATACGGAGTCGAATGACACCAAAGAAGGCTTCTGAGAAGATGCCACCGCTCATTTTACTTGTTCCCTCACGACGATTTACGAAGATGACAGGTACTTCCTTAATCTTGAAACCAATCTTGAAAGAGGTGTACTTCATCTCGATTTGGAAGGCATACCCCTTAAAACGAATCATGTCTAATGGAATTGTCTCAAGAACACGACGACGATAGCATATGAAGCCCGCAGTCGTATCATGCACGTGGAAACCTGTTACTGCACGAACATACTTGCTGGCAAAGTAACTCATCAATACACGTCCGATAGGCCAATTTACAACGTTTACTCCACTGACATAACGTGAACCAACTGCAACATCGTAACCTTCGTTATGGGTTGCAGCATAAAGGCGAGGAAGGTCGTTAGGGTCGTGGCTAAAGTCTGCATCCATTTCAATAATGTATTCGTAGCCATGTTCTAAAGCCCACTTGAAACCTGTGATATAGGCTGTACCCAAACCTAATTTACCAGAACGCTCAATGATAAAGAGACGATCAGAGAACTCCGTCTTAATCAGATTATGTACGATTTGTGCCGTCCCATCAGGACTACCATCGTCAATTACCAGAATGTGAAAAAGTTTCTCCAATCGGAATACCGCTCGGATTATCTTCTCAATATTCTCCTTTTCGTTGTATGTCGGTATAATTACAATGCTATCGCTTGTCATAGATTTTTGTTTTTATAGGACAAATGTAGTATAAAAATATGATACTAACAAGTTTTTGTCTATTTTTATTGGTCTGGGTTCTCTACGAAACCTTGGTATTCGGAGGAAAGACCAGCCATAACAGAATGGTATGCTTCGTTTAGCGTTTGCTTCTCGAATTCAGCACCTTTCCCTTTTGGGAAGATTGGTTTGTGAATGGTGAGGCTAAGTCGATGCCATACAGGGAAATGCCAGTCCTTAGTACGAGGCATAACGTCGAAGGAACCATTGATGGTAAGTGGACATACTGGTAGCTGAAGCTCATCAGCTAACATGAAAGCTCCACGACGGAACTTACCCATGTGACCAGTAAAACTACGTGCACCTTCTGGGAATACGACGACAGACATTCCTTCATGAAGGGTTTCACGTGCAGTGTCGTATGTTTTTTTGATTTTACTTGCACCACTCTTATCCACATAAATATGATGTGCTTTCTCGCATGCTAATCCTACCAAAGGTATCTTACGGATAGCTTTTTTCATCATCCACTTGAAATTACGACCGAGAAAACCGTAAATCAGAAAGATGTCGAAAGCACCTTGATGATTGCTTACAAAGACATAGCTTTGCTTAGGATCAAGATTCTCACGTCCTTCAATCTTTACAGGAAGAAAGAGTATTCGAATGGTAAACCACGACCACCATTTCCCTGGGTAGTATCCCCAGAAATGTCCATTACCGAGTTGACAACCAATCGTTGTTGTTAATGCTGTTAGTATAGAAGCTAAGAGGAAGAGCGGGAAGGCAATGAATAGCATATAAATTCTATACAAAAACGTAATAACCAGCATGGTTATTGAGGATTGCCTTTGTTGTTGTGTTGCAGTATTACTCATAGATGTATCCTTTTTAATTTTATTTCTTAACATGTAATGTTATCACCGCTATTTCGTTAGGCATATTAAGGCGGAAGGGTACCATTCCACCCAATCCAGCTGTAATATATAGATAGCGTCCTTTCTGTTCATAAAGCCCATAATCCTCCTGTTGGCGGATACTTGTTGGTCGCCATCCAAAGATTTGCATCTGTCCGCCGTGTGTATGTCCGCTTAATGTAAGCTGTGCTGTGGTTTTAGGAAGAATAGAACGTTTCCATGCTGAAGGATCATGCTGTAACATAATCACAAACGAATTTGGTCCTATTCCTTGCATTGCTTTTCTATAGTTGGAATAGTTCGGGAATGGTGGTCTTCCGTCGTTTTCTGTGCCACAAACATAGACAGACTCCTTTGCTGGTGATGTAATACGAGTATTCTGATTGCGTAGAAGAGTCCATTTTAAGATTTCTTCTTCTGCTTTTATCAAGCGTGCTTCCTCTGCAGCCTTTTCTTTAGCATCACCTTTGATGTATTCCGTATAGTCATGGTTTCCTAAGACAGAGATAGTCCCTTTCATAGGCTGACGGATTACTGAAGCCATTTTCTCAACCTCTTCAGGGCGTATATTCTGTAAATCACCAGTAAAGCAAATGAGGTTAGCTTTTTGCTTCTCAATGCTATCCATCTCTGCTTTCAGAATCTTACTGCGCCAGCCATTGAAGGTACCGAGGTGTAAGTCAGATACATGCACAATCCGATAGCCATCAAAAGACTTCGGTAAATCCTTAAAATAGAGGTCTACATGCTTTACTTGTATGTTAGAAACTCCATATGTAAGCCCATATATAAAAGTTCCAACGGCAAAATAACCAAGGAGTATACCTATATAATGTCCCCAGTTTCGATTTGTGTGGATGATATATTTCCGAATGATTGAACCCAAGAAGGAGGTGAGTGCAAAGATAGCCTTAGGTCCAACAAGCAAACCGAGAAGGAATATATATGTATTCAGCCAGGTGAGGTTGTTAGGCGCAAAGTCACGTATGGAAGCCATAGCACAGGTATAGATGACCATACCGATAGAAGGTAACCACCATAATAGGCGTTGCCACCAAGCGATGGGGTAACGTTTGCGGAAATAGTGCATGTCTATATAGAGGTCAGACAGCACAATTATTAATATAAGATATATAACGATTCTGGCTATCATTTCTTCAATAGGGTAGAAGCAAGATACTTCCTTAGCTCTTCAACAGGCTTATTACGACGATGTGCATAATCTTCTAATTGTTCGTCATCAATCTTTCCTAAGTCGAAATATCGGCTTTGAGGATGTGCAAACATAAAGCCCGATACGCTGGCATGCGGTACCATCATTCCACTTTCTGTAAGGTTGATACCAATCCCCTTCATATCCAATAGTTCGTACAAAAGAAAATTCATACTTGTGTCAGGGATGGATGGATAGCCCACAGCTGGACGTATGCCTTGATATCTCTCTGCAAGAAGATCTTTTATAGTCAGTTGCTCATCAGCTGCATACCCCCAATACTTCTTGCGTACATCCTCGTGAAATTTCTCTGCTGTAGCCTCAGCTAATCGGTCAGCTAAGGTCTGCGAAAGCATACGTTGGTAGGGATCTTCTGCATTGTTGCTTGTAAATGCAGCATCAACAGAAGTAGCAAAGAGTCCAATTGCATCCTTGATACCAGAAGAGGCTGGGCGTATGAAATCTGCCAAACAGAGGTTTGGTTTGCCTGGAATAACTTTCTGCTGGCGCAACATTGGAACACGTGTACCATTGATAATGATATCATCACCTTCACTATTGGCTTCACATAGAGCAAAGACAGCACGTGTGTGATATCTCCCTTCCATGTCAACCAGTAATTTCTCAGCTTCTGAGCGCAGCTCCAGTTGTGCATCTTTAGCCTTACCATTCATTGACCAAGCATAAAAGAAGTATGCCCAGTTGATATAAGGAACTATTTCGCTGATATTGTATGTTATTATCTTACTTTTGTTATCTACTTTATTTTCGATCATTATGACTTAATTATCATTTCGAAAAGTAATCCTTTCACCATGTATGGTGTTATCAAACTCTTCCTTATTTAACAGGTGGTTTCCATTACAGAAGGTATGTAAGACACGCCATTGATAGGTGTGTCCCATCATTGGACTCCACTTGCATTTACTCTGAATACAATCTTCGTTCACTGTCCATGGTTGGTCTGGTGCAACGATAGTAATATCGGCTTTATAGCCTTTACGTAGGAAACCTCGTTTATCAATACGGAAAAGACGAGCCGGTGCGTGTGACATTAGGTTAACCATCTGTTCTATTGTAAGAACACCTTTGTCTACCAATTCAAGCATTGTGACGAGTGAGAACTGAACCATCGGCATACCTGATGCAGCCTTAGAGCAGCCACCTTGCTTCTGTGCCCATAGGTGTGGAGCATGGTCAGTACCAATGACTGTAATGCGTCCATCTGTGAGTGCCTGACGAATAGCATCTCTATCAGCTACCGTCTTGACTGAAGGATTACATTTAATAAGTGCTTTCTTTGTAAGATAATCCTCGTTAGAGAAAGCTATATGTGCAATGACAGCTTCTAAAGTAATCCTTCCCTCGTCTTCAGGTTGATTAGCCAATGATAATTCTTTTGCTGTAGAGATATGAGCAATGTGCAGTTGTGTTTTGTACTTTCGTGCCAATTCCACAGCTAAGAGCGAGGAAGCCCAGCATACCTCAGCACTGCGTATTTCCCAATGATGTGTAATATCTGGGTCGTCGCCAAATTGTTCTTTGGCAACTTTCATATTCTCGTTGATAATACCAGAATCCTCACAATGTGTCATCACTGGTAGATTCAACTCTGCAGCAGTACGGAAAGTCATTTCTAATGCTTCTCGTCGATCAACAAGCATATTCCCTGTTGAGGCTCCCATAAAGAGTTTTATTCCCGGAATAGTGTGGATATCTAATTGAGGGAATAGTGTCTGATTTGTATTCGTTGCACCAATAAAGAAGCTATAGTTGACATGACTTGAGCGTTTTGCTCGTTCCCACTTGTCTTGTAAAGCCTCTAATGTTGTTGTCTGTGGACTGGTGTTTGGCATCTCAAAATAAGAGGTGACGCCACCATATGCAGCAGCACGACTTTCACTTTCAATGTCTGCCTTTTCCGTTAGTCCCGGCTCACGAAAGTGAACGTGATCATCAATAACACCAGGTAGTACAAAGCACCCCGTGGCGTTGACGATTTCGTCAAATTCTCCACGGGGTGTTTCGTTATTTTCTATAATCTCTATGATACAATCGTCCTCTATGATGAGCGAACCAATAAAGCTTCGCCCTTCATTGACGATAGTTCCACCTTGAATGAGTCTCCTCATATGTTATATCCTTTATTGTTAGAGGTTGTTTGTTGATTCTTCCGAGATAGGAAGTGAGAGAATTCTACTAAAGTAAGAAGGAATATATTACTAATAGTAGTTTTATTTTCTTTTGCTGTCATTTTAACATATTGTTTCAACATTCTATAATTCAATTAGTTAAATAACAAAATTGAGTGACAGAAGTGACAGCAACCTTCGTTTTAATAAATCGTTTGTTGTCTATGAACTCTTTATCCGAACCTCAAAACACTCCTATAGAACCTTATCATGCAATCGTTCTGTCAGCGTAGAGCTTAGAACATACGATAGTCGGGACCATACCTTACTCTGGAATAGAGTCACCAGCCATCTGTGCAGGAGTTGGAGGTGCTACAGCAGCATTAGGAGTTGTTCCCGCAGCATCATTGGTTCCTGCAGGGTCAACCATACCATTCATCTCCTTTTGTGCTTGTAGGAAGTCGGTATAGAATGCTTTTACCTGAGGATTCTGCTTAAAGGTATCTGTAGCCTTTGACATAATGTATTCTATCCATGAAGGCAACTGATTAATAGCATTGGTATACATATAATCATTCATCCATACAGGGTAAGCATTAGGTGTTGTCTCGTAGCTGATACGTGTAAGGAAACACCATGGCCCAAGAATGTTGTTGAAGTTCTCTGTAATGAACTTCGTAAAGAGTTTGTCACCCTTGTCATATACGTTCAATGCTTTCTTAATAAGCTGAGCATTCACTGTTTCCTCATCATGACCATTCATAATGGCAGCACTTTCCTCATGATCTATTTCTGCATATTGATTGCGGAGTTGTGTAAACTTCGTCCAGAAATCATTTAGCTTGTCATTCAGCGGTGTGCCACTGACACGCTGTTGTGTGTTGTCCAGTTTAACTGCAATATCTCCCTTTTCAATAACTACTGGGAATTGTAAGTTGATATCATCCATGAATATCTGTGCGACCTTAGTAGAGTCGACGCTACCATGGAAAGCAAACTGACCATGAACGACGTCACATGAATCTAAGTTAATCAGTGAGTCAGCTTGGTCTGTTTTTAGGTATAACTTTCTTCCATCCAAGCTTGATACGTTGGATGTTCCCTGTATATTGAATGAGTTGGCACATGACGTAAACACGATAAGTGTTAGAAGTGCGTAAAGAATTTTATTCATAGATAATTAAACTGGTTCTGTTTCTTCTCAGACAAAATTACATTCTATAATTGAAGCCGAGAAACTTTTTTATTCAAATTAAAACTATCTCTAAGCTTTTAGCTTTTTTTAGGTACTTGGACTTTCGCTTTCTTTCTTTAGTTCGTAGCTGATACGGTGAGTAGTATACATCTCTATGATAGCAGAAATAAGTAGGAGTATGACCCAATTGTGATGGAAAATACTTACATAGCTGCTATAGCTATCTAATGAGCCTGCAAAAACAGGACGAAGAAAATGGTAGGAGTCTTCTACCATAAAGAATCCTGCAAGAATGAATCCCCATCCTGCAAGTGACATAATCTTACGTAAACGACGAATTGAAAGAGATGTTCCAAGGTATCGCTGACGTGACTGCATAAGAGAAAAAGCAACAGCACCAGCAAGCATTAGCCAACAGGCTATTGGTTGAATCAAAAGGAAAGCGTACAAGCCTGCACCTATAACCATTATGATTCCTCCCAAAAGGTAAATAATTGATTCGAGTTTATTCAGTTGTCTCATTTTTAGCTGTGTTTTCAGTTTGATGCTCATCATCGCTCAACACGAAGATATCTTCGTTGTCAGCCTTCATGAAGTAACGCTCTCGGGCAACGCGTGCAATAGCCTTTGGGTCTGTCTTTAGTTCCTTAAGCTGTTGCATGTCATGCTGATATTGGCTGTCATACTTTCGGATTTCAGTTTTTAAGTCTTCAATCTGATAAGCATACTCTATGCGTTTCATAAAACTGTTTTCATCTAAAACGCCTACAATGAGTACGCCCAAGATGATGACGATATGAAACTTAAATCGGCTGAAAAAATTGTAAATATGTCCGGTAATCTTACTCACTTCTTTACATTCTTTTTTGCAAAAGTAAGGAAAAGATTGCATATCGGAGCATGAAACATACATATTTTTAGCAAATTAACAATTTAATTCTTTCCTCCTTCCTCCTCTTTTCTTAACTTTTATTACCTTTGCATATACAATTAGAATTTGAAATTATGGATGAATATATTGTTTCGGCGCGAAAGTATCGTCCAATGTCCTTTGATTCCGTTGTTGGACAACAGGCGTTGACTACTACGCTGAAGAATGCTGTGAAGAGTGGTAAGCTGGCTCATGCCTACCTTTTCTGCGGTCCACGAGGAGTGGGCAAGACTACTTGTGCTCGAATTTTTGCGAAGGCTATCAACTGTGAACATCCAACAGCTGATGGTGAGGCTTGTAACGAGTGTGAGAGTTGTAAGGCGTTCGGAGAAGGAAGAAGCTATAATATCTTCGAATTAGATGCTGCCAGCAATAACTCTGTTGAGAACATCAAGTCATTGATGGATCAGACGCGTATTCCGCCACAGGTTGGTCGTTATAAGGTCTTTATCATTGATGAGGTTCATATGCTCTCTACAGCTGCCTTCAATGCTTTTCTAAAGACTTTGGAGGAACCGCCTGCACATATTATCTTCATCCTTGCAACAACAGATAAACACAAGATTCTCCCAACGATTCTCTCTCGCTGTCAGATTTACGACTTTGAGCGTATGACCGTTCCTAATATCATCGACCATCTTAAGCGTGTTGCTGAAAAGGAAAACATACAGTATGATGAAGAGGCTCTGAATGTGATTGCAGAGAAAGCGGATGGCGGAATGCGCGACGCACTCTCAATATTCGATCAGGTAGCAAGTTTCTCACAGGGAAACATCACTTATCAGAAGGTGATTGAGGACTTGAATGTACTCGATGCAGAGAATTATTTTAATATCATCGACCTTGCTTTAGAGAATAAAGTGAGTGAGATAATGGTTCTCTTGAACAGCGTTATTAATAAGGGATTTGATGGCGGACATCTTGTGAATGGTTTGGCATCTCATGTCCGTAATGTGTTGATGGCAAAGGATGCACAGACACTTCCTTTGCTTGAAGTAAGCGAACAACTGCGTAATCGCTATCAGTTGCAGGCGCAGAAGTGCCCTGTCAACTTCCTGTATACGGCTTTGCAGATTATGAATCGTTGTGATGTGGAATATCGTCAGAGTTCTAATAAACGTTTGTTAGTGGAACTGACGCTCATCCAAGTAGCGCAAATTACGCAGAAGGATGATGATATCCCTGCCTCGGGGCGCAGCCCTAAGCGATTAAAATCCCTGTTCAAGAATCTTGTTCTGAAGGCTCAACAGAAACCGACTCCGCAGGTGGTCGGGAGCCTAAAGCGTGATAATGATGCTGCTCGTGGCTCCAATGATATCGAAGCAGTGTCTGTTGAGGTCGTGTCTTCGCCAGAGAAACCCGTTACAGAAACGTCTGGTGTACGCCCTAAAATGAATGTATCTTCTGGTATTCCGAATTCTGTTAATCTTGGTTCATTGACGATGTCGTTTGACAATCTACTCAAGACCGATAAGAAGAAAAAGCAGGATGAGGAAGTTGAAATAACTAATAAGGATGAGCATGAAGGCTTTACACAGCAAGACCTTGTTGTGAGTTGGCGTGCTATGTGTTCACGAATGCCAGAGCGTATGCAAGCTTTGTCGCAACGCATGAAGAATATCACGCCTACTATTTCAGAGTATCCGGCAATCTTGGTACTTGCTGATAATAATATTCAGCTCAACGAAATGCTTGCTATCAAGTCGCGTATTCGTGCTACTTTGGCAAAGGAATTGCGTAATGGGCAGATTGAAGTAGAGATTCGTCTTGCTAAGCATGAGGAAATCAAACCTATGCTTACACCTCGTGAGTCTTTGAGTAAACTTTTGGAAACGAATCATCCTGTTAAGAAACTTATCGATACATTAGATCTGTGCTTGGATTAAGTAAATCTACGTCTGTCCTGTTACGGCTAATATTGTTCATCAATATCTTGCAGATAAATAAGAAGTTAGTATTCTTTTAGCAGGAAAAGAAAGGCTTAAAAGTGGGTTACAGTCGGCTTTAAGTTGTTGTGTTGATGCTTCGCACGCTTGGTGCTGATGCTCCGCACATATGGTGCTGATACTTCGCACATGTCGTGCTGATGGTAAACACTAATCTTATTGGGAGGTAAAAGTGCTGCGTTTCTAAGTATTTTAGGGCGCTGTAATTATCAATGACATTCTGTATTGAGGGTATACTACTCAGGTTCTATTGGACGGCAAAAGAAGAAATTAATATTTTCAGTAAGCATATACGTACATTATTGTAAAAGTTAAAATAGCGTAATGGTAGTTCTATTCGGCATTATTTCAGTATTTTTGTACGTTATTTAGGCAATGAGAAATAAGAGCATTATATTCCTATTATCCTTTGTTGTTGTTTTTGCAATGGCAAGTGTCAACATGCCTGTGCCTCAAGGTAAGAAAACCAAGAAGGCTAAGGCAAGTGCTGTTGTGGTTGATACGCTACTGAAAGGACAAAGTCCAAAGGATAGTAAGGCAGTCGATAAGAATATTCCAGATACCACGAAGATGGATTCTCTTCAGTTGGCTATCTATCATCATAATAAAGCAATAGACGATTCTATTCGTGCCGATAGCATGATGCGTGCACGTTCGAATGGAATTGATGCACCTGTTAAGTATTCTGCAGAGGACTCTCTCGTTTATGATGCAGAGTCGGGTACAGCGTATCTGTATGGTAACTCGAAGGTTGATTATGAGAATATGAAGCTTACGAGTGACAAGGTACATATGAATCTTGATAAAAGTACTGTGCGTGCAACAGGTACAGTCGATTCTACAGCAGAGGGTGGAATCAAGGGAAAGCCTGTCTTTACAATGGGTAAAGATGAGTATAAGAGTGATACAATGGCTTTCAACTTTAAGTCAAAGAAAGGCTTGATTAAGGGTATTTATACCGAACAGCAAGATGGTTTCTTGAGTGGAGAAGTTGGAAAACGTGACTCTACGGGTTCTATTTACTTGCAACATGGTCGTTACACTACTTGTGATAAGCCTCATCCAGACTTTTACATTGCTCTTTCTCGTGCAAAGGTTCGCCCGGGCAAGGATGTTGTTTTTGGACCAGCTTATCTCGTAGTGGCAGACGTTCCTTTACCATTGGCAATTCCATACGGTTTCTTCCCTTTCTCTAAGAAGTATTCGAGCGGTTTCATTATGCCAAGTTATGGTGATGAAAGCGACCGTGGTTTCTACCTTCGTGATGGTGGCTACTACTTTGCAATTAGTGATAAGTGGGACTTAAAACTCTTAGGAGAAATCTATACTAAGGGTTCTTGGGGTGTGTCTGCAGCCAGCAACTACCGCAAGCGTTACAGATATTCTGGCTCATTCCTCTTTAGTTATCAGGATTCAAAGACGGGTGACAAGGGATTACCAGACTTTGCTGAGCAGGAAAGCTTTAAGATTCAGTGGAATCACCGCCAAGATCCAAAGGCGAATCCTTATAGTTCTTTGGCGGCAAGTGTGAACTTTGCGACGTCAAGCTATGAGCGTAACAACCTCAATAGTATGTATAATCCGCAGACACTCACACAGACTACGAGAACTTCTTCTGTTAGCTGGAGCACAGGTTTCTCAAGTATTGGACTCTCTTTGAGTGCTACTACGAACCTTGCACAGGATATGCGTACCTCTTCTATACAGATAACACTGCCAGACTTGAACATTAGTTTGAGCCGATTCTACCCTTTCAAGCGTAAGCATCTTGTGGGTAAGGAACGTTGGTATGAGAAGATTTCAATGAGCTATACGGGTCAGTTGTCTAATTCAATCTCAACGAAAGAGGACAGACTCTTGCACTCTAATCTAATTAAAGATTGGAAGAATGCTTTTCAGCATACAATCCCAGTGCAGGCGAACTTCACCTTATTTAATTATATCAACGTGACACCATCCTTCAATTTTACGGATCGTATGTATTCTAAGAAGGTGACACGTGGATGGGATAACACTCTTCAGAAAGAGGTTGTAAAGGATACTACGTATGGTTTCCATAATGTTTACAACTGGAGTATGAGTGTGGGAGCCAGCACGAAATTATATGGTTTCTGGGTACCTAATAGAAAATTGTTTGGCGATAAGATACAGGCTATCCGCCATGTCTTCACTCCGCAGGTTTCATTCTCTTATTCACCTAACTTTGGCGCACGTCGTTATGGCTACTATGATAGCTATCAGTACACAGATGCAAGCGGTAACGTGAAACTTGTTGAATACTCACCTTATCAAGATGAGCTTTATAGTGTGCCGGGTAAGTACAAGACAGAGATGATCAGTTGGGATGTTAGCAATAACATCGAAATGAAGATTAAGAGCGATAAGGATACTACTGGTTATAAGAAGATAAGTATCATTGATGAGTTAGGAGCAAGTATGTCTTACAATGCTGCAGCAGACTATCATCGTTGGAGTGACCTTAGTATGCGTCTGCGTTTGAAGTGGTGGAAGAATTATACCTTCTCAATGAATGCACAGTTTGCTACCTATGCTTACGAACTTGATGCTAATGGTAAGCCTTATGTAGGTAATCATACAGAGTGGGGATATGGTCGTTTACCTCGTTTCCAAGGTATGTCGCAGAACTTCTCATTCACTTTGAATCCAGAGAAGTTGAAGAAGTGGTTCGGACGTAAGGATGATAAAGATGATGATAAGGTGTCAGTAGATAGCGATGGTCCAGATACTAACATCGAATCAAACATGGATGATGACCTTGAAAAGGGAAAATATGCTGCTAAGAAGAAGCGTGGTAATATTGCTGAGACGGATGACGATGGTTACATGAGTTTCAATATGCCATGGTCATTGACAATCGGTTATGGTATTACGATGCGTGAGAATACAGCGGGTAAGTTCAATACTAAGACGATGCGTTACCCTTACAAGTTCACACAGACACTGAATTTCTCTGGTAATATTCGCATCAGTGATGGTTGGAACATAAACTTCTCAAGTGGTTATGACTTTGAAAACCATGCGATGAGTATGACAACAGCAAGTCTGTCACGCGACCTCCACTGCTTCAATATGAGTGCTTCTATAGTTTTAGCGCCATATACCTCTTATAACTTCACCTTCCGTTGTAATGCGGCAACGCTGACGGATGCGCTGAAGTATGATAAACGAAGCGGTATCACCAATGCTGTTCAGTGGTATTAAAAAGATAATTTACAATTCATAAGACGGACGGTTCATTCGTCCGTCCTTGATTTAGGACTCCTTTATAAACAACACAACTGTTTGAAAGATATGAAGAAGCAAACACTGGCTATTCATCAGGCTTACAAGCGTAGGGATGCTTACGATGCGTTAAGTATGCCCATCTATAATGCGGTTGCTTTTGAGTTTGATAATGCGAAAGTGATGGCTGATGCCTTTTGTGGACGTATTGATGCGCCTGATTATTCACGTGTGGAGAACCCAACAGTGACTAATCTCGAACAGCGTGTTAAGGCTTTGACGGGTGCTGAGAATGTTATTGCTCTCAACTCGGGTATGGCTGCTATCAGCAATACACTCCTTTCTGTTGTTGAGCAGGGTAAGAACGTTATTACGTCACGTCATCTCTTTGGCAATACCTATTCTTTGCTTACATCAACATTGAGCAGATTGGGCGTTGAAGCAAGACTGTGCGACCTCACAGATGTTGAGACTGTAGAGCGCTTGATAGATGATAAAACGTGCTGTTTGTTCCTCGAGGTAATGACAAACCCTCAACTTGAGGTGGTTGATGTACGTGCTTTGTCAGCTATAGCACACCGACATAGTATCGCTGTTATCGCTGATACAACGCTTATCCCATTCACACAGTTCTCTGCAAAGGACTTGGGCATTGACTTAGAGGTCGTTTCAAGTACAAAGTATATCAGTGGTGGTGCAACTTCTTTGGGCGGTCTTGTTATTGATTATGGTACGTTCCCTTCTATTGGTAAGCGCCTCTTGAATGAGATGCTCTTTAACCTTGGAGCTTATATGACACCACAGGTTGCCTATATGCAGACCTTGGGCTTAGAGACTTTGGACGTACGCTATCGCGCTCAAGCAGGTAATGCTTTGGAGTTGGCACAAAGATTACGTACGCTAAAGCCTATTCATAAGGTAAACTATGTGGGCTTGGAGGATAATCCATATCATCAGTTGGCTGTGAGTCAGTATGGTGAAACAGCTGGAGCAATGGTCACAATAGACTTAGAGAGTCAAGAGGCTTGCTTCAGAATGCTCGATAACTTGGAACTCATTCATCGGGCAACTAACCTCTTTGATAATCGTACCTTGGCTATCCACCCAGCAAGTACTATCTTCGGACTTTTCACTGCTGAGGAGCGTGCAGCAATGGATGTGCAAGACACTACCATACGTCTCAGTATTGGTTTGGAAAGTGTTGATGACCTATTCGATGATATTAAGCAGGCTTTGGAAGCATGATGAAGACTTATAATTTTGACGAGATAATCGATCGTTCGGGAAGTGGTGACTTGAAGCATGAGGCACTTCTTCCACGTTGGGGACGTAATGACCTGCTGCCTCTGTGGGTAGCTGATATGGATTTTGCTTGCCCTGACTTTGTTGTAGAGGCTCTCAAGGATCGTCTTTCTCATCCTATCTTTGGCTATACAGTCGAACCAGAAGACTTCCGTCCTGCTATCATCGACTGGATACGTGCTCATCATGATTGGGAAGTAAAGCCAGAGTGGTTGAGTTTTATTCCTGGTATTGTTAGGGGTATCGGCTTTGTGGTGAATGTATTTACGGAACTTGACGAAAAGGTTATTATACAACCACCTGTCTATCATCCATTCCGTTTGACGCCAGAGGCTAATCATCGTAAGGTGGTCTTCAATCCGCTTCGTCTCCGTGAGGACGGATATTATGACATGGACTTTGATAATCTTGCAGAGGTTTGCGATGATAAATGCCGTGTACTGGTACTCTCCAATCCTCATAACCCTGCAGGATTGTGTTGGTCAGAAGATACATTACGTCGCTTGGCAGACTTCTGTTACGAGCATAATATTATCGTTATCAGCGACGAGATTCACAGTGATATGGCACTTTTTGGTAATCGTCATATTCCGTTTGCCAGTGTGTCAGATTGTGCAGCACAAATCAGTATTACCTTTGCAGCACCAACAAAGACCTTCAATATGGCAGGTATTGTCAGTTCATTTGCTATCGTTCCAAACAAAGAACTGCGTAATCGCTTCTATGGTTGGTTGAAGGCTAACGAATTAGATGAGCCTACACTCTTTGCACCAATAGCCACGATAGCTGCTTATCGGAAGGGAGAAGAGTGGCGTAAACAGATGTTGGCGTATGTAGAAGAGAATGTTCGCTTTGTAGAAGACTTCTGTCGTGAGCATATTCCTGGTATTCACCCACTCCGTCCGCAGGCAAGTTTCCTTGTTTGGTTGGATTGTCATGGATTGGGATTGAAGCATAAAGAGCTATTGAACCTCTTTATTGATAAGGCTCATCTTGCGTTGAACGATGGTAGAATGTTTGGCCCCGGTGGAGAAGGCTTTATGCGTTTGAATGTTGGTACACCGCGTTCTATTCTTCGTCAGGCGTTGGAACAGTTGGCTGAAGCGGTGAATGAATTATAAAAAAGAATTGTTATGGAAGCATTAGAAGCATTGTTGACACGTCGTAGCATACGTGCTTATGAAGAGCGTATGCCTGCACAGGAGTTGATTGATAAGGTGATGGAGGCTGGTCTTTACGCTGCAAGCGGAAAGAATATGCAGACTGCTATCATTGTCGAAGTGACCAATAAGGAAGTACGCGACCGCCTGTCTGTGATAAATGCTGAGATAATGGGCGTTACGAGTGACCCTTTCTATGGTGCGCCCGTAGTCCTTGCAGTGTTGGCGGATAAGAGTAGTCCTAATCATGTCTATGATGGTGCGTTGATGATGGGCAACCTTATGAATGCTGCTCATGCCGTTGGTTTAGGAAGCTGTTGGATTAATCGTGCCAAGCAGACCTTTGAGCGTGAAGATGGCAAGCAGATGCTGAAAGAGTGGGGGATAGAAGGTGATTATGAAGGTATCGGCTTCTGTATTCTTGGTTATGCTGCAAAGGAGGGTAAGGCCTCATCACGCAAGCAAAATCGTATCTTCTATGTGAAATAAGGAGTTGAATCAGTGCTACCTGATAAACATAGGTTGTTCTGTCTTAAAACATTCCCTTGAAGCGTATGTCTTTCTGCATTCTGACTTCATTCTTTGAAAAGTTATTCAAAGACCCTACCAAAAAGTTCGCGAACAATTTTCATTTTGTTCGCGAACTTTTTTTGATTAAAACTAATCCTTTACCATAAACAATTTGTGGAGAGAAGAGAAGCCCCTCAACTCCCCCGAAAGAGGAAGAACCCCATTTGCAGAATATTTGCTATAAGGCTTACCTTATAAGGTTTACGATCAAAATCTTTGCTGTGTGGCGTTTGGCTTATCATCCACAATAATGCATTCAAACATGTGGGGGTATCTCGGTGTTCACTCCCCTCTCCAATAGGAGAGGGGTTGGGGGTGAGGCTGCTTCCTACTCTGGCACAGGCCCGGAACTCTTTCCGCCCCCTTCTTTCTTTCCGCCCGACTTTTCCTCCTTCACTGTCTCATACGAGTTCTCGCGCAGCGCTGCTTTCAGTTCTACACCTGGCGTAAACGTCACGCGTGGCTTAATCTTCTCGGTCTTAAAAGCCTTTTCCGTTGCAGCACCCTCGCTTGAAAGAGTCAAGCGCATCGTGCCAAATTCGCCCAGCTGTACACTAAAGCCATCGCGGAGGTAGCTTGGCAGGCGGTCAATAAAGTTGAACAGCACGTTCTCAATATCACCGCGTGTCAACGACGAACGCCCAGCGATGTCTTTCGCAATATCGTGCATCGTCTTCTTACCAACATTCACAGGGTTAGCATACAACTTACCTGCATCGTCCTTTACGCCTGGCTTCTTTCTTTTTACTAGTTTAATTTTCATGATTTATTTTATTTTTAGTTATACTTAATGTGCTGTACTTTGCAGCATATTCTTTTTCATAGTCTTAAACCGATGGAAACAAACGCCCTCCAGCCTATATCTTCAGCCCAAACAGCCTCTGATTTTAACGGCATTTCGACAGCGTTTTATTTCCATCAGCTTTGCGATAAATTTCCAACGTGTTCCCCACAAATTTCTAACGTGTTCCCGATAAATTTCTAACACGTTAGAAATTTTCTTCTAACACGTTCCCCGAGAATCGCAAACACGTTAGAAATTTTCGGGGAACACGTTAGAAATTTTAAATAACCTATTCTTCTTCTTTTTCTATTGTTTCGTAGTCTACTCTCTATTTACTCAAACTTCCAAACATTCATAATATTATGGTTGCGGGCCATGCCTGAACTTACATATAATACTAATTCGTTGTTACCACTCATGTAAAAATTTAAGGCAAATGCCTGCTTGGTGAGTGAGATAGCAGCAGCTTCAGAAGAAGAAGACCAAAAACTAGCATTGCCACCAGTCATATAAAAGGATTTTTGAGAAGGCTGGTCATTTGCATTTCCAATGGCTGGTAAGAAAAGGTAGTCATTAATATCTACAGAAGAAGGAGGAGTCAGATTTGTAACCTTCTGAACGAAACTTACTGAAGGAGTAATTCTCCAATCCCTATTATCTGGTGCTTTATTTTCTATATCAGATATTGTCTTACCGTTATCGCTTGCTATCTTTGCTTTCTTTTTTAACCAAAGACCTCCTTTACGTAAGTGTCCCATACAAGTCCAAAGGATATCTGCATCAAAACGAGGATCTCCCTTTTCTACATACCATGCAAGCTCATTTGCATTTGGACAATCTTTACAGAGATTAACCGCATCATTACGAACGCCTAAGCCTAGATAAGAATTATTTGGAGCACGTGGAGGAGTAACTGGTTCTTTTAGTTCATCATAGTGAGGGAAAGGCTTGGTAGTAACCACTGGTTGCCAACGATCAGCAGGATTAGCTGCATTCCATTTATGCCCTACCCAATAGTCTGCCTGTGCATCCCAATGACAACGTGTTACCTCATAATCTCTCACATCAAGATTAGCCGTCATGTCGTAGTACGTATTCTTTGCATAATTGTAAGAAGGCAAAGCTTTGGTAATTGTTCCCTCTACGTTGGTTACATAATCTTTTATCCAGTAACGAACCTTAAGTGTATGTGTACCCGGTTTGATAAGCATATAGATCTTATCAGCTGTAGAGATAGAGGCTGCATTGGTGAAAGAGAAACCTTTCTCGTTAGTGCTGCCAGTCACTGGGTCTTTTGTAGTTAAGACAATTTGTTTGCTACCTGCTGAACTATTCAAGTTTCCTGTGGTAGGATCGATAGTGTAGGTTTCCGAAATATCGTCATCTGAATTTACTTCGATTTTGGTCAAGTAGCAGTTCTTCAATATTGCGTTGCTTGTGTAAGGCTGGAAGACGAGGTAAGTTGGCTGATGTTCTAACTGGAAGCTAAAAATGCTACCGCCTAAAGTACCTGTTGCCGTGGCTGTACCGTAGTCGCCTGAATCGCCAAGATGATCGGTTGCGTTTGGCGTTGTTTGGGTCTGGGCTGTCGGGATCGTTACTTGATTACCGCCACCATTCTTGCCGAGATAGTAAACCTTATAAGTTGCGCTTCCTCCGAATTTTCCAGGGACTTTGAACTTGAACGAAGCTGAATGTGCGTGAGCTGCATCTACAGCGTTACTTACTTGCATCGTGCCGTCGTCATCCTTTACGTATATCTTATCGCCCTCTTCCCAATAGAAATCGCCTGTTGCGTAATCGATTGAGGTACGAGTCTGTGTTGGTGCATCTGCAACAAAGGTTGCAAAACCTTTGCCGTTATCTCCATCCTTGCCATTCTGTGCGATGTCTTCGTTGGCACAAGAGATGGCTGCTAGTGCCATACTGAAAAGTGCTGCAAGGGAGAATAAATGTGACTTAAATAATTGTTTTGTTTTCATCATTACTTTTTCTAATTTGTGGTTATAACTCTCATTTTACTAGTCTTCCCAAGAAGGGCTGTTCCATGTATCTTCATTGTCTTCTTGCCAAGCTGGGGCTGATTTTGCACTGGCAGGTCCAGTACCATGATTTGCCTTCTTATGCTGGCCAGGCATGGACGCATTCATTAAATAACTGTTTTCACTCACTTGGATTATCGTGCAACGTGGTGCAGAATAAACCTTCTTTTCTTGTTTCTTTCTCATTGCTTTTTGATTTGATTAAAAATAGTTGTTACTGTTCTATAGATGTGGCTTCATTACGCCACCTTTATATATACATCCTGACGATCTCATTATTTATCCCTTCTGATTGCTTGATTTTTCCTTTCTGATTGCTTGCCCTCTCCCTCTCTACAGGCAGACAGCATATCACTGCTGCCTGCCCGAGAAATCAACGAGAGAAAACAAACTATTATCAGAGAATTACAATTATCTGTTACGGTAATTTCAGTGCTTAAAACGTTCTTATTTTGCTTTCTTGACAGCTCGCAAACGGGCACAAAAAAGCGAACAAAGGAAACTCCGTGAAGTCCTTTGTTTACAAGGGTTACGCCACGCTTCGCGCGCGCGTAGGATGGAAGAAAAAAAGTATGATTAAACGCTAGGTGCGCCTGTGTGTGTGTGTGTGTGTGTTAGCAAAATATCTGAAACTACCAAATATAAAGCACTAAAAAAGGCAAAGAAATCAAAGTTTCTTTGCTGCGCTGGATTGGCTGGATATGTCATTGCTAATTGTTTCACGGCTGCAAAGGTAAGACATCTTTTTAGAATGGGCAAGGAAATCTTAAAGAAATGTATAGATTAGACAGAATGACATAAATACATATCCTTCAATGACATATCTTAAGACACAGAAAGTAAAAGAATAGACATGTCTTCAAAAGGGTATTAATAAAAAGGGGTTGTATCAATCTAAAACCGCCAACGGCTTCTTTAATATAACCCCTTTATTGGATATATAACTATTCGACTTTTAACTACCTACAGACAGCCAAGAGTGACATTATCTAATTATTATTTTACTGCTGTTGTGCATGATAATTCTCCAATCCCTTATCAAGGAACTCAAGATAAGCAGGTACATCCTCCTTAAAGCTAAAGCTACCATTCAATGGTTTACCCGCATTGTCTAATGGTACATAGAATGGCTGAGCAAGATAACCGAACTTAGTCTGCTCCAAATAGCTCCACTTATCACCGATAGTACGCAGTGTACGTGAAGTTCCATCAGGTAGTTTCACCTCTACAGGCTGCTTCAATGGAGTCTTATCATCTACATAAAGTGAGATAAGCACATAGTCTTTCTCCAACAATTCCATAACGCGTGGGTCGGTCCAAACGGCAGATTCCATCTTACGGCAGTTCGTACAGCCATATCCGGTGAAGTCAATCAGCACGGGTTTATTCATGGCTTTCGCCGCCGCCATACCTGTTTCATAGTCTGTGTAGTGTGCCTTTACCACCTTAGTATTAAGGTTGAAGTCCTGCGTTTCTATCGGAGGAGCGAATGCACTCACAGCTTTTACGGGCGCACCCCACAGTCCCGGCACCATGTAAACCGAGAAAGCAAGCGAGCAAAGACCCAACATGATGCAGGGCACAGGCATCGGTTTCCGGACATCTCCACCCACTGTATCGCTCTGGAACTTAAGTTTTCCGATGAGATAGAGGCCTAATGCTGCAAAGATTACAATCCATATGGCCAAGAAAGCCTCACGACTGAGCAGGTTCCAATGCGATGTCATGTCGGCAGTACTGAAGAACTTGAGCGAGAAGGCCAGTTCAATGAAACCGAGAACTATCTTGATTGTGTTCATCCATGAGCCCGACTTCGGGGCGCTCTTCAGCCAACTTGGGAACATGGCAAACAGCGTAAACGGCAAAGCCAAAGCCACGGCAAAGCCTAACATGCCGAAAGCCGGGCCGAGAAGAGAGCCTGATGTCGTGGAGGCCACAAGCAGGAAGCCGATAATCGGGCCTGTACATGAGAAGCTTACCAACGTCAGTGTGAAGGCCATGAGGAAGATAGAGAGCAGTCCGGTGGTAGAAGATGCCTTCGAATCCACGGCATTTCCCCATTTCTCGGGCAGCTTTATCTCAAACCATCCGAAGAAACTTAGGGCGAAAACCACCAACATCAAGAAGAAGATGATATTGAAGAAAGGCTTCGTAGACCATGCATTCAAAGCCGAAGCACCAAAGATACGCGTCACGGCCAAACCCAAGATGAGATAGATGACGATGATAGAAATGCCGTAGGTGATGGCATCGCGCACGCCTTTCCGCTTGTCGTCCTTCGCCCGTTTGAGGAAGAAACTCACGGTCATCGGTATGATTGGCCACACACAAGGGGTGAACAGCGCGACCAAACCGCCCAAGAAGCCCATCAGAAAGATGTAGCTCCAGCTTTGATGTTCTGTGCCGTCGTTGCCGTTCTGTGCATTGAGTTGCTTGATGACCGGCTGCCATAGCGCGTCTTTCTCGGCCTTCGAGAGCGACGAATTGGCTGCGGCAGCCATGCTTGCTGCACTGTCTTGCCGTGCCTTTGCCATGCTGTCGGCCTGCAATTTCGCCAAACCTGCCTGCGCATCTGGGTTGCCCTGTGTGGCAGCCATGGTCATAGCGGCCAACAATTCAGCAGAAGGCGCTTCCTTTCCGGCCTCAGCCTTCGCCTCTTTCGCAGCCGCAACGGCCGGACTCTTCCCCGACTTCTCGAACTCAACCGTCGTGGGTGGCAGGCAACTTTGGTCGTTGCAGGCGCCGTATTCCAAATGGCCTTGCAGCACATAGTTGGGCTTTGTGAACCTCACTTTCTGCGTGAACGTGACGCCATGCTCGAAATAGCGCAGCGTCATGTCGAAGTTCTTGTCGTAGTTGGATATCTCTTTCCCGTGCGCCTGCAGCCGTCCCACGAGTTCAACACCGTCCATCTTCGTGGCCTTGAACGCTGCCGAAGTAGGCCCTTCTGCCCCAAGTCGCGTTGAATAAACATGCCATCCGGCAGCAATCTTGGCCGTGAACACAAGCTCGGCCTCGGCCGATTTGCCCGTATTCAGCCGGGCATTGAACTTCACGGGCGACTGGATTTGTGCGCTTGC
>ERZ772957.685-NODE-685-length-25306-cov-10.422874_pt1 | contig 25306 bp, 37 predicted proteins | sample MGYA00580682_ERZ772957 | MGnify/ENA primary metagenome ERZ772957 (study PRJEB29015, sample SAMEA2737921) | human oral metagenome | biome: human oral; feature: human-associated habitat; material: dental | place: China | collected 2025 ...
ATGTCTAAATATTTTATCTGAAAGAGTTCTATTTATACCAGTGTTATTGTAAACACTATATAAATAGTCATGCACAACAGCTGCATTAATGTATTTGCCATAAGGATTATATAGCCATTGCAAAGATTTAGGAACAGAGGCTCCATCAGTGATGAAACCTCTAAATACCTTAATATCATAACCATTGATAGAGTAAACATAGTCATCTAATAGTATAGCTTTTCCATTAGATAAAGGTTTAAGTATTAGTCTACTCTTTTCCATTTTTACCTTCTTTTAATTTCTTAAATAAAGGTTGCAACTCTTTAACTACGGATTCTATTGTATTTTCATTTATAAATATTCTTAAATGTTTTGGCAACTTAGAAACAAACTCTTTAACTGCTTTCTTTTTGAGATTTCCTAAACCTTTACCTTGAATTTCAAGCTCTTGATTTATAACTTCTTGTTGAACCTCTTCTTTTCCTTTATATCTCCAAGATAATAAGAAATAAACCCCCAATGAAAATACATACCCTAAAACTTGCCATAATAATTGTTTATCCATACTTTTAACCTCCTAAATATTTTCTTTTATAAAATTAACAAATAAATCTACAACATCTTTTTCCACAGAAAACTTTAAAGCTTCTTCATTATTGCTGCCAAAGAAAGGTTCTACTAGAATGTAAGTGTCTTTGCTATTACATATTCCATAGCCTCCTCTTGTTTTGCTATCCTGCACAAGAATTAAGCCTCTTGTAGTTTCTTTTATTTCCTCTTCCCAAGTTTTTCCATCAATTCTTTTTTCTTGCATAGTTACTTTTATAACATTTTCTTTGGTCCTTATCTTGCTACCAAACTTGTTTTGCAATCTAGCCATAAAATCTGTTGCTAGCTCCTTAGCCTTATTATTTCCACAATAAACTAAGCATTCACAACCATTAGCTTGCTCACTTGCTGCTGCATTAAAGTGAAGTTCCATACAGAAATTATAATCATTCTTGTTAAGTTCTTCCAGCACTTCAAACATTTCTCTAGTGTAATATTGATTTGGCTTTCTCTCATATACATCTACCATTAATGGAATTTCAGTTTTTATTTTTTCTGATATTTTTTTCCAATAATCATATTCACTACCAACTACGCTTGAATATGCTCCTTTACTTCTATCATTATGACCAATTATTAAAGCTACTTTCATTTTTACCATCTCCTTTATAAAAAATTATTAAACTGACCTTGTAATTTGTCATTTAAAGCTATCAAAAAAAGGTAGCTATATAAAACTACCTTTAATCTTAAAATTATCCATTAACAAGTTTAGAGTGTATTTCTTTTCTTTTTTCTTCAAACTCTTCTTCACTAATACTTTTTGGTTCAACTTTTGTTTTAAAGTAATGCTCTGTATCATATACTGATTGAGTAAAAGTTTTACCATAACTAGCTAGCATTAATGATTTTTCTAAATTTAACTCCAATCCAAAATTATCTTCAAAATACCAAGTTATAGGTTCTTCTTTCCCAAGGATAGCTCTCTCTCCCATCATAAAAGTTATGTTTGAAGCCAATAAGGTTATGTCTTTATCTCTGCATTTTTGCCTATGTTTTTTACCTTCAATTTCATAATCAAAACCATAGCTTAGTATTTTTGCTTTAATAGCATCTATTTCTATAAAATACTTCTCTTTTTCAGCTGAATGATTATAAACCCACTCAGTGCCTGTCCAGTTCCAAAGTTCTTCTAATTTATTGTGTGGTTTTTCTATTTTAATAATCTTTCTATTTTCTATTTTTTCCCCTTGATTCAGTTGTACTTCTATTCCATCAGCAACAAGTTCATCTCTTGTCATTTCTCTAATAATTCCATCATTGCTTAAAATTGGATATTTAAATATATTTTCCTGTTCTACAATAATAAAATTATTTTTATCTAAATCAGGATAATCTAAAAATAGATTATCTCCCATTAATTCTTTTACTTCTTCTCTGGTTAAATTTACTGTAAACTTTATTTTTGGTTTTTTCTCTCTTGTGTATATATAGAACATCTTTTTTCTCCTTTTGATTGTGAAGAGATTTTTAAATTTAAACAATTCCTATAGCTATAAAAGTTCCACTTACGGTTGTTAGATTAGTTCCATTATTATTAGCTCTGATTGTTATTTTGTTTTTTTCTCCATATGACATAATAGTTAAGTTACCAGGAGTTCCTGTATGCCACGGAGTTGCCATAACACTAACATTTTTCAAAGTAACTGGGATAATTATATCTGTACTTTTGTTAAACTCAATATTTTTAAAAGTACCAAACACAATTGCAATATTTGAAAATTTTATTATATTTATTTCACTTTGATTACTAAAACTGAATAGATTTTCCAATCTCTTACGATTATCCCAAATACTAAGATCCTCAAAATTCATATTTGGAACAGATATTGTTGTACCATTATAATTACTTTTACATATATAAAATTTCTTATTTCCTTGATGGTAATAGATATTCCCAGCTGTTGCTTCTGATAAAGGGAACATTCCATTTAATTGACCTACTGCTGCAACAACTCTATCATCTATTTCTTTGGCAGTTCCTTTATACCCACCATTTTTAGTGTAGTTAGCTTCTAAAAATTCTTTTGTAATGTACAGTTCTTTTCCAGCCCCTTCCACAATTATAGACTGAGCATTAGATGCTATTAAGTTTAGCTTTAATTCTATTTTAAATGGCCCATCTGTCTCTGGCGGTATCCAAGAAGTTTCATCTCCATCATTCATATAATAGTACATTAGTTCTTGCCCATTATCATTAACAAACACTCCTATTTCTCTTGGATAATACCCTGTTCTAAGGCTCACATTATCGATATTAGTTGTTAAAATAACTGTGTCATGTTCCTGGTTTAAAGTTAATATTCCTTTCTCAACTTTTTGATTAATCAAGTGATCTAGTTCTGCTGGGTTATCATAGTTATCTAGTCTACCATCACCTATTTTAATTTTAGAAAAGTTAATAGGTTTATTCTCTGCTTGTATTTTAGCCAAGTATTCTCTACCTTTTTTAGTTATTCCATTGAATTTCATTTGCTAATACCTCCTACTATTTGCTTATATGCTTTTATGTAAACATTGTTACTTACAGTAAAGTCTTTCTTTTTATTTTCCTTAGTTGCCAGCAAAGTTATTTCTTTAAAGCCAGATATGTAGTATTTAGCTGTGTTTACTTGTTTTAATTCTATATAATCTAAGTGGCTTCTAACATTCTTGTTAGCCTCTATGTTTTCCATCAACTCTCTATACTCATCGGGATCTACTATCTTCTTATCTGTATAGATTCTAAAAGTACCTGGTTTACCGTTATAGTCTGTCCATTCTTTTACATCAAAACCTTTATACAGCAAACCACATATATCTTTTAATACTTTAGTTGTACCCATATTAATTTTAGAAAATATAGCCCTTTTGACTATCTTTTTCTTTTCTTCAAGAGTTGCATTTTTAGTGAATATAGAGTATTCCCATAGCAGCATATTAATTTCATGCTCATTCATTAAATCTGTAATTTCTAGCTTCTTTAATTCACTGTTTATAACAGAGTTTCTACTTCTCAAGACGTAGTCTATAGACTCATATATCCATCTTGTTGTCGCATCATCTAATGTAGATACTGCTGCAATATCAGTCAATTTCAAGTCATCAATTAATATCATATATTTTCAACTCCTAGATAATTGACCACTACATTAACATTACACTTAGCAAACTGATGTGGCTCTAGCTTTTTATGAGTAGGAGAAGTAATAACAGTTCTCTTTACTCCAGCAAGTTTTAATCTTTTGATTAGCTCATCTGGAATAATATCTCTACCAAGCTTACTCTTTTGCCATTCTATATACTCATTTACAGCTGTTTGTACTTTAGCTTTTATAGAGTTAATATTGATTTCGTCAGCTTTATTTATGTAATAATCAAATTCAACTTTGTAATCTACTACATCTGGACTTTTTATAGTAACTTTATCTGTCAAAGGTCTTATTTCATCAGAGTTTACGACCTTTAAAACTTGGCTTCTTAACTCTTCAGATGGAACTCCTTCTTTTGTAAGTACATAGATATCAACTTCACAAGGCTTCGGACTTTTAACTGTTACATCTACTATCTCTGGAGAAGTGGACAATGTCCAGAACACATAAGCTCCTTCAGACCCAGCAACAGAAAAAGAGTCAGGTACAAGTCTTAATCTTTCTCTGTATACTTCGTCTTCTTCCAGATCTGTCCCACCATTCGAAATTGTGATGTTTTCTACTTTAGAAAAGTAAGGATATAAGTCAACCATCGTATTGATGTATCCAACAGGAATATTATTTCCAATTGTTCCTGGTGTTTTGCAAGTTGCGATACCATCTACAAACAAAGTATTTTCTGCAATAGAATACTCTTCATTTGTTTCAAAATAAAGGTCATTATATCTAATTAGGCTCCCTTTTGGGATAACAATTTTCTTTTGTTTAGTAGATATGATAGAAAATCTAAAAGTAGCTTTAGCATATTGCTCTTCTAATCTAAGTCCTCTGTCTCCGTATCTATCTCCCAATAAGTCTAATCTATAATCTCTAGCATATTTTAAGTAATTCTGCTTTAGATTATCATTGTAGTTTTCTTCTCTCATTGCAATTAGATATGCAACACTTGCAAAGATGAGCCCCTCTGGGGAATACTTAGAGATTTGCCGTCCACTAAGTTCTTCAAACTTTTCTTGCATTTGCTGTCTCAGTTCTTCAGCATTTGCATCTAGTATTTCATAAGTATCATCTATCATATAATCACCTCTATTTCTAGCATTATTTCTAAGTCATTATTTTCCAACTTTAAATCTAAATTTTTAAGTAGTGCTCTTGGCTCATATTCTTTTAAATTAGTCATCAGTAAACCAATTAGCTTGTTTTTAATAACAGGAATGTTCTTATCCACCATGTCACTATCTAAAGAGAATTCTCTCATCAATGGCTGTTCTTCCTTTGTTACTCTTAGAATCATGTGTACATTTCTTACCACATCTTCTATCTCATTTTGTGGGTTGTAATTTATACCATCTTTAGAATTTATGTGTATTATCATAATTTAAACACCTTCTTTTGTAGATTTTTTACAGTATCCTCATACTCAACTCCAAGAATGGTCTTAGCAGTTTGTCTATACTCTATCTTTTTTTGATACTGTAAAGGGTCATCTACATACTCCAGTAGTGTTATATCTAAGTTGATATAATCAAATTCTCCAGTAACCGCATTAAAATGCGATAATGTTTCTTCAATTCCAGTTATCAAAAATGGAAACTCTCCTATCACATGATACCCTAGAATTAATGGAGCGAATTTTCCTAACTCCATAAAATCTTTTAGCATCTGTAAATGCAGACCAGGAGCCTTAGTAAGTCCTGCTATCAACTCTATTGATAAACTAACTTCCATAAGTTCTCTACCTTGTTGTCTTACTTTACCAATCCCGTAGATAGGCTCGTGTTGAGTTATTTTAGCTTTTCTACTTCTTGATAATTCTTTTTTTAAAGAAAATACATTCAAGTCACTAGCATAAAAAATTATGTCTCCTAAACTTCCTATCATGATGGACCTCCTGTCTTGCTATTTCCAGGTTGTATTCCTGGGTGAGTATGCTCATTAAGATTAATATTTCCTAATTTAGCAGTACCTTTTGTATCAGTATTAGATTTAAAAGTTGTATCTCCATCTACAGTTAAAGTCTTTTTTATCTCCACATCTGCATTAATAACTACTTTTGTGATAGGAGATAATGCCAAAACTCCATCTTTGTAAGAATAGAATCCTCCATCTGAGAATGTCCTTTTTACTTCTCCTTTAGAAATTTTTGAAGGTCTCATAGGACAACCTAAGATATAACCTTGCTCCATCATATCTGGCAATGATAAGACTATGACTGTTTGACCTTTTTCTAGATGATAACTATCAGAATGTGATTCTGAAAATGGAACCAGAATATTTAACCAATCACTTATCTTATTGTCTCTGTCAGGAAATATAACTCTTGCTTTACCATTAGCTATGTCTATATCATTTACTTCTCCTTGCTTCAAGATATCCAGCATTCTTACTCACCTCCTTTTTATTTTTAATCTTATTTGCTTTTCTTTTTTCTCTTTCTTTTTTTCTAGCTTTCTTCCTAACTTCTTTCTCTTTTTCCTTCTTATCTCTTTTAGCTTTATCAATTGCCTTTGCTCTTTCTTCTGCATTTTGTCTAGCACCAACTTTAAAAGCTTCTATATCACAAGTGTAGTCTCCTGAGATATTGTGAGTAACTTTATCAATTACATATCGTCCAGCAAATCTACCAAAGCTGTCATCTAGTTCTATAAGGCAACCTGCACAGTATTTTACATCTCCATCAACTGTTAAGTTTATAGAGTATTCTTGCTTTAAGCTGTCCTTTAAAGTTTTCTCGGCCACTTTCTTAGCTTGAGATTTTCCTTTAGTTTTAATCTTTTTTGTCTTAGCTTTTTTAACTCTTTTTTTAGTTTTTGTCTTGTTAGCTTTCTCTTTAAAAGCTATGTATCCTCCATCATCAAGCATGTTTTACCTCATTTCTTTTCTCAAGTTCTTCTTTTGTAATTGTCTCAACAATGTGCTGCTTCTTGTCTGCGTCATAATAGCTAACTTCCACTTTATCGTAAACTCCTTGATTTTTCTTCTTTAGAGTAAAGCTTCTAATACGAAAATCTTTAATATTAAAGATATCAATATTATCATTATCAATTAATGCCTCATCATTAAAGACTATTAACTTATCATCAGTAACTTTCAAACTTAGAGCTGTTTCAGATAGAACCCTATTTAAAAAACCTAAATCTGTTTCTCTATCCTGGTCTAGTCTATCAAAGAAGGCATTATCACAATGTAACTCATAGTCTAATTCATGCTTAACTGCAATTTTAGATACTAGTTCAGATAGAGTTATTTTTTCCCATGCAACACTGTTAACTTGTTCTCTAATGGTTTGGTCTAATGGCAATGCCAGGCATTTTAAGGATAATCTTTGATTATTAAAAGTAGGTTCATCTACATAGAAAATTCCAAGGTCTAAGAACTTAGATTTCCCATTTTCATTTTGCTGGATACCTATTAAGAGTCTTGAATTTTCATCTGGATACCATTCATTAAGCCATCTATAATCTAAGTTTTCCAGGTTTAACTCTAAGTCATCTACAGCATTTTTTGAGTTATCTGTGTAAGTCATAGACGAGATACTAGGTTGTATTTCTTCAGTTATGTCTACTCCTTCATAGAAAACTAATATCTTTATGTTTCTAGCTATCCCAATTACACCAACCTCCTTTTTGCAATAAAAAAAGAGCAGCTTTTGCACTGCTCTTGGATTCCAGATATTTATTTATTTCTATTTTTATCCCATTCTGTAACTTTCTCTTGCAAAGCTTTAAACTCTTCTACACTTAAGTCTATTTTTTCTTCTTTTAGATACGATTTTATAGACTCATCATTTGTATCTTTTCCTTTTTCTGCTATGTAGTCTTCAAAACCTTTAACTTTTTTAAAATCTTCATATCGTACTTCATTTGTATCTTTACTTGTGTCTTGAGTTTTCACATTAGCACTTTTTAAATCTAAGTAGTCATCTACTTTAGCTAGAATATCTTTTATTTCTTGCTCTGATTTACTTAGTCTATTAGTTAAAATGTTTAGAACTGTTTGCTTTGCTGTTTCTTCTTTTTCTCCAGTATCAATTAAATTAGCAACAGCGTGGTAATACTCAAGGTACAACTCTTTTTCATCTTCAGATGGGATGTATGCTCTAGCTTGTGCATAACTTTCAACATTCTGTCCATTTCTAACGTTAGTATATCCGTGTGTTCCAAAGGTCTTATTCCAAAATCTTTGGTCTCCATATGCTTGCACTATAAAATCTTTCATTCCATCATCAAGATATTTTTTAACATATTCAGCCATTTTTTCATTAATTTGAATATCTGTAGCATCATCAGGTACCAGAATTTGTATCCACGTATCACCAGTTTTCTTATCTGTAATAACAACAGACATACTAGAATTATCTTCTTTTATTGGTTCTTGCGGTGCTTCTGTAGCTTTTTCAGATCCGCAACCAATGAAGAAAATAAGTACTAAAAATAAAATTATTTTTTTTAACATATTCTCCCTCCTGATAAAATTATAATACCTATTGTACTATAAATTCCATATAAAATCAATATTATTACATTATCTTTTCCATGGAGGTAGTTTAGATGTTTCTACAACGCTTGCGATAGGCGTAACTTCTGGTACTATGATAGGTATATTAGAATCAAATACAGCGATAGATAATAAATTAAGATTAGCCCTCATTAGCTGGTGAAAATACTGTTCAGAACCATATAATTTATAACTTATCAAGTCCCAGGTATCTCCACTAACTGTCTTATAAACTTTTACTTTTTTCATATTATCGCCGTCCTTCTTTTCTTACTTTGCATTTCTTCAATTACTCTTTTAACTTCTCTAGCAATATCCGTAGCATTTCCAGAACCACCTTTAATATTGATAGTTATAGTATCTCCACCTATAATTGTTTTTGAATTATTATTAGAGATATTTCTTATTCTGTCTTTTAAAGAAGATACCCTTGAAGATAAAGATTTTCTTGTTTGTGAATTATTTAAAATTCTAGCTCCATGAGGTAAATTAGCTAATGTTTTAGAATTTACTAGATAAGAATTATTATTCATTTCTACTAGCTCTGCTCCTCTTTCAGCAAGAGTTGTAAGTCCACCTCCAAAATAATTTGTACCAGAATAATTTTGTGGAATAGCATTATCTTTTTTACCAAACCAATTGAATGGGTTTAATTTAGAGCCTAAGGATTTTAAATCTTCCCATTTATTATGTAACCAATCAAAGAAACCTTTAAATGCATCTTTTATTTTATCAATAATAGCTGCTCCACTCTCTTTTAATCCATTCCAAGCCTTAGCACCAATATCTACCAAAGCATTAAATTGACCTTTTATCCATTCCCAAACACTTGAAAAAGTATCTTTAATAGCTTTCCATACAGCATTAACCATATTTCTAAACCATTCACATTTTTTATATAAAACTACAAATATAGCAATAACAGCTACAATTGCAGCTATAATAAGTCCTATTGGATTTGCTGTAAGAGCTATTTTTAAAGCAGTACCTACAATTTTTATAACAGTTATGAATTTTCCGCCTAAGAATTTTCCAATCTTCATAAACGTTCCAAATAGTTTTGAAGCTAGAGGAAACATTCTTTTTAATGCAAACAAAAGTCCCCCTTTACTTTTAAATGCCCCGAATTTATACAACCAGCCAACACCTTTTGCAAATGGACCTAACAATATTTTGTTAGCAACACCCATTCCCAAATTCATAGCTGCAAATCCAGCAACCATCTTAACTATAAAAGCTACTAGCTTAGGATTTTCTTTTATGAAATTAGCTATCTTTCCTGCAAATTCTTTAAAAGTATTTAAAGCTTCTTTAAGTTCAGGAGCTATACTATTTCCAATATCTGCAAGAGCATTAAAAGCATTATTTCTAAACATCTTTAATTGATTAGATAAAGTGTTTATTCTCTCTTCATACTCTCCATTAACTCTTTCATTTTCAGATACAGCTTGTTTTGCTTTGTCTAGTTTTTCCTTAACTCCATCTAAGTTTTCAGATAATACCGATAATCCGTTAATTACAGATTTATCACTTCCAAAAATATCACTGATCAATGCTGACTTGTCTGCAACATTAGAATTTTTAATTCTTTCTAGTACTTTTAAGATTGTACCTTCGGCATTTTCAGCCATTTCTTTGTTTATAGTCCTAGGATCAAATCCTAAGTATTCTAAAGCAGACGCTTTATTCTTAGTATTAGCACCTTGAGAAAGTTCTGAATATAGCTTACCTAATACAGTACTTGTTTGCTCTGCACTTACGTTAGCAGATATAAGAGATGTAGCAAACGCCATATTAGATTCTTTAGATAAGTTTATAGACTTAGCAAATCCACCTGTTCTAGCTGATACATCGGCTAGTTGAGCAGCAGTAACAGAGTAGTTATTAGATAACATATTGAGTGTATCCATATAAGAGAATAATTCATCTTTAGATAAATTTAATTGCTCTTTTGTTTTCGCTAAAAATGTACCTGCCTCATCTGTAGAAATATCGAATGCTACTTTCATTTTTCCAGCCATATCAGTATAAGCTACAATATCCTCACCTTTTATCCCTGATTGTGCTAAACTACCTGCAATCTCATTAATTTCTATTTGTGATAGAGGTCCGTTCTTAGATAATTCAGCTAAATCATCATAGTATTTCTCAGCTTCTTTCCCTAGAATTTTTCTTAAGTCTGCTTGAGACTCTTCTACATCCATGTAAAATTTAACAGGTATAGCTAGTGCAGCTCCTGTAGCTGCTCCTCTTCTAATTTGTTCACTACCCTTTTGAGAAAATTTACTTCCTAAATCAGAGATAGCTTGTGCTTTGCTTAAATCTTTTTTTAATTTTTCCTGTTTCTTAAGTTCATCATTAACTTCTTTTAATTTCTTTTTATATCCCTCTAATTTTATGCCCTCTTTTTCTAATTCACTTCTTGCAGCTTGAAAGATGTGCTTTTGTCTTTCTTTTTGTTTATTAAGTTTTTCAACATGTTTTTCAGCATTTTTTATTTGTTCTTTAAATTCTGCAGTAACATTGTTTGATTTTAAATATGCTTTTCTTAAACTTTCTAAATTTTTAGCTGCTTTATTGTATTCTGAATTAGCATTTTTATATGCCTCAGCAACCTTGTCTAAACTTTCTAATTTTTTTTGCGATTTCACCAAATCTTCTGTAGAGTCTTTCACATCTTTCATAGCTTGGGTTGCTTTAGATAGTGCTGTCATAGCTCCTGCTGCTCCTGCTACACTCATTTGCCAAACTAAACTCATATCTTTTGACATTCTGCCACCTCCTCATTTATTTTGTTGACTTTTAAAAGTAAATATTATATATTATAAAAAACAATAGGGAAAAGGAGGTATTTTAGTGAATAACAAAGAAATTATATTTAAAGGTTTTAAAAAATCACCTTTTTTATTTAGCTTTTGTATTTTGGGTTTGATACTTCTGACAACTTTATTTTTAATTCTAACACCAATAGGCTGGTTAATTTTAGCAGGTTTTTATGAAGCTTTTACAGATGGTTCGACTTTTCAAAAAATTATATCTATGGTATCAATAATTATGTATATTTTTGGAACTCTAACATTAATAGATACAATATGTAATAACACACCATAAGAGGCTAAACCACAGCCTCTTTTTTAATCTTCTTTACTTTGCCTTTCTTCCTCTTCCTCAACTAGCTTATTAGCCCTAGCTATCCAGTAATCAAGTTCATACAAGCTACAATCCAACATTGAATCATAGCTCATATTAACTTTAAAATAATTTAGAACTCTTAAAAGTTCAGTTATCATATCCAGATAGATTAAGCACCAATTTCCTCTGCTGTTTCCTCTATAATATTCTTCTGATCCTCTTTCTCGTCCCAGCCTTTGCTCAAAAAACGCTTTACCCCATTCACCACCTTCAAGTAGTCAACAGATACAAGATTTAATAAATCTCCGTATTTAACACCAAGAGCTTTTGCTGCTACTGTTACGGCCCAAGAATCTTCTAATTCTTTTACTGCTCCTGCATCTTTATTTCTTGCTTTAAACTCTTTTTCACACTGCATAAAGTCTTTACCTGTCATTTCTTCAATATTTATATCCAATTCTTCAAATTCTTTTCCACAAAAATTGTATAATTGTGATAATTGTACTTTCATTTATTCCTCCTTAATTTAATCCTAAATATCTTCTAACTGCTTCATTAGCTAATCCGTGAATAACATTTACATTGTTAAGTACATCTATTTCTATAACTGTTTTTCCACCAATTTCTAATTTATAATAAGTAACAGACAAATCAATAGATGTTTCTAGCTTTCCGCTAGGTTTCATCTTTAACCCATCCATTTTCTTAATAAGTCCTTTAAAAGTAGCATCTATGCCATAAACATCTGCTCCATGTGTTCCTCTGTTCATAGCTTGTGCTGCCCCTTTGCACTCAATCAAAATAGATTTCTCATTATTGATTTCTAAGACAGTTTCATCAACACAATCCATTTTTATTTTAGCTTCCAACTTTTTAAAATGCCCCATTAAAGGTACTTCTAATTCTGCTGTTAATCCCATTTGTTCTGATGTAACTGTATCATATTCAATATTAGGTAATTCAACTTCTGAAATACCTGCTAGATCATTAGAACCATTAAAATATGTTTCAGCATCTATTAGAGCATTAGGTATTTGTTTTCTTCCCATCTTTTTCCCTCCTTATTAAGCTGTTAAACTTTCAGCAAATTTTTGTAAAGCATCAACATCATAAACTTTCTTAAATGTTATGGATTTTGCTCCTGGTATTATTCCAAGGTCAATAGTCCAAGTAATATCTCCATTTATAATATCTATCAAACTGTTATCGGCTGCATAGAAATTAACTTTTGCTGATAATAATTGGTCTGCTGCAACAAGTGCATTAAGTCTAATGTTCATTGACTTTTTCATTGTTTCAGCCATTTTTAAAGTAAATTTCTTATCTACATTACCAAAATAAGATATTACAAGTTCATTACCTATGTATTTAAACATTCTACGACCATAAATAAACTTATCTTTTGGATCAGTTGCTAATGGATTCTTAGCTGTTTCAGAACCCCAACATCTCCATCCTTTTAAGTTTATAGCAGTAACTACTCCATTTTTATTTAAGAAATTGGCTTGTTGTTCCTTATCTAATCTTATTTCTTCATAATTTCCACTAGCATTTTTCCATACAAAAGCATCCATTTTGTATGAGTAATTAGATGGACCTTGACTAGGTACTCCATTGTTTTCTCCATCTACTTTCATAGATAAAGCTGCATAGTGGATAGATTGATAATATACTTCTCCTGAAAGTTTAATCTTTCCATATAAAATAACTTGGTCATTACTTAAAATATTATTAGTTTCTTTCCATTCAACCAATTCATTATATTTCTTATCAATAGGAGCATTAATTAAAGCCATAGCTTCAAACATTCCACCATTCAAATTTTTAGCCTTAGTTTCCATAATAGCTGCAACATCACTTTCATGAGAAAAATCAGGAACATCTATAAAAGCTGGTAATTCTGAATATTTTAGAAATATCTCATTAACTAACTCTAACCCAGTTCTTTTCATTGTTGCACTATCAAAACCACCTATTGCTTCTGTTTTAGTAACTTTTGATAAATCAACTTCTTCATATTCAACATCAATATTATTTCCAGCTACTGTTGCATATATTTCTAATCCTTCTGATGTATAAACTATTCTTGCATCTGAAATAACTTGTTTTCCAGCACTATTTTTAACAACAACAGTTTCAGGAATTATCTTATGACTTGGAATTAATATTTTTCCTTTTTCAAGAGTTTTATTAGTCAGTGTTTTCTTAGCTGATTTATGCTTAGTTAAATCTAAGATATTAACTACATAAAGTGGTGCAACGGCATACAATTCAAAGAAAACTTTGATAGCTTGTGATATAGAGAAATCTAAATCATAAGTGTCTCCAAAGTATTGAATAGCTTCCTGATAAGTTCCAATTCTTATCACTTCATTTACTTTTCTGTTTTCTGCTTTAACTTTGTGAATTGGTGCTGTTCCAACTATAAAATGCCCATAATCTAAAACCACAGGTAACTGAAAGGCTGTAGCCCCTTCTTGTTGGTATGTACCATGTTTATAACTCATTTCTACCTCCTACTAACTCATCTACTATAGAATTAAAATATTGATAGTCCTTATTGATTTTTGGATAATCTTCTACAGGAATTAATAATCTTCCTAGTAGAGGATATTTTTCAATAAGTTTCTCAATTTCTTCTCCAAAATACACAGTCCCTCTTACAAAGAGAAACTCAGGTAATTCTAATTTTTTACCTACATAAATATATTTTTTCATTTTCCACTCCTTCCTAAAAGTTTTGCTATTTTTCTATCAATTATTTCAGAAGTGTCAGGTATTCCGAATACTCTAAATCTACAAACAGAGTAAAAATAAGGCTCTGCTTCTGCAGTAAAGTACTCTATCGAAAATGGATATGATTGATCCACAGCAAATTTTCCATCTACTGTACTTTCATTTAAAAACTCTTTTTTCAAATAATCTCCAATAGACAAATTGCTTAAATAATCTTCTTCTTTATCCATTTTGCTACCTAACCATACTTCTAAATCTACTGGTACATCATAACTATCTATCCCATTCCTAGTCTGTTCAAACTTAGTAACCCTTAAAACAGCAAAAGGAAAGAGATCTTTTTCACTCTTTCCTTCTTCTCTATCCTCATGATTTATTTCTGGTAGAAGTCCATGATATACAGTTATATTTTTATCTTTTAATTTCTCAACTAAGAAATCAAATATTAATTTTTCTACTTCAAGAATCATAATCCTATCACCCTGTTTATTTCATGCTCTAATCTCATTCTGAATTTTTCATCTGCATAGCCTTGTAGATATTCTAAAATAGACAAGTTTCCAAGCATTTGAGGTGCTGAAACTGACATAAGTCTTTTTATAGTTTCTCTTTTTCTACCATTTTTTGTAATGAATTTACCTGTTCTTTCAAAAGCTCCAAGTTTTCCACTCTTATATGCTATAAAAGCATTTGGTAAAGATTTGTATCCACCTTTTTTAACAGCTGCTTGAACTATTTTTCCTTTTATCCTAGTCTTAGGATTTAACTTAAAATGGTCTAAACCTATAACTCTACCGCTACTTATGTTAGAGCCTGTCAAATTACTTTTACTAGTTTTAAAGACATTAACACTACTAAGCAATTTACTTTTTTGTGCAAAATAAGACTCCGTTGTCTTTCTGATTTGCTCAGTTTTTACCATCTCAAGTGAACGATTAATAGCCCTTGAAATACAACCTGGTAGCTCGCTCTCATACTTTCCAAGAGTATTGATAACTTCATTTATTCCAGTAGTTTCAACTTTAATTCCTATCATTTTTCATCATACCTCGTTAAGTCTATCTCTAGTAAACCCATGTCTTCCTTAGTTTCTTCTACTAAATATCTAACTCCATCTACTAAGATTTTTTCTCCAGAATGAGGTGGGTATTTAAAGAAGGACTTTTCTATAAAAAGTGTCATACCTTCGATAAATAACCCGTCATTCTCTAAAGATTTAGTTCTATTTCTTTGCTTATTCTGAAATCTTTCTTCATCGATAACACAGATAGTTTCTTTTTTTCCTATAGTATGTGTATCTCCAAACTCTTCTAAATTCAGAAAAACACTTACTATATCACTAGCTACTTCTTCTTTAAAGCCCATATTTAAGCCCTTTTAGATTTTTTTGAATTTTTATTAGCTTCTTCAACTTCTGTGTTTTCTTCAGTAGTTTCTTCAACTTCTGTGTTTTCTTCAGTAGTTTCTTCAACTTCTTCTGATTCTACAAGTTCAAGGGTTTTAACTCTTTCTATGATATCTGATTCTAATATATCTACTACTTCACCAGAATTATAAACTATTCCACCATAAATTAGTGATTGAATAACTTTTAATTTCATATTACCCCTCCTTATTTAACTTTTAAAACCTTTATTGCATCTATATCAAATGGAACAGGTAAAGGTCTTGATTCTGTTCTTACTTCAAGAGTATTAACTTTTGTATCTTCATCTTCAAAAGGTACTCTTTCTGCAACTATTATCCCTTTAGCTATATCTGCTGCTGGTCCATAATGTAAAGTATTATTAGATGGAGCAAATAATACTCTTCCTTCTGGAATCATTTTCACTGTATCATATGTTTTTCCATCAGGTTTTAACACTGAATGTTGAGTTTGGTATGAATAAATAGGGATATTATAAGGGGCTAATGTTCCAATATATATTGCTCCACTTGCTAATTCTTTAGGGTCTATTTGTCCAAAATTAGCATTTTTGACATCTAATAATTTAGCTATTTTCTCATTTTGAGTGAATAGTCTTGCTGCAACTGGATCCATTACTATGTGCTCAACTTTTTGACCTGTAGTTTCTCCTATTAATGTAATTACAGATTCTATGTCCCCTGAAATATCTGCATTTGGTTGATTCCATAATGTAGTAGGTGTGATTTCTTGAATTGTTCCATACTCTATTTTATCTTCAATTCCTTCTCCTTTTACTACTATAGAACCCTTGAACATTAAGTCAATGCACATTAATTCTTCTCTTCTTGAGATTTGGTCTTCAAAGTCTGCAAATGCTTCTCCAATTAATTTTGCTTTTTTTTCTTCTGGAGATATTCCACCATAAATAGTTTCTCCAGCTGATTTAGCAAAATAAATTTCTTGTGCAGAGAATGTTTTCTTTGGTGCTACTTTTGGTGCAGAGTAGTATTTAGATGCATAACTTCTTTTTACCACTTCTGTTCCTGGGATTAATTCAGACACGAAAGGAGCTACTAATTGTCTACCTTTTCTATACTCAATTTCCCATTTTGGATATTCATGAGTTTCATGTTTTGCAAAAAACATGTCTCTGATAAATGTCTTTGGTTTTATAACTGACTGGTCATATACTCCTAAAAAATCGATTAATACTGCCATTAATATCTACCTCCTAATTCTTTCACTATTATTCCTTTATCTCTTGCTTTTTTGATAAAGTCTGCTTTTACTGTTGCTGCTTTTAATTCAAGTCCTTCGAAAATAACTTCTCCAAACACTACAACTGTAGTTTTAGTCTTAGCTGTAGTTCCATCAGCTGTTTCTAAAACTATACCAAATAAATCTGTTCCATCAGATAATTCTGCACTTGCATTTACCGCTTGTCCTCTCTTAACTGATTTCCCTTGTGGCACTTCTAATTCCATAACCTTATGCCCTGTTCCACTTAATATTTGGTCTACTCCATATTTTTTACCATCTTCTATAAAGCTCATTTTGTACCTCCTGTCTTTTTATTCATATACTTTAAAATATTGTTTAATGGTATTCCTACAACTGTTCCTGTTTCCCCTGCTTCTGCTTTTGGAGCTACTGGTACTGCTGTTGCTTGACTCTCTTCTTGTATGTTTTTAAGAGTCTCTTTATTCTTTTCTTTTTTGATGTTTAATATTTTTAATGCTAGATTTGCAGCATCAACTGGTTCTTTAAATTTAGCTGTGCTTACAACATCATCAAATCCTGCTATTTCGAGATTTTCAATCGCTTCAATTCTATTTCTTTCTCTTTGAATTGCTGAATTAACTATATTTTCATACAGTTCTGGATAAGTTGCTTTGAACTTCTCTACAGTCATTTCTTCTGTGTTTGTAGCTGTATTTTGAGTTGGCTCTGGAACAGGTCCTGTTACTGGTTCTGTAGGATTAGATCCAGGAAAATTTTTAAATTTAGAAATATCAAATGCTAGACTATTTACAATTAGTAAATTATTAACATTTTGTAAATTTTCCACTTCTCCTACTATCTCGTCAACAAACCCATACTCTTTAGCTTCTTCTGCATTGAACCATTTTTCTTCATCCATAAGTGCAGATAGCTCTTCTTTAGTCTTATCTTTAGCTTTAGCTAAGTAAGTTTCTAAAATACTATCTTTAACCTTATCTAAAAGAACTCCAGTCTTTTCTAGCTCTTGCTTGTTTCCATAAGCCCATGTTAATGGGTTATGTATCATAAACAGAGCATTTTTTGGCATTTTTACTACATCACAAGCACTAGTTATAATAGTTGCCGCACTTGCTGCAAGTCCATCGATAAATGCTGTAACTTTAGCCTTGTGATTTTTCAATGTGTTAGCTATCGCCACTGCAGCAAATACACTTCCACCAGGTGAGTTAATGTGCACATTTATATTTTCCACAGCACCTAAATTTCCGATTTCTTCTTTAATCGTTTTGTCACACACATCATCCCAATATTCATCAGAGCCAATAGCCCCATACATTACGATATCGGCACTTTTAGCTTCTTCATTCTTCATTATGTTCCAAAACTTCTTTGTCATTTTCGGCATTGTTAATCATCACTCCTTTTTCTTCTAATAATTTATTTTCTTTTGCTAAGATTCTTACATTTTGCTCAAAATCACCCCCGTTAAGCTCGACAGTTTCTTTTGTTCTAGTAGAGAATCCTTGTTGAACTCTTAATGTACTTGCTTTAACTTCTTTAAGTGGGTCAAGTTGTCCTTGACTAGGTCCATTCCATTGAGCTCCACTCCAAGCTTTTGTTAGCAATGGATCTTCTCCATAGTTTTTCATATCTACTCTACCTAGCAAATAAGCTTCTCTTAACCATTCTTCATATACTACTTGTGTAAAATTGCTAGAGAACCAATCTCTTCTCTTTCTAAACATCTTCCAAGCTTCCAATAAAGCAGCTCTACTCGCTGAATAACTAGCAGTAAAATGCTTGATTAGTAACTCGTAAGGAACTTCTAAAGCAGCTCCTATTTGCCTTAAAATCGAAGTAACAAAAGGGTCGAACTGTGCATTAGGTCTACCAGGATTGGTTGCGACAACCTTTTCTCCAGGATTAAGCCCCTGTACTAAACCTGGGGTTAGTTCTATAGTTTCATCATTAGAACTATCTATTTGCTCTGTTTCATCTAAGACTTCATGGTCTGCAATATTAGCCCCTTGTGCATTGTCCTTATCACTTTCAATAAATATCGCATACATCCCACTTACAACTGCCGCCATAAGTTCTGCGTCAGTATATCTATCCAGTTGCTTTAAAGCTTCAATTACTGGAGACAAAATAGGTATACCTCTGACTTGTTCAGGTCTTTCAGCTAGCATTATGTGTAGAATGTTTAACTGTTCTTCTTTTCCATAAACTGAAATAAAGTCAGTTTCTACATTTCCTGATACATCAAATGGGTGCTTTCTTGCAATATAATATCCAGAGATTCTATTATTGCTATCGATCTTTACTCCGTCAACAATACTCTCATCATTTTGCAATATAGAAGGTGTCATAACTCTATCAGGCTCAATTATCTGTAGTTTTAGGCTATATGGATTCTTAGGTGTTAGAAAATAGTTAAATTTCACAAAGCACTCGCCATTTAGGAGAATAGTTAAGAATACTAAATCTTGGATTTGGTCAAAATTAAGAACTCCCATCTGTTCAATCTTATTGTCTGCCCATAATTTGAATTCTTTTTCAATTGTAGTTTCAATAGTTTCAGCTTCTTCTTCACTAATTCCTAAAACTTCGTAATCAATAGATGATTTTAACTTCAACCCACTACCAATCACGTTAGAATTAATAGTTTTCATAACTCCTTGAGCAACAGGAGCTCCCATATACAAGTCCCTTGACCTTTCAACTAGCTTTTTTCTGTTCTTGTAGATGTCTTTTTTAACTCCACCACCTGTTGAAATCCAACCTTTCATAGAACTTTTTGTTGTAGACGCCCCATGATTTGAGTATCCTGTGTTTAGAATTTCTATTTTTTTTCTAGCAACTTCTCTTTCAAGAGCCTTTTCTGGACTAAAAAAAGCTATTGCTTTATCTAATATATTCATTTTTCACCTCCTTTTGCGATAAAAAAAGAAGTATTTCACTCCTTATAAATCTCTAGGTATTACTCTTCTTCCTAATTTTTTTCTTCCATTATTGTTTAACTTGTCTAGTTCACCTTCCCAGAAGGCTCTTCCTTTTCTAATTTCAGATAAATCTTCTCTTTCAAGTTCTCTTGTTCCTATTTTATAACTCTTTCCAGATAATACTGCTAATTCAGCTTTTTTATATGCCTCTATCATATGTAAGCAATCTTCTCTTGTATATGCCATTATAAGCTCACTCCTTTTGATAAAACTCTTCTTTTTTGTACCTTCACATTCTTTTTGGTTGCTTCAACAGTATATTTTTTATTTAAGTTTGGATTTGCTATTTTTAATGCTGCATAAGCATAGTTTCTTAAATCCAAAGGCTCATTTCTTTTTGTTCCTATAACTTTCCATATAGTCTTTTTAACTCCTTTTTCCCATACAGTTGTCTTAACCTCAGATGTTAATCCTTTAAAATATACTTCATCATATCCCCTATCTATATTACTTGGAAAGTGCATATACATAGAACCAGGTTCATTTATTTTCAATCTAGCAAGTATTGTTTCTTTACCAGTATTTACTCCAAGTGTAAATAAGGATATTTGCATTCTATTTGTTCTTGATGGTTTAGATACAAAAGCTACCCCATCTCCGCCTTTCCCTTTTACTCCAAATACTCTTCTAAATTCTCTCGGCTTGATGTATTGATATGCTTCCTGAGTATAATGGCCCCCAGTATCTATACAAGTACATAAAATTCTTATCTTTTCTCCATTATCATAACTAAACTCAGTTTCCAAAAATCTATCCAATTGTTCCCATACATCATTTTGTCCAGGAGAGCCTATAAACTGTTTATAATAAATTCCCCAAGATTCTTCACCTAATCCCCAACCTACAACTTCAATTTCTAATCTATCGTCTTGAATGTCAACACCAGCAGTTAAAACTTGAACTTGGTTAGGAATTTCAGCACTATATTCTTCTTTTCTTTTTGAAATATCCAAAAAATCAATTTTTTCTACTTTTTCTTCCCATGTTTGACCAAGACAAGTATTAGTAAATACTTTCATCATCTGAGCATTACCTTTTGCTGCTTTGAATTTTTTTATAATTTCTGGCCAGGTTGAAAAAGGACTGTATAACTCCGAAATATGAAAACCTCTAACACTCCAATCCTCAATTTCTTCTTGTGATTGCCATATTCCATGAATCATATTTCTTTTCCACTCATGTTCAGAGGATATTTCTAAACAATCGGAACATTTATGCCCAACAGGTTCAAAAACTATATTTCTCCATTCTAATTTTTGAAAAGAACCACACTTAGGACAAGGTATATAAAATTCTTCTTTTGTTGAATTTTCATATTCTTTTTCTATTCTTGATTCCCCTTTGATTGTAGGTGTGCTTGTTATAACTATTTTCTTATTCCAGAAAGTTTTTGTTCTTTCTATCGCTAAGTTTAAAGGATCACCCTCTCCTCCAACATCACTTTTGAATCTGTCTACTTCATCAGCAAGTAATATTCTAAGAGGTCTGCTTGATAATTCTGCTGCTGAATTACTTCCAACAAGTGTGATATATCCACCAACAAATTCCTTTTGTAATTTTGTATCTCTACCATCAACCTTATTCAAAATTTTATTTTTGAGTTGAGGTGTACTCTGTATCATGTCATCTAATCTTGTACTAGAAAAATCTTCTGCTAAATCTTTAGTTGGCAAAAGATACATGATAGGAGCAGGGTCATAATCGGCGTAATAACCAAAAACATTCAGTAAAATTTCAGTCTTAGATAACTGAGCTCCATACATCATTACAATTTTACTTGTTTTTTTATCTGAGATAGCTTTCATTACTTCTCTTTGAAAAGGTACTCTATCTGTTTTCCATCTTCCAGGTTCAGCTGATGTCTTAGAACTTAAAATCCTATACGAATCAGCCCAAGTATCTATAGTCAACTTTGGAGGAGGCTTCAATGTTTGGAATATGTCAGCAAATAGATTAATTGTTTTTCTTAGACTTGGATTTTCTATTAGATCCTTTTCCTTTGCTTTTTTCATCTTCCACCTCTTCTTCATCTTCCAGGATTATATTTTTATTTTTAAATAACTCTGGGCTATAATCACTTAACTCCAGCAAAACATCTTCTATAGAACTCAAAACTATATCCTGGATATCTCCAAGATTATCGCAACCCACAATCAAAGGGGCGATTTTGTTAGGAACTGCTAACAATTTACCCTTTAAATTTGTAAGCATAACTGTCATAACTTTCTTAACTATCTCTGCTGAATGCAGTTCATTTTTCAATTCTGATATTTTTATACTTTTTAGCTCTATATCTTTTTCAATTTTTTCAGTTTCTTTTTTGAGTTTTGTGTCTTTCAAATCAACATCAGCTGAGTTTTGTTCTTTAACAAACTCAATGAAACCTTTTACACTCTCAACGAGTAAATATTTACCTCTAGTTCCACTTTTCTTTACAATGCCGTCTTGTGCAAGCATACGGATATATCTATCACTCACCCCAAACATTTCCGCAAGTTCAGGGCTGCTAACGATTTTTTCATTTGTGTTCATTTTTCACTCCTTTGGAACGGAAATTGTTAAATTTTTGGTCAATATTCAGATGGAGCTCGGGACTCGCGAGACCCTCTCGGCTTTTTTATATTCTGAAAGAACCTATTTCGCCAATTGATATCTGTTATAATCTTTCAATATGTTCTATTTTAGAACTTTTCAAACTTTTATATCTTTATTTGGCGGAGAGTATAGGACTCGAACCTATAAGTCCATCAGGACAACAGCTTAGCAGACTGCTCATTTACCATTAATGTAACTCTCCAGTCGAAGGTAGCAAATAACTACCTTTGTGCACTTTGACTCGCATTTTTGTTTATAGCCAATATAATACTGAAAGTGGGCTAATCAATAAAAAAAACTCCCACATAGGAACGTATCCTGCACATCTAAGTGCTGTGAGAGTATTGACATTATTATGGCAAGACTTTTTTATAGTAGAGTCTCAAACTACTACCACAATTTTTAAAGAGGAATCTTTAAACTTTGCTACATGCTACCATATTAACACATTAAAACTAACATAACAATAACGCATTTTTAACAGCTTTTTAACAAGGTTTTAACAAAGTAATATTAAAACTCTATTAATCTCTGTGTTTTAAAGTGTATTTCTAGAGTACTTAAGATATTATTTCTCATTCTATATGTACTCATTAAAGAAACTCCAAGTTTCTCAGCTATCTCCTCATAAGTCATTTTGTCAAAATATTTCATTTGGATAAAGTTATAATCTTTATGGTCTTTAACCATACTCAAACACTCATCTATTCTGAATATTATTTCTTTATAACGACTTATGTTATTAGAAATTCTTTGTTTTAATTCTTCTATCTGTTCTACTTCACTTTTATAATCATAGCTGTTCCCACCTTGTCCACCAGGTCCACTTGATTTTTTTATTTGTGGATTTTTTAAATTTTCTATTTCTACTTCTATCCTTTTCTGATATTTTGGATAGTTTCTTAATATTTCTTCCATTTTTCTAAAAACAATCTTTTGCTCTTGTGTTGCCATTATCTCACTTCCTTATATAATTCTTTAAATTCATCTTCATCAAAAACTCTATATTCAGAATATTCATCTTCTACTACAAAATCTCCAAATCCTACACTTTCATACATATCAGTATTATCATATAGTTCAAATTCAAAGTAGCCTTTTTCAATTATACTTTTCACTATATCTTCATCTTTTCCGAGATGAAGAAAATATTTATATTGTCTAACAAATTTTAAGACTTCAATTATATTATCTTTTGTTAATTGTATTGCTTCTACTTCCACAGGCTTTTTAATATATTTCTTAATCATATTTCTTCTCCTGCTAAATTTTGTATAAAAACTCTCAATGTTTCAAAATTTTCTACTTGTAGCCCAAACTTATCAATTTCTCTTGTAAAATGAAAAAAATCATCACCATAATAATTTACATTTACAAAATCATCTCCAACCATATAACTTACAACTTTTTCCAAATCTATTATAATTATTCTTTCATCTGTTGTTTTTATTTTTAAGTATTTCATTATCTCACTTCCTTTGATGTTCTGTAATTCCAATATCTTAAATAACCAAGTCTATAAATTCTTGATAAGACAATATCGTTTATAGGTTTAGTTTCTTTATTTATTTTAGGCTTTCTATAACATTCAATATCTCTATATTCATAGCCACTATTCAAATGTTTTTTGACTGCTATTAATATTCCTACTTCTTCTGGAATAAGCTCAATAGCCTTATCTTTCATTTCTTCTGGAAAAGCATAGTAGAAATTTTTAATATTTTCATCTTTATGTTGATGTTCTTTTTTGAAATCAGCTTTTAAATCAGAAAGTGATATTTTAATTTCTACTTCTGTTAAGTAGTGATTTTTACTAACAATCAACATATCACATTCATGATTTACTATATTTTTCCAAATCATAGGGTCTGCTTCTGTATCTAGCCACCAGTTATTACCACTAACTTTAGGAACAATTACTAAACTACTCTCTTTAAAATACCAGTATATTAATTTTTCCATTTCAGATGTATTCATTTGTTTACTCCTAGTAATTCTGAGTCTTCATAGATATTCCCTACTATTTCCATTCTTTTGTTGTTGTTATTTGTGAAAGGTATTTCTAATTCAAATTCATCATCTCTTAAAACAAATCTTGCTTCTTTTGCATTAAAAATAATTTTATACATTTTGCTGTGATGAATTACAATATCTCCCTCATAAATTTCTTTATTATTTTTATCTTTTAACCCTGTGTATTCCATAAGGTCTATATCGTAAAAACTTCTATAATTATACTTATCAAAATATGCTATTTCTTTCTGTAAATCTATCATCTTTACTGTATACATTTCCTTGAATTTTTCAAACCAAGCTCTAAATTTAATCTCTCTCATCTTCTTCCTCCCAATCAGCTATCTTACTTATTTCTGTTTCTTCATCTTCATTACCACATTTACAACAATGGATATATGGATGAATATTTCTAACGTTTAATGTATCTTTTTTATAATCAAAGTCTCCATTCTTTTTTAAATCTAATTCTATATAACCATCTATTTCAACTTTAAAATCAGTTCCTCCACATTTTTTACACTTCCACATTTTCATCACTCCAAATTATTCTTAAACCTGGTTGACTTGTGGATAATTCCAATATTATTCCGTTTTTTTCCATTTTTATGTAAACGACATCTCTTTCTTGAATTGAATCATCATCCTCTGCCAATCTTATCTCTTTAACAATACCTGCATTTCTTACTATCCCAGATATATGCCCATCAGGTTTCTCGCCAACTATATATACTTCATCATGGTATGGCATTTGCACTTCTATCCCTACTATTTTGATTATTTCTTGTGTCATTATTCATCTCCTCCAATCTCTCCTAATTCATTTCCAAAACTATCCCAATTAACTCTTTCATTTCTTGCAAAAATTTCAATCTTTTTAGTTTCTGGGAATAATTTCTCTAAAATCTCATATGCTATTTCTGGTTTTTTACTATGTTTAGTTGCTTTTTCTCTAAATACCGTTGTTTGTTTTCCTCTCA
>ERZ772957.686-NODE-686-length-25236-cov-4.253008_pt1 | contig 25236 bp, 22 predicted proteins | sample MGYA00580682_ERZ772957 | MGnify/ENA primary metagenome ERZ772957 (study PRJEB29015, sample SAMEA2737921) | human oral metagenome | biome: human oral; feature: human-associated habitat; material: dental | place: China | collected 2025 ...
TATTAGATTATAAAAATAATATTTATTTCTATTTATATATTATAAAAACAAAGATATTAAGATGGTATTGCAGGGCATGAAAGCCATATGGAGGTTACTGAACAGCGGTTAAAGCGATATTGGTTCAATTATTAATGGATAGTGTTTTGTTATTGGTACAGTTTATGATGTTTTTTGGTAAAATTTATTAGATTGTTTATAAATTAGACTGTTCAAAATCGGATAAAACAGGTAAATTATAGTTTATGTAACTCGATGTAATTTGAGTTATTGGTTTTGAGCTGATAAAAAATACAGAGGAACTGGCTATGTCCGTCAAACCGCGTCCTGTCTTTTTGGAGATTCCCAATATACGGTTGCCTATACCGGGAATTGTCTCCATCTTGCACCGCATCAGCGGGGTAGGGTTATTTATAATGCTTCCCGTTTTGCTGTATCTCCTGTCCGGTACGTTGAGCCGCGAGTCGGCGTTTGAAACTTACCGTGCCATCGTTTCCAATCCTTTGGTCAAGTTGATTTTAATCGGCGTGTTATGGGCTTATCTGCACCATTTTCTCGCCGGTATCCGTTTTTTATTTTTGGATGCACACAAAGGCCTTGAGCTGAATACTGCGCGCAATACCGCCAAATTGGTGTTTATTGCCGCATTGGTGCTGACCGTCGTTTTGGGAGCGTTGTTATGGTAGAGCGTAAATTGACCGGTGCCCATTACGGTTTGCGCGATTGGGCGATGCAGCGTGCGACTGCGGTTATCATGTTGATCTATACCGTTGCACTTTTAGTGATTCTGTTTACCTTGCCTAAAGAATATTCGGCTTGGCAGGCATTTTTCGATCAAGTTTGGGTGAAAGTGTTCACCCAGGTTAGCTTTATCGCCGTATTTTTGCACGCTTGGGTGGGTATCCGCGATTTGTGGATGGACTATATCAAACCCTTCGGCGTGCGTTTGTTTTTGCAGGTTGCCACCATCGTTTGGTTGGTCGGCTGCTTGGTGTATTCAATTAAAGTAATTTGGGGGTAAGTATGGGTTTTCCTGTTCGCAAGTTTGATGCCGTGATTGTCGGCGGTGGTGGTGCAGGTTTACGCGCAGCCCTCCAATTATCCAAATCCGGTCTGAATTGTGCCGTTTTATCTAAAGTGTTTCCGACCCGTTCGCATACCGTAGCGGCGCAGGGCGGTATTTCCGCCTCTTTGGGTAATGTGCAGGAGGACCGTTGGGACTGGCATATGTACGATACCGTGAAAGGTTCCGACTGGCTGGGCGACCAAGATGCGATTGAGTTTATGTGTCGCGCCGCGCCTGAAGCGGTGATTGAGTTGGAACACATGGGTATGCCTTTTGACCGCGTCGAAAGTGGCAAAATTTATCAGCGTCCTTTTGGCGGTCATACTGCCGAACACGGTAAACGTGCAGTAGAACGTGCCTGCGCGGTTGCCGACCGTACCGGCCATGCGATGCTGCATACCCTGTACCAACAAAACGTCCGTGCCAATACGCAATTCTTTGTGGAATGGACAGCGCAAGATTTGATTCGTGATGAAAACGGCGACGTGGTCGGTGTGACCGCCATGGAAATGGAAACCGGCGAAGTTTATATTTTCCACGCTAAAGCCGTGATGTTTGCTACCGGTGGCGGCGGCCGTATTTATGCGTCTTCCACCAATGCCTATATGAATACCGGCGACGGTTTGGGCATTTGCGCCCGTGCGGGTATTCCGTTGGAAGATATGGAGTTCTGGCAATTCCACCCGACCGGCGTGGCAGGTGCAGGCGTGTTGATTACCGAAGGTGTACGTGGTGAGGGCGGTATTCTGTTGAATGCTGACGGCGAACGCTTTATGGAACGTTACGCACCGACCGTAAAAGACTTGGCTTCACGCGACGTGGTTTCTCGCGCAATGGCGATGGAAATCTACGAAGGTCGCGGCTGCGGTAAAAACAAAGACCATGTATTGCTGAAAATCGACCATATTGGTGCCGAAAAAATTATGGAAAAACTGCCGGGCATCCGCGAGATTTCCATTCAGTTTGCCGGTATCGACCCGATTAAAGATCCGATTCCCGTTGTGCCGACTACCCACTACATGATGGGCGGTATTCCGACCAACTACCACGGCGAAGTCGTTGTTCCGCAAGGCGACGAATATGAAGTGCCGGTGAAAGGTCTGTACGCAGCAGGCGAGTGCGCTTGTGCTTCTGTGCACGGTGCGAACCGTTTAGGTACCAACTCTCTGTTGGACTTGGTGGTGTTCGGTAAAGCTGCCGGCGACAGCATGATTAAATTCATCAAAGAGCAAAGCGATTGGAAACCGCTGCCTGCCGATGCCGGCGAGCTGACCCGTCAACGTATCGAACGCTTGGATAACCAAACCGGCGGCGAAAACGTTGATGCATTGCGCCGTGAACTGCAACGCTCTGTCCAACTGCACGCCGGTGTGTTCCGTACCGATGAGATTCTCAGCAAAGGCGTTCGAGAAATTATGGCGATTGCCGAGCGTGTGAAGCGTACTGAAATCAAAGACAAGAGCAAAGTGTGGAATACCGCGCGTATCGAAGCTTTGGAATTGGATAATCTGATTGAAGTGGCAAAAGCGACTTTGGTGTCTGCCGAAGCACGTAAAGAATCACGCGGCGCGCACGCTTCAGACGACCATCCTGAGCGCGATGACGAAAACTGGATGAAACACACGCTGTATCATTCAGATACCAATACCTTGTCCTACAAACCGGTGCACACCCAGCCTTTGAGCGTGGAATACATCAAACCGGCCAAGCGCGTTTACTGATGCGTTTTCAGACGACCTCTGTATCACAAGGGGTCGTCTGAAAATCAAATACACCACCACACTGAACAGCCTGAACCCATAACATAAAACCATCAGGCGGTTTATGAGAAAAGGAACACTTCTCATGGAAAAAATGAGTTTTGAAATTTACCGTTACAATCCGGATGTTGATGCCAAACCATATATGCAACGTTACGAGTTGGAACTGGAACCTACCGACGTCAAACTTTTGGACGCGCTGGTGCGCCTGAAAGCGCAAGACGACACCCTGTCTTTCCGCCGTTCCTGCCGCGAAGGTATTTGCGGTTCTGACGGTATGAACATCAACGGCAAAAACGGCTTGGCATGTTTGACTGACTTACGAGGTTTGAAACAACCTGTCAAAATCCGCCCGCTGCCCGGTCTGCCTGTCATCCGCGACCTGATTGTGGACATGACCCAGTTCTTCAAACAATACCACTCCATCAAACCTTATGTCGTCAACGACAATCCGATCGATGCCGACAAAGAGCGTCTGCAAACTCAGGAAGAGCGTAAAGAGCTGGACGGCTTGTACGAATGTATTTTGTGCGCCTGCTGCTCGACTGCCTGCCCGTCGTTCTGGTGGAATCCCGACAAATTCGTCGGTCCGTCCGGTTTGCTGAATGCCTACCGCTTCATTGCCGACAGCCGCGATACCATCACCAACGAGCGTTTGGATAATTTGAACGACCCGTATCGCCTGTTCCGCTGCCATACCATCATGAACTGCGTGGACGTATGCCCTAAACACTTGAATCCGACCCGTGCCATCGGTAAGATTAAAGAAATTATGTTGAAACGAGCCGTTTAAGAAATGATGGTTTTTGACGATATTGCCAAACGGAAAATCCGTTTTCAAACCCGCCGGGGATTATTGGAGTTAGATTTGATTTTCGGCAGGTTTATGGAAAAAGAATTCGAGCATTTGAGCGATAAAGAGCTGTCCGAGTTTTCCGAAATCCTTGAGTTTCAAGATCAGGAGCTTCTTGCCCTGATCAACGGACATTCGGCGACAGACAAGGAACACCTTATCCCCATGCTTGAAAAAATCAGACGAGCTTGACGTATTGGAAATCCGCCTGCCTTTCGGCGGATTTCTAGGATACGGAGGTCGTCTGAAAATAAAGACCGTGCTGCATAGGCAGCAACGAAAGCCCCAACCTACAAAGGAGCGATAAATATGTCCAAATCAATTAAACTCAACGTACCCAATCAAGAGGATTTAGAACTGCCCGTATTGGAAGCGAGCATCGGTCATGACGTGGTCGATATCCGCGCACTGACGAAAAACACAGGCTTATTCTCATTCGACCCCGGGTTCGTTTCAACAGCAAGCTGCGAATCCAAAATCACTTATATCGACGGCGACAAAGGTCTGCTGTATTACCGTGGTTATCCCATCGAACAACTCGCCGAAAAATCCGATTATTTGGAAGTCTGCTACCTGCTGATTTACGGCGAACTGCCGACGCCTGAGCAAAAGGCAGAATTTGACAATACCGTCCGCCGTCATACGATGGTGCATGAACAGCTGACTTGGTTCTTCCGCGGCTTCCGTCGCGATGCGCATCCGATGGCGATGATGGTCGGCGTGGTTGGTGCATTGTCTGCGTTCTATCAAGACAGTCTGGACATTACGAACCCCGAACACCGCAAAATCGCAATTTACCGTCTGATTTCCAAAATTCCGACGATTGCGGCGATGTGCTACCGCTATTCCAACGGTCTGCCGTTCAATTATCCGAGAAACAACCTCTCTTATTCCGAAAATTTCATGCACATGATGTTTGCCACACCATGTGAAGACTACAAACCCAATCCCGTATTGGCACGCGCGCTTGACCGCATCTTTATCCTTCATGCCGACCACGAGCAAAACGCATCGACTTCGACCGTCCGTCTGGCAGGTTCTTCAGGTGCGAACCCGTTTGCCTGTATCGCTGCCGGTATTGCCTGTCTGTGGGGTGCATCCCACGGCGGCGCGAACGAAGCCGTCTTGAAAATGTTGGACGAAATCGGCGATGTATCCCGTGTTGCCGAATATATGGAAGGCGTGAAACAGCGTAAATACCGCCTGATGGGCTTCGGACACCGCGTGTACCGCAATATGGATCCGCGCGCCAGCATCATGCGCGAGACCTGTTATGAAGTGCTGAAAGAATTGGGCTTGGAAGACAGTCCGAAATTCAAGCTGGCAATGGAATTGGAACAAATTGCCCTGAAAGACCCGTTCTTCGTGGAGCGCAAACTGTACCCCAACGTCGACTTCTACTCCGGTATCGTCCTGTCCGCGCTGGGCATTCCGACCGAAATGTTTACCGTCATCTTTGCCCTGTCACGCAGCGTGGGCTGGATTTCGCACTGGCATGAAATGATTGGCGATCCTTCGCTGAAAATCGGCCGTCCGCGCCAACTTTATACCGGTGCCGTACGTCGTGATTATGTACCGGCGGATAAACGCTGAAAATCAGTATATTAATATGTTGTCGGAACTTCATTTGAGAAAGCCGAATAGTTTTTTTAAATAAGTTTGTCTGCAGCAAACGAAACAGATACAAGTAATTTGGCTGGAAATAGGGTAGAATGAAGTGTCATTTCAAACGGCATGGATTCCGTTGAAACACATGGAATTCTACCCTTTGTTTATATTTTAAAGAAAAGAGCTCGCGTCATGATGGATGAAAAACTCAATTTTTCTTATCTGTTCGGTTCAAATGCTCCCTACATCGAGGAGTTGTATGAGAATTTCCTGGAAAACCCCAATTCGGTCGATGAAAAATGGAAGCAGTATTTCACCGACTTAAGCAAGCAGCCTGGTGCGGCGGATGTTGATATCGCCCATGCTCCGATCCGTGAATCCTTCGCTAATTTGGCAAAAACCAAATCGACAGCGGCTATTGCCGGCGGTATGGATGAAGCCATGATGAAGAAACAGGTCGGTGTATTGCGGTTGATTTCTGCTTACCGTATTCAAGGTGTGGGTGCTGCCCAGCTTGACCCGCTCAAACGTATCCCGCCACGCAACATTGAAGCCCTCGATCCCAAATTCCACGGACTGAATGATGCCGATATGGCGGTTCAGTTCAATATGGGCGAGGGCGATTTTTCCGGCCAAAGCAAGCTGCCTCTGTCCCAAATCATCAGCAACCTCAAACAAACCTACTGCGGTCACCTCGCATTGGAATACATCTACATTCCCAATACAGAAGAACGCCGCTGGTTGCGCAATTATTTTGAGGATGTGCTGTCCACCCCGAGTTACAGCGCCGAACAGAAACGCCGCATCCTGAAAGAAATGACCGCTGCCGAGACTTTGGAGCGTTACCTGCATACCAAATATGTCGGTCAGAAACGCTTCGGCGTAGAAGGCGGCGAGAGCGTGATTGCCGGTCTGAATTACCTGATTCAAAACGCAGGTAAAGACGGCGTCGAAGAAGTCATCATCGGTATGGCACACCGAGGTCGTCTGAATGTCTTGGTCAACATTTTGGGCAAGAAACCGGGCGATTTGTTTGCCGAATTTGAAGGCCGTGCCGAAATCAAGCTGCCCAGCGGCGACGTAAAATACCACATGGGTTTCAGCTCCGACATCGCTACGCCGAACGGTCCGATGCACGTTTCTTTGGCGTTCAATCCGTCGCATTTGGAAATCGTGAATCCTGTCGTTGAAGGTTCTGCACGCGCCAAACAAAAACGCCTGGGCGAAAACGGCCGCGACAAAGTATTGCCCGTATTGATTCACGGCGACTCTGCATTTGTCGGACTGGGTGTCAACCAAGCAACGTTCAACCTGTCCAAAACGCGCGGCTACACCACCGGCGGTACGGTCCACATCGTCATCAACAACCAAATCGGCTTTACCACCTCCGATACCCGCGACACCCGTTCGACCGTGCATTGTACCGACGTGGCGAAAATGGTTTCCGCTCCGGTCATCCATGTCAACGGCGACGATCCGGAACGCGTTTGCTTCGCCATCCAAGCCGCTTTGGACTACCGTAAGAAATTCAACAAAGACATCGTGATCGATGTCGTCTGCTACCGCAAATGGGGCCACAACGAGGGCGACGATCCGACCCTGACCCAGCCGATGATGTACAAAAAAGTATCGCAACACCCCGGTGCGCGTGCTTTGTACACTGAGCAACTGATTGCAGAAGGCGTGGTAACGCAGGCAGAAGCCGACGGCTATATCCAAGCCTACCGCGATGCTTTGGACAAAGGCGAACATGTCGAGCAAACGACGTTGAGCAACTTCCAACGTACGCAAATCGACTGGAGCAAATACCAAGGTAAAGACTGGCGCGAAGATGTGGAAACCGGCCTGCCCGCTGCCGACATCGAGCGTCTTGCCGAGAAATTTACCGCCGTTCCCGAAGGCTTTGCACTGCATCCGACTGCCAAACGCGTGCTCGAAGCGCGCAAAGGCATGGCTGCGGGCAGTCAGCCGATTGACTGGGGTATGGCGGAAACCCTCGCATACGCCAGCCTGGTCACCAAAGGCCACGGCGTGCGCATTTCCGGCGAAGACTCCGGACGCGGTACGTTCTCACACCGCCATGCCGTATTGCACGACCAAAAACGCGAAAAATGGGATGACGGCACTTATGTACCGCTGCGCAATATGGGCGAAGGCGCAGGCGAATTCCTCGTCATTGACTCCATCTTGAATGAAGAAGCGGTCATGGCGTTCGAATACGGTTTTGCCTGCTCCGCGCCCGACAAACTGACCATTTGGGAAGCGCAGTTCGGCGACTTTGCCAACGGCGCGCAAGTGACCATCGACCAATTCCTGTCGTCCGGCGAAACCAAATGGGGCCGTCTCTGCGGTCTGACCACCATCCTGCCGCACGGTTACGACGGTCAGGGCCCGGAACACTCATCCGGCCGCGTAGAACGCTGGTTGCAATTGTGTTCCGAACACAATATGCAAATCATCATGCCGTCCGAAGCGTCGCAAATGTTCCACCTGCTGCAACGCCAAGTCTTGGGTTCGTACCGCAAACCGCTGGTGATTTTCATGTCCAAACGCCTGTTGCGCTTCAAAGGCGCGATGAGTCCGCTGGAAAACTTTACCGAAGGTTCGCGCTTCCGTCCCGTCATCGGCGATACCGCCGAGCGTGGCAACAATGAAAGCGTGAAACGCGTGATTCTGTGTGCCGGACAGGTTTACTACGATTTGGAAGCAGGCCGTGCCGAGCGCAAACTGGAAAACGATGTCGCCATCGTCCGCGTCGAGCAGCTTTATCCGTTCCCATACGACGAGGTGCGTGCAGAGTTGGCGAAATATCCGAACGCGAAATCCGTGGTTTGGGCACAAGAAGAGCCGAAAAACCAAGGTGCGTTCTACCAAATCCGCCACCGCTTGGAAGACGTTATCGGCGAAAGCCAAAAACTGTCTTATGCCGGTCGTCCGAGCAGCGCATCGCCAGCCGTCGGCTATATGAGCAAACACGTCGCCCAGCTGAAACAACTGGTTGAAGACGCAATGACGCTGTAACGCAATACGGTGCGGCGTTCCGAATGAAACACTCCAGACGGAACGCCTACCAAACAAAAGAGATAACACACAACAGGTCGTCTGAAAACCAACGACCATCCGGAGACACAAAATGATTATTGATGTAAAAGTACCCATGCTGTCCGAAAGCGTATCCGAAGGCACGCTCTTGGAATGGAAGAAAAAAGTCGGCGAAGCCGTAGCGCGCGACGAAATCCTGATTGACATCGAAACCGACAAAGTGGTTTTGGAAGTACCTTCCCCACAAGCCGGTGTATTGGTTGAAATCATTGCCCAAAACGGCGAAACCGTTGCCGCCGAACAAGTATTGGCACGCATCGACACCGCAGCAACCGCTTCCGCTTCTGCTGAAGCCCCAGCCGCCGCGCCTGCACCTGAAGCCGCTCCCGCCGCTGCGCAAACCAATGCCGCCATGCCTGCTGCCGCCAAACTGGCAGCCGAAACCGGCGTGGATGTGAACGCGCTGCAAGGTTCCGGTCGTGACGGTCGCGTCTTGAAAGAAGACGTACAAAACGCTACCGCCAAACCTGCTGCCGCACCCGCTGTCGCGTCTGTACCTGCACCTGTTCCCGCGGGTGCACGTCCGGAACAACGCGTTCCGATGAGCCGCCTACGCGCCCGTGTTGCCGAACGTCTCTTGGCTTCGCAACAAGAAAACGCGATTCTGACTACGTTCAACGAAGTCAACATGAAACCCATCATGGACTTGCGTGCGAAATACAAAGAAAAATTCGAGAAAGAACACGGCGTCAAACTCGGCTTCATGTCTTTCTTCGTCAAAGCAGCCGTTGCCGCGCTGAAAAAATATCCGGTGGTCAATGCCTCCGTTGACGGCAGCGACATCGTTTATCACGGTTACTTCGACATCGGTATCGCTATCGGCAGCCCGCGCGGTCTGGTCGTTCCGATTCTGCGAGATGCCGACCAAATGAGTATTGCCGACATCGAACAAGCCATCGTTGATTACGCCAAAAAAGCCAAAGACGGTAAAATCGCGCTGGAAGATTTGACCGGCGGTACGTTCAGTATTACCAACGGCGGTACGTTCGGTTCAATGATGTCCACCCCGATTATCAATCCGCCGCAATCCGCCATTTTGGGTATGCACGCGACCAAAGAGCGCGCAGTCGTGGAAAACGGCCAAGTTGTCGTCCGTCCGATGATGTATCTGGCACTCTCTTACGACCACCGCATCATCGACGGCCGCGAAGCCGTGCTGACTTTGGTTGCCATCAAAGACGCGCTGGAAGATCCGGCACGCCTGTTGTTGGATCTGTAAACGCCGCCAAAGGGATATAAAGCGGATAAAAACAGAGCAGTTTGAAATCGGGCTGCTTACTGGCTTTCAGACGACCTTGAAACGAAAAAGGTCGTCTGAAAACAGCAGGATGTTTGAAATCTAAGGGAGAAAGTTTGTTGCTGCCATTTTTCGTGCAGAAGCAAACGCTTGAAAATCCATAGGAGCGTATCCATGAAACCCATCTCCCTGTTTCCGCTTTTGGCTGTCGTTTCCCTGCTTGGCGCGTGTGCCGCATTCGAAGGCAAGGAATATTCCGTCAACGCTTATGATGCGCGCGGCAGAATGTTGAACAAGCGTTTTGAAATGGACAGCAACAAAGCAGGCATTCCCGTCGCCCGCAGCGTTTTGTGCAAACGTTATCCGCACGCTACCGTGCGCGTTTACAACAATTTTACCGGACAGGAAGTCAGGGAATACAGTCCGCATTCCTGCCGCCGCTGATGCGTCCGAACCAATCGGGCTGAAATTTGAATAGGTCGTGCCTGTGAGCAGGCTTCGCACTCTGAAAAAGGCAGAATAAGTTTTAATTTTGTTGAAGCCGCGTTTTCAGACGACCTCTCATGCAAAATATAGTGGATAAACTTTTGCTGAAGGTTTTCCTGCGGCAAAAATATCAAACAACAAAGGATTTTTCACATGTCTCAATACGATGTAGTAGTCATCGGCGCAGGTCCCGGCGGATACGTTGCCGCCATCCGCGCCGCCCAACTGGGTTTCAAAACCGCCTGTGTCGATGCAGGCGTCAACAAAGCAGGCGACGCGCCCGCGCTGGGCGGTACCTGCCTGAACGTCGGCTGCATTCCTTCCAAAGCCCTGTTGCAATCCAGCGAACATTTCCATGCTGCGCAGCATGATTTTGCCGAACACGGCATCAGCGTCGGCGACATCAAATTCGACGCGGCGAAAATGATTGCGCGCAAAGACGCTATCGTAACCAAGCTTACCGGTGGCGTGAAATTCCTGTTCCAAAAAAACAAAGTAACCAGCCTGTTCGGTACGGCTTCATTTGCCGGCAAAAACGGCGATGCCTACCAAATCGAAGTCGATAACAAAGGCGAAAAAACCGTTATCGAAGCCAAACACGTCATCGTAGCGACCGGCTCCGTGCCGCGTCCGCTGCCGCAGGTTGCCATCGACAATGTAAACGTTTTGGACAACGAAGGCGCATTGAACCTGACCGAAGTGCCCGCCAAACTGGGCGTTATCGGTTCGGGCGTGATTGGTTTGGAAATGGGTTCGGTGTGGAACCGCGTCGGTTCGCAGTTCACCATCCTCGAAGCCATGCCGACCTTCCTTGCCGCCGCCGACCAGCAAATCGCCAAAGAAGCCTTCAAATATTTCACCAAAGAGCAGGGCCTGAACATCGAACTGGGCGTGAAAATCGGCGACATCAAATCTGAAGGCAAAGGCGTGTCCGTTGCCTACCAAACTGCCGCAGGCGAAGCCAAAACCGAAGTCTTCGACAAACTCATCGTCGCCATCGGCCGTATTCCGAATACTAAAGGCTTGAACGCCGAAGCCGTCGGCTTGGAAAAAGACGAGCGCGGCTTTATCAAAGTGGACGGCGAATGCCGCACCAACCTGCCTAATGTCTGGGCAATCGGCGACGTGGTTCGCGGCCCGATGCTGGCGCACAAAGCCAGCGACGAAGGCGTTGCTGTTGCCGAGCGCATCGCCGGACAGAAACCGCATATCGACTTCAACAGCGTACCGTTCGTGATTTACACCGATCCCGAAATCGCTTGGGTCGGTAAAACCGAAGAGCAGCTCAAAGCCGAAGGCGTGGAATACAAAAAAGGCACTTCCGGCTTCGGCGCAAACGGTCGCGCGTTGGCAATGGGTAAAGCCAAAGGTACGGTCAAAGTGTTGGCAGATGCCAAAACCGACCGCATCTTGGGCGTACACATGATCGGTCCGGTCGTCAGCGAATTGGTTACTGAAGGCGTCACTGCGCTCGAATTCTTCGCCAGCAGCGAAGACATCGCCCGCATCATTCATGCCCATCCGACCTTGTCCGAAGTGGTTCACGAAGCCGCACTGGCCGCCGACAAACGCGCTTTGCACGGCTGATGAGGTCAAGTAAAGCATAAAAGGTCGTCTGAAACTTTTTCAGACGACCTTTTCGGAAAGATGAATGTTCGGAAGCAATGTTCCGATAGGTATAGAGAGAAAATAGAGCGTATCAGTTGCTATTGTTCCCTGGCCGGAATGACGATTTAAGCAGAATCTACTATATAATCGGCGACACATTCACAGACAGCATTTGATTATGAATAAAGAAGTAATCGGTATCCTGTTTATACCGATGGGCATCATCAGCATGTGTATGGCCGCGTTGTGGCAAATGTATGTGATGATGACCGAAACTTATACGCTCAACCGCTTCAAAGACAAAGAATTGGTTTGGCGCGTGGCATTGTTGTTTATCAGTTTCAGCCTTGCCGTTTACCTGCTCTGCCCGAATTCGCGTAAAAAAGGCATCGTCTTTTTTATCCTCGGGGGCGGCGGCGCAATCATGTATCTGCTTGCGCGGATGTGGTTGCCGTTCAGCAAGTGAAACGACGATTTTCCGACCGCCGAAAGGTCGTCTGAAACGCACGGGGTTGCCATTCAGAGGCAGTCTCAGGGCATTCCACTAATCTAAAGGAGAAATCCATGAATCTACACGAGTATCAGGCTAAAGAACTGCTGGCAAGCTACGGCTTGCCCGTGCAAGGCGGTATTTTGGCGCACAACGGCGAAGAAGCCGCAGCCGCTTACGACAAACTGGGCGGCAAGTTTGCCGTCGTTAAAGCCCAAGTCCACGCAGGCGGACGCGGTAAAGCGGGCGGCGTAAAAGTCGTCAAAAGCCGTGAAGAAGCCAAAGAAGTGGCGGAAAGCCTGATTGGCACCAATCTGGTTACTTATCAAACCGATGCCAACGGTCAGCCGGTCAACAGCGTTTTGGTTTGCGAAGACATGTATCCGGTGCAAACCGAGCTGTATTTGGGCGCGGTGGTCGACCGTTCTACCCGCCGCATTACGTTCATGGCTTCGACCGAAGGCGGTGTGGAAATCGAAAAAGTTGCCGCCGAAACCCCTGAAAAAATCTTCAAAGTAACCGTTGACCCGCTGGTCGGTCTGCAACCTTGCCAAGCGCGTGAAGTTGCGTTCCAACTGGGTTTGAAAGACAAACAAATCAACGAGTTCGTCAAACTGATGACCGGCGCGTACAAAGCGTTTGTCGAAAACGACTTTGCCCTGTTTGAAGTGAACCCGCTGGCAGTCCGCGAAAACGGCGCGCTGGCCTGCGTGGACGGCAAAATCGGTATCGATAGCAACGCCCTTTACCGCCTGCCGAAAATCGCCGAATTGCGCGACAAATCCCAAGAAAACGAACGCGAGCTGAAAGCATCCGAATTCGACCTGAACTATGTTGCGTTGGAAGGCAACATCGGCTGTATGGTGAACGGCGCAGGTTTGGCGATGGCAACCATGGACATCATCAAACTCAAAGGCGGCCAACCTGCCAACTTCTTGGACGTAGGCGGCGGCGCGACCAAAGAGCGCGTGGTTGAAGCGTTCAAACTGATTCTCGAAGACAAATCCGTCAAAGGCGTATTGATCAACATCTTCGGCGGTATCGTCCGTTGCGATATGATTGCGGAAGCCATTGTGGCAGCCGTTAAAGAAATCAACGTTGACGTGCCTGTCGTTGTCCGTCTGGAAGGCAACAACGCCGAACTCGGCGCGAAAATCCTGAACGAATCAGGTCTGAAACTGACTTCCGCCGACGGCCTGAATGACGCAGCCGAAAAAATTGTCGCAGCCGTAAACGCCTAAGGAGAAAAGAATGAGCGTATTGATTAATAAAGACACCAAAGTATTGGTTCAAGGTTTCACCGGTAAAAACGGTACTTTCCACTCTGAACAAGCTCTGGCTTACGGCACTAAAGTCGTCGGCGGCGTGACCCCGGGTAAAGGCGGTCAAACCCACCTGAACCTGCCCGTGTTCAACACCATGAAAGAAGCCGTTAAAGAAACCGGCGCGGACGCATCCGTGATTTACGTTCCGGCTCCGTTTGTTTTGGATTCTATCGTTGAAGCCGTTGATTCCGGCGTAGGCTTGGTCGTTGTGATTACCGAAGGCGTGCCGACTCTGGACATGCTCAAAGCCAAACGCTACTTGGAAACCAACGGCAACGGTACCCGTTTGGTCGGCCCTAACTGCCCGGGCGTGATTACTCCGGGCGAGTGCAAAATCGGCATTATGCCAGGCCACATCCACACTCCGGGTCGTATCGGCATCATTTCCCGTTCCGGTACATTGACTTACGAAGCCGTGGCACAAACCACCAAACTGGGCTTGGGTCAATCAACCTGTATCGGTATCGGCGGCGACCCGATTCCAGGCATGAACCAAATTGACGCGCTGAAACTCTTCCAAGAAGACCCCGATACCGACGCCATCATCATGATCGGTGAAATTGGCGGTACTGCGGAAGAAGAAGCAGCCGAATACATCCAATCCAACGTAACCAAACCTGTTGTCGGCTACATCGCAGGTGTGACCGCTCCTAAAGGCAAACGCATGGGCCACGCCGGTGCGATTATCTCCGGCGGCAAAGGTACTGCGGAAGAAAAATTCGCCGCTTTCGAAAAAGCCGGCATCGCCTACACCCGCAGCCCTGCCGAATTAGGCAGCACCATGCTGGAAGTGTTGAAAGCAAAAGGCTTGGCATAACAACGCCTAGTCTTTTTGACTGAAAAGCTGAAAGGTCGTCTGAAAACTTGGAAACAGGTTTTCAGACGACCTTTTATCTCCCGCGTTAATCTTTACATGTTTTCAAACCACCTTTAGCCGAATTGACTTGAGAAGAAGTGTAAAGGGGTTATAATCAGTTAACAGATGAACAATCTGTTATTTCAACGGTAAGGAACATCAAGGAGAAGGTAATGAAAAAACATGATTTTGAATCCCGCAAAGAAGCTTTGTTGAAAGACATTCAAGATGTAATGAACGATGTCGAAGAACTGTACACCAAAGGCGTGGAAGCCGGTTCGGAAGAAGGTAAAAAAGCCAAAGCCAAATTGCAGGAAAAACTCGAAGCCGCCAAAGAGCGTTTATATCGTTTTGAAGACGAAGCGGGCGAGCGCATCAGACATCATGCTGACCGCGCACGCGAAAAATACGACGAATTTGAAGAATTGGCAGAAGAGCGTTTCCAAGAAGGCAAAAAACGCTTTGCCGAGTTTGGAGAAGAAGCGGGCGACCGCATCAAACGCGGCGCGCGCCAAGCCGATGCAGCCGTACACGACAAACCTTATTACGCAATGGGCTTTGCCGCATTGGCAGGCTTGGTCGTCGGCGTCTTGCTGAACCGCCGATAATCGGTCAAACAGGAATGCCGTCCGGACACGATTTCCCAAAGTCTTGTTCCGGCGGCGTTTGCTTATGAGGGGTGGCGAAGGTTTCAGACGACCCCAAAGCCTTCGGATTGTCCGTTTCGGAGCAATCAGGGAAATCGGAATATGGGTATCAGACAAAATATCGAACATACGAAAACGCTGCTGAATCAAGGTATTGATTTGCTTTTGCTGCGGTTGCAGATTTTGAATCTGGATTTGGCGGAGCAGGCGGAAAACGTGTTCCGCATCATCATATGGCTGGTCGTATCGGGCATATTGCTGCTGATTGCATTCATCAGCCTGCTTTTTGGACTAAACCGCGCGTTGTCGGATACCGCGGCTATATGGGTATTTTTCGGGATAACCGCCCTCAGCCTAATTGTCATTGCAATTTTGTTCGGTAAAGTGTCAAAAGACTGGCGCAGCCAAAACAACCAAATCGCGGCAACCTTGCAGGACATCCGGGCAGACATCGCCTGCCTGCGCGGTCAAGATATGCAGGAAGGAGGGGGCGATGAATAAAACGGAACGCGATGAAGCACGCGAACTGCTGCAACTGGAAGCCAAACTCGTCCGCCTGAGAATTGAGGCATCGTATTTGAAACAGCGCAAATTGAAGGAACAGGAAGAGCGCAAGTCGGACACGCTGATGAAGCTGCTGGATTTGGGCAACGAGCTGACGCAGACAAGCCTGCTGTATAAAACGGCAGGACTCGCCATTCCTCGCAAATACCGCTTCGGCGCACTGCTGGCAGCGTTTGCGTTGAAGGCTGCGATGAAGTAGATGGGATTAGAAAGAAGGTCGTCTGAAAGTTGGGTTTCAGACGACCTTTTTGTATAGTGGATTAAATTTAAATCAGGACAAGGCAACGAAGCCGCAGACAGTACAGATAGTACGGCAAGGCGAGGCAACGCCGTACTGGTTTAAAGTTAATACACTATATTTGTGGGGTTCGTGGGCGAAGCCCACGCTACGGTGGGTTTCAGACGATTTTGGGTTGTCGGTGTAGGTTGGGATAACCGTATCCGACGGGATATTTGTCTGCCGTCATTCCCGCGCAGGCGGGAATCCACTTTTGAATTTCGGCAACTGTTTTTGAATATCTGTTTCTTAGGGTTTCCGATGGATTCCCGCCTGCGCGGGAATGACGGCTACTGGAGGTAATTATGGGTTGGATTGGTAAAGTTTGCGTTGAAATTTGCGATGAAGTAGATGAGATTAGAAAGAAGGTCATCTGAAAGTTGGGTTTCAGACGACCTTCTGAGGTTGGCAGGATTCGTGGGCGGAGCCCACTCTACGTTGGGTTTCAGACGACCTTGGGTCAGAGGTCGAAAGCGGCGTTGATGAGGCGTTTGGTGTAGTCTTTCTGCGGGTGGTGGAAGATTTGGTCTGCGCTGCCGTATTCGACGAGTTCTCCGTGCTGCATGACGGCGACGTTGTCGCTGACGGCGCGGACGACAGAGAGGTCGTGGCTGATGAAGATGTAGGTCAGTCCGTATTTGGTTTGGAGTCCGCGCAGCAGTTCGACGACTTTGATTTGGACGGAGCGGTCGAGGGCGGAGGTGGGTTCGTCGAGGAGGATGAACTTGGGCCGCAGGATGAGGGCGCGGGCGATGGCGATGCGTTGGCGTTGTCCGCCTGAGAATTCGTGCGGGTAGCGGTTGAGGGCGTCGGCGGGCAGGGAGACTTCGTCCAGGACTTTGAGGACGAGTTCGGTGCGTTGGGCTTTGGTCATTTCGGGGCGGTGGACGGTGAGGCCTTCGCCTATGATTTCGCCGACGGTGAGGCGGGGGGAGAGTGAGCCGTAGGGGTCTTGGAAGACGATTTGGCGTTCGGCTTTGAGCTGGCGCGCGCGTTCGGGGGTGAGGGCGGCGAGGTCGCTGCCGTCGAAGTGTATGCTGCCTTGGTAGGGGAGCATTTGCATGATGGCTTTGCCGAGCGTGGATTTGCCGGAACCGGATTCGCCGACGATGCCGAGGGTTTCGCCTTGGCGGATGGCGAGGCTGATGTTTTTGACGGCATGGAAGGTTTTGAGGGGTTTGCCGAAGAAGTTGTGTTTGAGGGTGAAGTGGACGTTGATGCCGTCGGCGCGGATGAGCTCGGGCGGGTTGCCTTCTACGGGGTCTTTCATGCCTTTGGGGACGGAGTGGATGAGTTGGGCGGTGTAGGGGTGGGTGGGGTTGGCGAAAACTTGTTTGATTTTGCCGCGCTCGACGATTTCGCCGTCTTTCATGACGCAGACGGTTTCGGAGTAGTGTTCGGCGAGTCCGAGGTCGTGGGTGATGAAGATTATCGCCATGCCCATTTGTTTTTGGAGGTCGTGGAGGAGGTCGAGGATTTCTGCCTGGATGGTGACGTCGAGGGCGGTGGTGGGTTCGTCGGCGATGAGCAGGGCGGGCTCGTTGAGCAGCGCCATGGCGATCATGATGCGCTGGAGCTGGCCGCCTGAGAATTCGTGGGGGTATTGTTTCAGACGACGTTCTGCTTCGCGGATGCCGACGCGGTTGAGGAGGTCGAGGATGCGTTCGCGGGCGGCTTTGCGGGTGATGGTTTTGTTGTGGACGCGCAGGGCTTCCATGAGCTGGGTGCCTATTTTCATGAAGGGGTTCAGCGAGGTCATGGGCTCTTGGAAGATGAAGCTGATGCGTCCGCCGCGTAGGCTGCGGAGGGTTTTTTCGTCTGCGTCGAGGATGGATGTGCCGTCGAAGGTGATGCGTGAGTCTTGTCCGTAGCGGGTGGTGTTTTCGGGCAGGAGGCGCATGAGGGACATGGCGGTAACGGATTTGCCGGAACCGGATTCGCCGACGAGGGCGAGGGTTTCGCCTTTGGCGACTTTGAAGCTGATGTTGCGCACGGCGTGGACGGTTTTTTCGTGGAGTTGGAAGCGGATGTCGAGGTTTTCGACGGTGAGTAATGGGGTGGTCATGGGTGTGTCCTCGTGGTGTGTGTCAGCGGTCTTTGGGGTCGAGTGCGTCGCGCAGGCCGTCGCCGATGAAGTTGAAGCAGAAGAGAGTGGCGACGAGGAAGAAGCAGGGGACGAGGAGCTGCCACGGGGCGGCTTCCATGGAGGCTGCGCCGTCTTGGAGCATGGAGCCCCAACTGGTCATGGGTTCTTGTACGCCCAATCCGAGGAAGCTGAGGAAGGATTCGAACATGATCATGCCGGGGACGAGCAGGGAGGCGTAAACCATGACGACGCCGAGTACGTTGGGGATGATGTGGCGGGTAACGATGCGGCGGCGGGATACGCCTGTGATGCGGGCGGCTTCGACGAATTCTTTGTGTCTGAGGCTGAGGGTTTGGCCGCGGACGATGCGGGCGACGTCAAGCCATGAGACGAGTCCGATGGCGACGAAGATGAGGAAGAGGTTGCGCCCGAAGAAGGTGGTGAGGAGGATGACGAAGAACATGAAGGGGAAGGCGTTGAGGATTTCGAGCAGGCGCATCATGACGGAGTCGAGTTTGCCGCCGAAAAAGCCTGCGAGTGCGCCGTAGAGCGTGCCGATGACGACGGCGACGAGCGCGCCTGCGATGCCGATGAGCAGGGAAATGCGCCCGCCGGCGGCGGCGCGGGTGAGGAGGTCGCGTCCGAGCAGGTCGGTGCCGAAGTAGTGGCGGGTGGAGAAGGAAGGCGGGATTTGCATGTTGTCCCAGTCGGTGTAGTCGTAGGTGTAGGCGCTGATCCAGGGGGCGGCGACAACGAAGAGGGTGATGGCGGCAAGGATGAAGATGCTGCACAGGGCGGCTTTGTTGTTGCTGAAACGCCGCCATGCGTCCTGCCACAGGCTGCGTCCGTGTACTTGTGCCTGTTCGGCGGCTTCTGCTATGGCGCGGGAATTTTTCTTGTTGAATAGCATGGTGTTCTCCGTTTTTTGTTCGGAGGTCGTCTGAAAACGGCAAAACCGGTTTTCAGACGACCTTTTTTGCTTTTAATAGCGGATTTTGGGGTCGATCAGGGCGTAGAGGATGTCGAGTATGGCGTTGAAGACGATGGTCAGGACGCCGACGAGGATGGTCAGTCCCAAGATCATGCCGTAGTCGCGGTTGAGCGCGCCGTTGACGAAGAGTTGTCCGATGCCGGGCAGTCCGAAGACGCTTTCGATGACGATGGCGCCGGTGATGATGCCGACGAAGGCGGGAACGAGATAGGAGAGGATGGGCAGCATGGCGGGACGCAGGGCGTGGCGCAGGACGATGCTGTTCATCGACAGCCCTTTGGCGCGAGCGGTGCGGATGTAGGGGCTGTTCAACACTTCTATCATCGCGCCGCGCGTAATGCGGGCGAGGCCTGCGACATAGCCGATGGAGAGGGCGGCGACGGGCAGGATGAGGCTGGTCAACGAGCCGTCATTCCAGCCGCCGGCGGGCAGCCATTTGAGGGTGATGGCGAAGATGAAAATCATGATGGGGGCTTTGACGAAGCTGGGGACGACGATGCCGGTCATGGCGGCGGTCATGATGGTGTAGTCCGCCCATGTGTTGCGCCTGAGCGCGGCGATGGTGCCCATGAGTACGCCCAAAACGGTGGAGACGATGAAGGCGTACACGCCCAGTTCGACGGAGACGGGCAGAGCTTGGGCGAGCAGCTCGTTGACGTTGTAGTCTTTGTATTTGAACGAGGGGCCGAGGTCGCCGTGGGCGAGTTGTTTGAGATAGTTGAAGTATTGCAGGTACATCGGGTCGTTCAGGTGGTATTTGGCTTCGATGTTGGCCAGTACGGCGGGCGGTACGTTTTTGTCGCCGGTGAAGGGGCTGCCGGGTGCGAGCCGCATCATGAAGAATGAGACGGTAATCAGTACCAGCATGGTGGGGATGGCGGAAAGTATGCGGCGGATGATGAATTTCAGCATATCGTACCTGCTCGGGGCTTGGTGGGTCGGAATATGCCTGAATACGGGAAGATCGTCTGAACGGGGTTCGGACGCTTGGGGTGGTTTTCTCTTCTTTGTAGTCAGGCCCTTGGTTTTTTGGTGTGCGGGCTTTTGCTTTTATGGTCGTCTGAAACGGGATTTTGGGTTTCAGACGACCTTTGTGCTGATGCTTTTCGTGGGCAAAGCCCACGCTACGGCTTTTATGGTCGTCTGAACACTTTTGATGGGGTTTCGGACGGTTTTTTATTGCGGCAGTCGCGGGTGGCAGCCTGCGTTATGGGTTTGTTTCGGAGGTCGTCTGAAACCGGATTTGGGGTTTCAGACGACCTTTTTGCTGGTGTTTTTCGTGGGCGGAGCCCACGCTACGGCCGTTTTCAGACGACCTTTGGGATTGGCGCGGATTCGTGGTGAGAACCCGCGCCACGGTCGTTTTCAGACGACCTTTGCCGTCAGCGCGCCAGCGGTTCGGTGCGTTTGACCAACCATGCTTTTGCTGCGCCTTCGGTCAGCGGCTCTAGGCGGCGGCGGACTTCGGCGTGGTAGCGGTTGACCCAGTCGATTTCGCCGTCGGTCATCATGGCGGTGTCCATCAGGCGGGTGTCGATGGGGCAGAGGGTCAGGGTTTCGAAGTAGAGGAAGCTGCCGAACTCGGTTTCCTGCGGGTTGGCGACGGCTTGGTTGGCGGCGAGGTTCTCAATGCGGATGCCCCATTTGCCGGGACGGTAGAGTCCGGGTTCGATGGAGGTTACCATGCCTTTTTTCATGGCGTGCTGCGGGCCGGGAACGGCAGCGCAGGCGATGACTTGCGGGCCTTCGTGGACGTTGAGGAAATAGCCTACGCCGTGGCCTGTGCCGTGGCCGTAGTCGCATTGCGCCTGCCAAAGGGGTTTGCGGCAGATGGCGTCTATCATCGGCGAGAGGATGTTTTCGGGGAACACGGCTTCGGCAAGTGCGATATGGGCTTTGAGGACGAGGGTGTTGTCGCGTTTTTGTTCGGCACTCGGTGTGCCGACGGGGACGACGCGGGTGATGTCGGTCGTACCGCCTTTGTATTGCGCGCCGGAGTCAATGAGCAGGAGGCCGTTGCCGCTGATGGTGCTGTGGCTTTCGGGCGTTGCGCTGTAATGCGGCAGGGCAGCGTTGGCGTTGAAGCCCGCGATGGTGTCGAAACTCAATGAGATGAAGCCCGGACGTGCGCTGCGGTAGCGGTGGAGCATGGTGTCCACGTCAATTTCGGTCAGGCTGCCGCCGTTGTCGATGATGTCTTCAAACTCGGCGAAGAAGCCGCACAACGCCGCGCCGTCTTGTTCCATCGCTTCGCGGATGTGGGCGATGTCGGCTTCGGATTTGACGGATTTGAAGAAGGTGGACGGGTTGATGCCTTCGATAAGGCGCACGCTTTCAGGCAGGCGCACGAGGGTGCTGACGGCGGTTTTGTTCGGCTCGATAAGCAGCGTGCCGCCGATTTGCGCGAGTTTGTCGGCAACTTGGGCGTAAGGTTCGACCGTGATGCCTGCGGTTTGCAGCGCGGCGGCGGCTTCGGCGTTCAGACGACCTTGGTCGGTAAACAGGACGGCATTGTCTTTGCCGATAAGCAGGAAGGACACGAAAACGGGATTGAAAGGCACGTCGCTGCCGCGCAGGTTGGTCAGCCAAGCGATGTCGTCAAGCGAGGAAACCAAGTGGTAATCCGCGCCTTTTTCCGCCATGACGGCGCGCACGCGGGCGAGTTTCTCGGCGGCGGTTTCAGAGACGTAGGCGGGGTCGTGGATGAACACGGTTTCGGCGGGGATGGCGGGACGGCTGGTCCACACTTGGTCAAGCAGGTCGTCGGGGTGTTCGATGCGGATGTTTTTGGCGGCTAGGGATTGCGCCAAAGTGCGTTTGCCGGTGAGCGACACCATATCGGATGGGATGCCGACGGCGGCGTTTTCGGGCAGGTTTGCCGCGAGCCATTCGTTATACGGCGGAACTTGCCCGCTTTTTTGCAACTCGATGCCGCTGCCCGCAAGCTGTTTAGTGGCTTGTTCCCAATAGCGGCTGTCCACCCACACGCCCGCTTCATCGACGGTAACGACGAAAGTGCCGACCGAGCCGGTAAAGCCTGACAACTCGCGGCGCGCCTGCCAGTGTGCGGGCAGGTATTCGGAAAGATGGGGATCGGCAGAGGGGATGACGAGTGCGTCCAAACCTTGCGCCTTCATGGCTTCGCGCAATGCGGACAGGTAATTCGATACGGTATTCATGAACGGATTCTCCAATAGGGTTTCGTGGTTTCAGACGACCTTTTTATAGCGGATTAACTTGATGTACAGAGAGGTCGTCTGAAAAACGTGTCTATGTTATCAAATCACTTCTTGGGTGCAAACGACCAATTTTTGATGGTGTAATTTTTCAGCGGGTCGCGGTCGGAGTAGCCTTGGATGTCGGGTTTCACCAGATTGATGCTGACTTGGTGATACAGCGGGATAAAGGCATCGTCGCGTTGTAGCATCGCCTCGGCGCTGACGTAGCGGCGGGCGCGCTCTTCGGCGGAAATGCCCGCTTCGAGCGTGCTGTTCATCAGTTTGTCGAATTCAGGATTCTTGTAATGGAAGGCGTTGTTCGGATTGTTGGATTTGAAAATATTGAGCATGCCCGCAGGGTCGTTGTAGTCGGAACACCAGCCCGCAAACGCCATGCTGAAGTTGCCTTGCATACGGGTGTCCAAAAAGGTTTTCCATTCTTCGTTCATCAGCGTGGGACGCACAAACGGCACGGTCGCCTTCCAAACGGATTGCAGCGCGGTAATCTGTTTCTTGGCGGCATCGCTGGTGGTATAGATGATTTGGAACTCGAGCGGTTTCTCTTCGCTGTAACCCGCTTCGCGCAAGAGTTTTTCCGCTTCGGCAATGCGCGCTTCGCGCTTGAGCGGCTTCCATGCGGGGGCAGACTCGCCGCCGCCCTGCATATTCGGCGGGGTAAGCTGGAACGCTTCCTTGTCGCCGCGTCCGGCAACTTTGGTAATGATGGCGCGGTCGGTCAGCAGGTTGAGCGCGCGGCGGACTTTGGGATTTTTAAATTCGGCGGATTCCAAGTTCGGCTCTAAAAACCAAGAACACAGTAAAGTCGCGCGCCTCACCTGCCCGGGAAATTCTTTCTCGGCAATCTTAATCTGGTCGGAAGGGATGCCGTAGGTAACGTCCACTTCGTCGGCGCGGTAGCGGTCGTATTCTTTGCCGATGGCGAGGAACACCGCCTGCGGGATGGATACTTTTTTGCTGTCGTAATAAGCAGGGTTTTTATCCATGGTGATGTGGCTGTTGACGCGCCAGTCTTTGAGGATGTATGCGCCGCTGGAAACATAATTGCCCGGCTGCGTCCATTTTTCGCCGAATTTCTCGACCGTGGCGCGGTGGACGGGGTAGGTGAACTGCTGAATCAGCATATCGGGGAAATACGGCACGGGCGCGGTGAGCGTGAATTGCAGTGTTTTCTTGTCCAAAGCCTTGACGCCCAAAGTATCCGGCTTCGCCTTGCCTTGTAAAATCTCCACCGCGCCCTGTACTTTCGCGTCCTCCAAGTAGCTGCTGTAAGGCGCGGCGGTTTCGGGATCGGCGAGGCGGCGGAAGCTGTACACGAAATCTTCGGCGGTAATCGGGTCGCCGTTGCTCCATTTCGCATCGCGCAGGTGGAACGTCCAAACGCGCCCTTCGTCCGACGGCTCCCATTTCAACGCCAAGGCAGGAATGGTTTTGCCTTCGGCATCCGTACCGACCAAGCCGTCCATCATCTGACGGATAATCGCGCCTGCCGCCATATCCGAGCTTTTTTGCGGGTCGAGCGTACTCGGTTCGACCGCGTTGCTGATGACGATTTTATTGTATTCGCTGCGTTTGAATTCGGGCGCGGGCTTGACCTCGCGATGACACGCCGACAGCGCAAGCACTATGGCAAGCGATAAAGCCGATATGGAATAAGGTTTGTTCGGCAGCACGTTTTTTCTCCTCTTCTCGCTATCTCTCCCTCCATCCTGCGTTTTGCAAAAAATAAAAAACTACATATGACTACATGGTAGGGAAATATTCTGATTTTTGGCGGATAAAAAGATTTATTCTCTATGGATATTTGAAAAAATCCGCCTGTTTTGGGAAACGGTTTGCAAGATAACACAAAAAAACGCCGTAAAAAACATTTTTTGAAATAAAAGTTACAAGTGATTACAAAAATATTGATTTTTTTGCACGCCTCAAATAGTATAAAACCCTGTTTAAACGCAGCCTCAGAAAAATCAAGCAAAAGGAGAAGAAAATGAAGAAGTTATTAATGATTGCGGTTGCCGTCCCGCTTGCCGCCCCCGCATTGGCATCCGATAACGAAGCCAAAATCGGCGGACGGATATTTACTTCTATCGAACACGAACGCAACGGCAAAGGGCAATCCGCTACCGATATATCCGACAACAACAGCCGCATCTGGATTATGGGCAGTGAAAAACTCGACAAAGACCTCAAGCTCATCTACGGCGTCAATTCATTCGTCGCCTTCGACTACAACGGCTGGAGTACGGACGACTCCTACATCGGTCTGCGCGGCGATTTCGGTACCGTCCGCGCCGGCTGGCTCAGTACCCCCATGCACTACCTGACCGGCGAACAAGACGCGTTCAACGGCAACAACCACACCCAAACCATGGGGCGCATGACCCGTTTCGGCGGCCGTGAAATCGCCCTGAACTACGAATCCAAAACCTTTGACAACGGCTTCAACTACCGCGTCCAAATCGCGCCCGGTGCCAACAAATACAAAGACAGGAAACGTAACAGCGACTGGATGGCGGGCTTAGGCTTGCACTACAAACACCCGACCAACGGTTTCAACGCCCACTACGCCCTCGAATACGCCCGCAACGGCTCGCCTGACGATACCAAAGACAGACAGGTTCATTCCATGAAAGTCGGCTACGACAAAGACAATCTCTACCTCGCCGCCGGTATGATGTACGCCCGCAATGTTGCCGACAAATTCCACTGGGAAGACGAAACCAAAACCAATACCAACACCCGCGATTTCCAAGTGACCGCCGGCTACACCATGGGCAACATCACCCCCAAACTCGGCGTCGCCTACGGCCGCTCCGATACCGGCAAGAACTACAAACAGCTCGCGTTTAACACCGAATACAAATTCTCCAAACGCACGACCCTCTCGTTCAACTCAGGCGTAGTCAAAGAAAGCAAAGACCCCAAAACCGGCTGGGCGGCAGGCATTTCGCTGGAACACAGTCTGCAATAACGCGGGATTTGAAGCATAAAAGGTCGGCGGATTCGCATTTGAAGTGCAACTTTCCATAACAGAAAAAGGCCAG
>ERZ772957.689-NODE-689-length-25192-cov-4.103632_pt1 | contig 25192 bp, 24 predicted proteins | sample MGYA00580682_ERZ772957 | MGnify/ENA primary metagenome ERZ772957 (study PRJEB29015, sample SAMEA2737921) | human oral metagenome | biome: human oral; feature: human-associated habitat; material: dental | place: China | collected 2025 ...
TCGCCTTGTCCTGATTTAAATTTAATCCACTATAGATGCGTCGGCGTTTTTCAACAGGGCAATCAGGTTATGCTCACGGCTGAACATTCCACGGTCTGCGCCGCCTTGATACAGTATGTCTTGATTGGCGTCGGCGTTGGGGGTAGAATTTGAGTCGTGGGATATGCCCCCTTCCGCTTCGGGCGTTAGGTTTGATAGGGACACGGCGTGTTGTAACACGTCTTGGGCATTAGCCGATTGGGGATACTTCCACATGGAAACGGTGCGTAAATCGCGCCGTTTTTTGCTGCTGTCGGCAAGATACACAATCAACCCATCGTCAAACTGTTTTGCAAATGCAAAGCGTCTGTTGTTTGTTCCTTTAATCGGCTCGCTGGCTATTGCGTCATAATTTGAAACAATATCAGTGATTCGGCTTATGTCTTCGCCTGTGATAGCAATCTGTCCGCGCTTCGCTTCGCTTTCTGCGTTTCCATGGTTGTTTTTGATGTGTTCAATCGCGCTTTGATTTACAGATACAGAATAGCCCGATGTTTCGGGAAATTGTTCTTCCAATCGGGTATTGCTAGTATTCCAAAACACGGCCTCTGCTTTATTGTTGCCGTTCCACAAATTCGCCGCATCCTGCGGGTTTTCGCTATGCACCCATCCGCGCGGCGGGTTGCTTGCCAATGCTTGATTCAATACGCCGTTGTCTAAAAGGCTTTCTCCGACCACATTCAAGCCGCCGTAGGCTGCATCAAAATCACGGATTCCCATATTCAGACGACGTGCAAGGGTTTCAACGGCGCGGGCGTACAGTGTTGCATCAGCTTCAGCCTGCGTCTTGTTCATTATAGTGTATTAACTTTAAACCGGTACGGCATTGCCTTGCCTTGCCGTACTATTTGTACTGTCTGCGGCTTCGTCGCCTTGTCCTGATTTAAATTTAATCCACTATATTTGTTGTTTCATTCCATAAACGTTTGGTGAGGATTTTCTCTGCCGATTGTTGTATATCAATAGAAAAAGGTCGTCTGAAACTTGGATTTCAAGTTTCAGACGACCTTTCTTGTTACTTCAAACGCCTTTAGAACTTGGCTTCAAGCGTGAAGTTGTAGCTTCTGCCGGGGGAGGTGAAGCGTTCTATACCGGCATGGGTTTTGTTGTCGACGCGGTTGACTGTGCCGAATTCGCGGATGCTGCGCAGCGATTCCCAAGTGTAGTATTTTTTGTTGCCGATGTTGTACGCACCGGCGCGCAGGGTGAAGTATTTGCCCAAGTTGACGTAGCCTGTCAGGTCGAAAAGCGTATAGGCTTTGCTGTGCTTGGCAAAAGGCCAGGGATTGTTCAAATCATCACTGCTGTGGACGGTGTCAGACGGTTTTTTAGCTGCGGTGTGGGTCAGGTATGCGTTGATGCCCCAGCGTTTGGACGGCGCATCGTAGCCCAGGTTGTAAACGGCAGACCACGGGGAAAGGGCGTTAATCGGGGTTTCTTGTCCGTTGGTCTGTTTGGCTTTGCCTTTGATATAACTAAGGTTGACACCTGCGTGCGTGCCTTGCGGCAAACCGATGCTGTCGAGGTTCCATGTACCGTTAAATTCCAAACCTTTCACCCATGCCGAGGAGCGGTTTTGGTTTTGCCAAACGGGCGAGCTGACCAAGGCGGTACCGTCGGAAATCGGCGCATAATTAGGGCTGTTGGGGTTGTCTGAGGACACGCCCATGTAGGTCAGTTCGATAAAGTTGCGGTAGCGGGTTTGGAAACCGGAGAATTTAAAGTTTCCGGCTTTGCCGCTGCCGGCAAGTCCCAGTTCGAAGTTTTTGGCGGTTTCTGCCTTAAGGTTAGGGTTTGCTTTAAGGTAGAAGTCAGGATGCGGGAACAATAGCCAAGTTTCGTCTGAAGTCGGCGCGCGGAAGCCAGTGCTGTATTTTGCCAAAAGATTCAGACGCGGCGTGAATTTCCAGTCTAATCCTAAACCGTAGCTGAAACCGCTGTGTTTACGCTCGCTGCCGAGATAAGGAATTTGACCGCGGATGGCAGGAGTGTAGTTGGGATTGTCTTTGGCTTTGCTGCTGCTGTTGTCGTAGCGAAGCCCGGCATTGAGGCGGTATTGGCTGCTGTCGCCGAATTGGAATGTGTTGTTCCAGTAGGCAAAACGGTTTTTGGAGGAGCTTTCGACCAGCATAGTCAATTCTTGGTTGTTGGACGTTTGATATTTCGGGTCGTATAGGCGTACCCAATAGCTATGATCTCTATTGTCGTTGTCGTTTTGGGAACCACCCAATCCGTATTGCATTGCCCATACCAATTTGGAAAAGTCGATTTGTTTTTCAGCATCGGCACCAAATTGGGTATTTTTTTGACGGATGTTGCGAAACATATGGTACACGTCGCTGTTCACACCGTTGCTGGCGTAATCGGTCGGCAAGTCCCAAGTCCAGGTACTCATGTCGATGGTTTGACGGTCGTAATGCAGGTTTAGGCTGTCCCATGGTCCTTGGTCAAGTTGGTTTTTGTATTCGAAACCTATGCGTTTGCGGTAGGAAATATCTTGACGGGAACGGGTATCGCCCAGAGCCTCACCTTTCCAGTTTGCCGCCCACATATTGGATAATTCAGTCGTCGTGCGGTCGGTGCGTGAATCCTCGTAAATCCAGCCGATACGGTTTTTATCGTTGAAGTTGTAACCCAGTTTGAACAGGGTGCTTTTGTTTACCCAATCTTGTGGATCGGGTTTGCTGCGGGCTACGCCGCGGCTGCCGTAGTTGGTGCTGCCGGCATTCGGGTTCCAGCTTTGTTTGTTGTCGGTGATGACGGTATCGGCAGCGTCGCTGTTGTTTTTGGTTTCTTTACCGAAACGGCGGGTATAAACCATCAATGCATCCAGCCCCAACCAGGTTCCAGCGGCGGTTATGCTGCTGAATTTTTGGCTGTTGCGTCCGATATAGCCGCCTTTAATGCCTAAGTGGTAAGGCTTTTCTTCGGAAACATAGTCGCTTGCGGATTTGGTTTTATAGTTGACGGCACCGCCCAATGCGCCGCTGCCGGATTTGAGCGAGTCCGCGCCTTTGTTGATGGTAACTTCCGAGAAGTTTTCGGGTTCGGAAGTATTGCGGTTAGCATTGAAGTTGCCGTATGCGCCGAACAGTTCTTGGAATGCTTCAGACGACCTGCTTTCTGCTTGTGCCAGTCCGTCCACGTTGATGGCGACACGGTCTTTATCGACACCGCGTATGGTAAAACCGTTAGAACCTGAGCGTCCGCCTTCGACGACGCTGATGCCCGGATCGTAGCGTACCAAGTCGCTTTCATCGGAGACCATTTGTTTATCCAATGCCTGACGGCGGACTTTCTCTTCACCGAGTTTTTGGACTTTGCGGCCGCCGATGACTTTGACTTCATTCAAGTCCTGATGGGCTTGTGGTACGGGGTCGGCAGCGAAGGCAGGGAAAGTTTGGCTGACAATGGCTGCCAGCAGTACGGGTTTGAAGGGGAAGGACATTTTTTGCCTCTTTAAGATATACTGATTATTGGTTTATTGGGATGCCTGATGTGCGGTTACTTGCTGACAGGTGTCAAACTCGTATCTGTTGTATTGCGGTCGTCATCATTCTTCACGCCGCCGAACACGGTATCCAACGATTTATCGGCATCAAAGGTAACTTTACCGCCTATACTGACTTCTGTTTTATCGCCGTTAAATTGACCAAAGAATTTCCCTTCGACTTTGCCGTTTTTACCATCGGATTCAGCAGTGCCTGAGAAATCAACGCCGTTGATGCCAACATCTTTCATCACAACATCCGGACCGTAATCCGCATTACCTAAAATCGTGCCGCCGAGTTTGTTGGTGTTGAAATTGGCTGTTAGCAGTGAAAGTTTGGGCGTGTTTTTTTCAGACGACCCGGAGGATTTGCCCGGATCGTAGGTTGAGGTAACGATATTGCCGTTGCGGACGCGGACAGCCCAAACTTCGTATGTAGTCTTGCCTTTTGCCACTGTACTGTCTGACGGAGTGTAATAAGACGGTTTCGCCGTTCCGACGGGTTTGCCGCCGACAAACAGGTCTGCCGTGCCGTCTGCATTTATCCATGCGCCGAATTTGAGGTGGTCATGTTTGGTTGCCGGTGCATAGGTGAATTGTCCGGAATTGCTGCAACAGACAAACAGTTTTCCACCCTCAGACAAAGGCTGGCCTTCGTGGCGGGTACGCAGGGCATAAGACGGGCTGGAGTAAGAGGGGACAATCGGGTCGGAATATGAGCTGATGTTGTAATAGTTGCCGGAAGGGGTTTGATAGACATATTGTTTATCGGTATAGCTGCCGCCCCATGATGTTTTCACTTCGAGTTCCGCTTCATGCAGACTGCCGCCTTTACCAGAAAGGGTGTTGATGGTCTGTACCGCACTGCTTTCATCACTCAGCTTGATATTGGCGATAGGTTGCGCTGTCGGAATGGCAACGGGGACTTTGGGTTCTGATGCACCTCCTCCCGCGCAGGCAGTCAGAATCAGGGAGGCGGCCGCAGAAATTGCGGATACTTTGATTTTCATGATGAATCTCTCTTAATATTGATATTTTATAAATTAATGATAAGTATTACCAATTTTGTTGTAATATTTTGTAATAATTATGGTGTTTTGGCAATATCTGCGCGGAGTTTTTATGATTTTTGAAGTAAATATTAAGAAATAAATCAATTAATGACATAGGTTTGAATATTTATTCTAAATATTTGATTTGATAATGCTATCTATTAATGATGAAGAATATTGGGGGATAGTGTGGATCAAACGATTGCTTTGGATACGCAAGATATATTTCAGGCGTGTTCAGTGAGTTGGCTTGATTAATCCTATGAATCTACTGATGAATAACATTTGAATAATTTATAAGACCATAAAATAAATCAGTTATGTTTGTTTTGGAATTTTACCTCTATAATGCTGCATCTTAATGCGAATCTGTTGCTTTTACGCAAAAAAGGTCGTATGAAAAGTTTCAGACGACCTTTGGCAGGCGTAAATCCCTGACTGGGAGAAATCAGTAGGGTATGTGGGTTGCATTTGGCTATCCCTGCGATATACAAACATATATTTCGGATGATTTTGAATGTTAAGAATAAAACAAAAAATGGTTTCGGTATCTTTATGCTGCCTGTTGCCTTCCGCAGTCTTGGCTGAATTGCCCGAAGGGGGTGTCCGGCAGGATTCGCCTTCTCAGGATGCTGCCGTACAAGTGCAGCAAAAACAATGGCTGGATATTTTGTCCGAAGAAGAAAGGTCGTCTGAAAAGAATGAGAATGCAGGAGAACCGACTGTGGTCGGCGATGATTTTTTAGCGGCAAACCCGCGTATTCTCGAGGACGCGCTGATTCGGGCACTTAACGGCAATAGCGTAGATTTGGTTTCTTCGCTTGCCGACCTTTACCGCAAACAGCCCAACCACAATCCCAAGCTGATTGCACGTGCCGATGCTTTACTGGCAAAGTTGAAAGGGCGGACTTCCGAAGCGGTCGAACGTTATCGTACCCTTTATGAATCTGACGCTTCAGACGACCGCATATTATTGGATTTGGCGGCGGCAGAGTTTCAGGATTATCGTTTGGGCGAGGCGGCGGCGCATTTCCGCCATGCCGCGCAACGCGATATACCTGCCCCCGTTTTGGAAAACGTCAAACGTTTTCAAGAAGCCGTCAGACGGCAGACGGAATGGAAATGGTCTGGTGGAATCAGTCCCGTGCATAACGATAATGCCAACAATGCTGCTCCGCGTTATTGTATCGAAGCAAGAGGGCAAACCGCGTGCAGCATTACTTTGCCTGTCAGTGCCAACGGCTTGAATTACGAATTGAACACCGAAAAACTCACCCCGCTGTACGGGCATCACGCCGTCAAATTCCGCGCCAACCTCAGCGGAACGAGCTATTTTTTCGACCGCCAATCAGCTTACGACGATGCGTTCGGCAGGGCTTATTTGGGCTGGCAGCGCAAGGACGGCAAACAAACCATCAGCGTTTTACCGTTTTATCAGGCACAGTTGGCGGGCAGCAGCGAATTTGACAGTAAAAAAGAAAATAACCGCCGCGCCGCGCCGTATATGCTGGCACACGGGGTCGGCGTACAGCTTTCGCATATGGTTAATCTTGGCAACGCGACACAACTTTATTACTCGCTGGAACGCTACCGCCAAAACTATCGGGAAACTGATCGTGCGCTGCGCAACGACGGTTGGCACGACGGCACCTATCTCTCCCTGGCGCGCCGTTTTGGCAGAACGACCCTGTTCGGCGGTTGGCAATACAACCGATTTGTTCCTGAAAACAAAAACATACGCAATGCCGTCAACAATGCCGCCTACCGTCGCAACAGTTTCAATATAGGCTGGATACAGCAATGGCCGTTTTTGGGCGGGCTGAACAGCCGCCTGACCGCTTCATTTGCCAACCGCCGCTATAAAGGCATTATGGCATTCGGCACGGAGCCGCAACGCAACCGCGAGCGCGCTCTCTCCGTTAGCCTCAGCCATGACAAATTGTCCTACAAAGGCATCACGCCGACCTTGAATTACGGATACAGCCGCATCCGCAGCAATGCCCCTTATGCACGACGCAGCAGCCGTCAATGGTCGTTGGGCGCGGAGTGGAATTTTTAAAAAAAGCCTAAAATTCGAATACTTAATCAATAAAGGTCGTCTGAAAACGGGCATCGTAGGTTTCCAGACGACCTTTGCGGTATTTTCAAACCGATGGATAGGGTTTTGCAATCAATATGGACAGCTTGAACCTTCCGTCTTAAGGACGGTAGAATCAGTCATTTCAATGCGGTAGTTCGGAGTTTTGTTGGAACTGCCGTATATCCCAAATAATCAGATATATATCATGAGTACCGAAACCAAAAACTACATTACACCCGTTGGTTGGCAGGCGTTGAAAGACGAGCTGTATCAACTGGTCAACAAAGAACGTCCCGAAATCGTCCAAATCGTCAACTGGGCGGCAAGCAACGGCGACCGCAGCGAAAACGGCGACTATCTTTACGGCAAACGCCGTATGCGCGAAATCGACCGCCGCATCCGTTTTCTGACCAAGCGTTTGGAAGCCGCCGTCGTCGTCGATCCAGAATTGCGCGAAGCGACCGACCAAGTGTTTTTCGGCGCAACTGTCGGGCTGTTGCGCGGCGACGGACGCGAGCAAACCGTCAAAATCGTCGGTGTCGATGAAATCGATACCGCGCAAAACAAAATTTCTTGGATTTCCCCGTTGGCGCGTTGTCTGATTAAAGCGAGAGAAGGGGACGAAGTCATCTTGAATACACCGGAAGGGCGCGAGGAGATTGAGATTTTGTCGGTGGAATATATACGGATAGATTAAATCTCTCGCAAGCATAAGAGATAGGTCGTCTGAAAACTTTACCAATACGTTTTCAGACGACCTTTTCCATAAAAAAACACCGCTTTTGCAAGCGGTGTCCGGTAAAGCATAAATTATTTGCGCAGACCCAAGCGGGTGATCAGGTTGCGGTATGTATCAGGTTGGGTACGGCGCAAGTAAGACAACAGACGGCGACGTTGGCTGACCATTTTCAACAGGCCGCGACGGCTGTGGTGGTCTTTAGGGTTGGCTTTGAAGTGGGGAGTCAGGTCGTTGATGCGGAAAGTCAACAGAGCGACTTGTACTTCAGAAGAGCCGGTATCGCCTTCTTTGCGTTGGAAATCTTTAACAATTTGTGCTTTTTGTTCTACGGTCAATGCCATGATGGATAACTCCGAAAAATAAAAGAACCGTTATTCGGTTCGGACAAGTTTGACGAGCGCGAACCCGTTCAAACTCCTGAAGTCTTTTTGTGAAGACGGGCGGATTATGCCACAGTTTCATCTGTTTTGCACGGCTGAATCCTGTTTTTGATACGAAATTGTGGAAATGTCGTCTGAAAATGTATCGGGGTGTGGCGTAAAGTATGTGCGAGAAGTTTTGATTCGGTGCATTTTACAGCAGGTTAAAATGGAAAATATTCCCATCATTCCTGAACTTCCTGAACAGGCGTGAATCCGGGCTTCTGATTTCGGCAAGATTCAGCGATTATTGCGGATTGCCGCTTGAACAGAAATGGCGGCGTGGGTACTTTTTTTGAATTTCAGCGAATGGGTAGGGCTTTTCGGAAGGGCGTGGGTTTTGTAGTAAAATAGACGCTGATTGACGGCATGAAGAGGTCGTCTGAAATTTAAAAGAGCTTTGATATTATGAATTTTTTTAGAAAAACAGCCTTGTTTTTGCTCGTTTTGTCCGTATTGGCTGCCTGCGGTTCGTTTGTTTCGCAATATGTTTTAGGGATGAATCCCTGCGTATTGTGTATTGTGCAGCGTTTGTGCGTATTGGCGGTCGGGGTGGCGGCTTTGCCGGCGGTATTTTTCCGTCAGTCTTCCAAAGTGGGGCGGACGTTTTTCGCTTTGCTTATCAGCGCGCCTGCTGTGTACGGGATAGGGACGGCGGCTTATCAGTTGTGGTTGCAAAGCCTGCCGCCGGGTACGGCACCTTCCTGCGGCGCTCCGTGGACGTTCCGCCTGAAGGACTGGCCGTTGTTTGACTGGTTCGAACCCATCGTGCGCGGCTTCGGCAATTGCGCCGTACCGGATTATTTTTTGGGTATTGCGCTGCCGGTTTGGAGCATCGCTTATTTTTGTTTCGTTGTCGTATTGGTTTGGTTTGCTTGGTTGAAAACGAAATAAATGTCCGGAATTTAAAAAAGGTCGTCTGAAAATCCGTTTTCAGACGACCTTTGCTTATGGGAAATGATTTACATCACATCCAACACATCAATACCCAGCAAATCCAAGCCTTGTTTCAGCGTGTCGCCAGTGAGTTTTGCCAGTTGCAGGCGGCTGTTGCGGGTTGCGCCTTCGGCTTTGAGTATCGGGCAGGCTTCGTAGAAGCGGCTGAACAGGGTGGCAATTTGGTAAAGATAGTTTGCCAGATAGTGCGGATACGCCGTGTCCGCCACGCTTTGCAGTACGTCTTCGAATTTCAGAAGCTCGGCGGCAAGCTGTTTTTCCAGCGGTTCGGTCAAAACGGTTGGTGCGGTTGCATCCCATTCGCCGACTTTGCGGAATACGCTTTGCACGCGGGTGTAGGCGTATTGCAGGTAGGGGGCGGTGTTGCCTTCAAACGAGAGCATGGCGTCCCAGTCGAACACATAATCGCTGGTGCGGTTTTTGCTCAAATCGGCGTATTTGACCGCGCCGATGCCGACGGTTTTGCCGATTTTCGCCGCTTCGTCTGCGCCCAATTCGGGATTTTTTTCTTTCACCAAAGCCGTGGCGCGCTCGACGGCTTCGGTCAGCAGGTCAACCAGTTTTACGGTGTCGCCGCTGCGCGTTTTGAACGGCTTGCCGTCTTTGCCCATCATGGTGCCGAAGCCGATAAACTCGGCTTTTACATTTTCCGGCAGATAGCCTGCTTTGCGGGAAGTGGTAAAAAGTTGTTCGAAGTGCATGGCTTGGCGGTGGTCGACGACGTAGAGCAGGCGGTCGGCTTTCAGACGACCTATGCGGTAGCGCAGGCACGCCAAATCGGTGGAAGCGTAAAGGAAGCCGCCGCCTTGTTTTTGCACGATAAACGCAGCGGGTTCGCCTTCTTTGTTTTTGAACTCGTCCAAGAACACGACTTTCGCGCCGTCGTCTTCGACCGCCAGACCTTTTTGAACCAAATCATCGACCATGGGCTGCAAATCGTCGTTGTATTTGGATTCGCCCGCCACGTCTTCAGGGCGCAGCTTCAAGCCCAACGTGTCGTAAACGGCTTGGGCGTGCGAGAGCGAAATATCGACAAACTGTTTCCACAACGCCAACACGGTTTCATCGCCGCCTTGCAGCTTCACAACATATTCACGCGCGGTGTCGGCAAAGGCAGGGTCTTCGTCAAAGCGCACTTTGGCGGCGCGGTAAAATTGCTCCAAGTCCGCCAGCTCAAACGCGGCATTGTCTTTTTGCTGCTCGACCAAATAAGCGACCAACATGCCGAATTGCGTACCCCAGTCGCCGACGTGGTTTTGGCGGATGACGGTGTTGCCCATAAATTCCAATACGCGCGAAATGCTGTCGCCGATGATGCTGGAACGCAGGTGGCCGACGTGCATCTCTTTTGCCAGATTGGGTGAGGAATAGTCGATAACGACGGTTTGCGACTTGTCGGTTTTTGCTATGCCGAAACGCGCGTCGTTCAAGGCCGTCTGAATATTTTGGGCGAGAAATTCGGGGCGCAGGCGCAGGTTGATAAAGCCGGGGCCGGCCACTTCCGCGCTTTCAATCACGGCGTTGCCCGCCAATGCTTCGGCAACCTTTTGCGCCAATTCGCGCGGATTTTGTTTGGCTTTTTTCGCCGCACCCATCACGCCGTTGATTTGGAAATCACCGTGTTCGGCGTTTTTGGTTGGCTGCAAAACAACGGGGCTGTCGGCGATGCCTGCGGCGGCAAAGGCGGCGGCGGCTTCGCGTTCGACGGTTTGATGTAGGTTCATGAAGATCGGTCTTTCGGTTAAATTCAAATCAGGCGGTATTTTAAAAGAATTTGGGGTGTTGAAACAGGGCTAAGGTGAAAGGTCGTCTGAAAAAATGTGGATGGTTTCGGCGTAACCTGCCATGCCCGTTTTCAGATGACCTTTTAATGATGGCAGCGTTTGGAAAAATTCAACGGACAAGGTTCCAAGCCATTTTTATGGCAATCAGCAGCAGCATGATGCCGAAGGAGATTTTAAGCTGGCGGGCGGGGAGTTTGTGCGCGGTTTTGACGCCGAGCGGAGCAAAAATCATGGTGGCGATGCTGAGGATGGCGACGGCGGGTAGATAGAGGAAGCCGCCGGAGCCGTGTGGCAGATCGGGAACGTTCCAGCCGGTAACGAGATAGCCGATTGTGCCGGCGAGCGCAATCGGCCAGGCGAGGCCGGAGGATGTGCCGATGGCGCGGTGGGCGGGGAAGTTGCAATACATCAGGAAGGGGACGGACAGCGAGCCGCCGCCGATGCCGACCCAGCTCGAAGCTGCGCCGAACAATGTGCCGACCGCGCTTAAGCCGGGTAGGGCGGGCAGGTGGCGCGAGGCTTTGGGTTTGGAGTCTGTCAGGGTTTTGAGGGCGATAAGGGTTAGGAATGCGATAAAGAAGATTTGCAGGGCGCGGGTAGGCATGTATTTGGCGGTTACCGCGCCGATCAGTACGCCGAATATCATGGAGGGGGTCATACGGCGGACAGTCTGCCAGTCGATGGCGCTTTTTTTGTGCTGCGCGTACATGCTGGAGAAGGTGGTGAATACCATGACGGCGAAGGATGTACCGATGGCGAGATGTTGGGCGTAGGGGTGGTTGCTGATGCCTTGCAGTTGCAACGTCCACAAGACGACGGGGACAATCAATGTGCCGCCGCCTACGCCGAACAATCCTGCAATAAAGCCCGCCGCGCTTCCGACGGCGAGCAGGGAGAAGATGATGTCCCAAGTCCACATTTTTCAGACGACCTTTTTGGTTTTACGGCGTTTTTTCAACCAACGCCATACTGCCATGATGTAGCCGGAGAGGCTGTAACCCAGGAAAAACAGGAAAAGTACAAGCGAAGGTTTCCAGTTGATGAGCAACAATACCAACACGGCAAGCACCATGCCCATAAACGGGACTTGGCGGCGGATATTGATTTCTTTAAAGCTCCAAAACGGGATTTGGACAATCATGGAAATGCCGGCGAAAAGCGTGATGCCCAAAGCCCACCAATGTACGCCGGGGAAGCGTTCGATGCTGTGGTTGACCCAAATCAGGCCGACAATCAACGCAGCGGCAGTCGGACTGGGAACACCGATGAACCATCGTTTATCGACTTTGCCGATAAGCGTATTGAAGAGGGCGAGGCGCAGGGCGGCGCAGGCGCAGTAGATGAAGGCGACGGAATAACCGATTTTGCCGAACTGCCAAAGCTGCCATTTATAGGCAATCAAGGCGGGCGCAACGCCGAAACTGACCATGTCGGCAAGGCTGTCGAGCTGTTCGCCGAACGCGCTTTGGCTGTTGGTCAGCCGCGCCACGCGACCGTCCATGCCGTCGAGCAGCATGGAGAGGAATACTGCAATCGCTGCCGTCTCATAACGCCCGTGCATGGATTGGGTGATGGCGAAAAAGGCGCAGAACAACGCAGCGATGGTAAAGGAGTTGGGCAGCAGGTAAATACTGTTCTGACGCAGAGAATTGCGCGGCGGGATTGGCGGTTGGTTTTGCATGTTGTCCATAATCGTTTGATGATGCAGTACAAAGCAGATGGAGGGATTATACCGTATTGAGATGAAAATGATTCCGGAATGTGCAGGAGGTCGTCTGAAAATGTGTGAACACAACTTGGTTTGTTCACTTTCAGACGACCTTTTTACCGAAATATGAGTTTTGCTGTCTTTCTAAAAAACAGGAACAATCAGCCGTAAATTGCCGTATTTTTGTCAAATCCGAACAACCAAACAATAGCGTACAACGTGGGCTTTGCCGGCGAGGATCATGATTGGCCTGAGGGACAGGTCGTCTGAAAACAGGCGGATCAAATTTTGTCAAAGCAAATGTTCAAATAATAAGCGCAAAGAAAAAGCATCAGAACCGTCATTCATCCAGATTTTTGGTTTTCGGAAGGATTCGGAACACCATTATTCCAAATCTCCGGATTCATACCTGCGCGAGAATAACGGCAAGGGCGGTTTCTATTTTAATCGACCCTGTTTTCAGATGACCTTCTTCATTCAAGCCGGCGATTAATCAAACAATTCCCGCTGCGCCTGCTCTTTGGTTACGCGCACATCGGTTTCGCCGTCGGCAAAAGTGATGTGCAGTTTCTGCCCTTGCTTCAAAACATCGGCGTTGCGGATGACTTGTCCGCGTGTGTTTTTGACGACGGAGAAGCCGCGCTCCAGAATCTGCTGCGGCGAGACGGCTTCGAGCAGGGCGGTTTGGGTGGTCAGGCTTTGGCGGCGGTGGGCGAGCAGTTGGCGGAAGGTGTGCGACAAGGTCGTCTGAAAGCGGTCGATGTCTTGTCGGTAAACGGAAATATCGGGGCGGCAATGTTTCAGGGCTTGGGTTTGGCGTTCAAAACGGGCGGTGTGGGCGCGGACGTTTTGCGTCATCGAGTAGGACAGGGTTTGCGCCAGTTTGTGGATGTAGGTGCGCTGTTCGTCGAGTTTTTGGCGCGGGTGGCGGATTTGCCGCGCGAGCCAGTCGAGCTTTTGGCTGGCATCGAAATAGCGTTGTTCCAAAACGGTTTTCAGACGACCTTTGGCTTGGGCGAGACGGTGCAGCGATTCTTGGCGGTTGGGACTGACCAGTTCCGCCGCGCCGGTCGGCGTGGGCGCGCGCACGTCGGCGACGAAATCGGCGAGCGTGAAATCAGTTTCGTGTCCCACGCCGCTGACGACGGGAATCGCGCAGGCTTCGATGGCGCGCACGACCGGTTCTTCGTTAAACGCCCACAAATCTTCAATGCCGCCGCCGCCGCGACAGACAATCAACACATCGCATTCGGCGCGTTGCGATGCGGTTTTAATCGCTTGGGCAATCTGAAACTCGCTGCCCACGCCCTGAACGGCGGTCGGATAGACGATAACGGGAATTTCGGGCGCACGGCGTTTCAGGGTGGTAACGACATCACGCAAAGCCGCCGCCGCCAAACTGGTTACGATGCCGATACATTGCGGTCGGGCGGGCAAAGGTTTCTTGCGTTCCGCCGCAAACGCGTCTTCCGCCTGCAACTGCGCCTTCAGCCGCTCGTAGGCTTCGTAAAGCTGCCCCAAGCCTTTGAGCCGCACCTCGTTCACCGTAATCTGAAATTCGCCCCGCGCTTCGTAAATACTGATTTTGCCCGCCACTTCGATATGGTCGCCTTCTTTCAAAGGTTTCGCCAAACGCGCCGCCGCACCCTTGAACATCGCGCAACGCACCTGCGCGCGGCTGTCTTTGAGCGAGAAATAATAATGCCCGCTGGCGGCACGGGTCAGATTGGATACCTCGCCTGCAATCCACAAGCCGGCAAGATGATCTTCCAGCAAGGCTTTGGCGAGGGCGTTGAGTTCGGATACAGAAATGGAGGAGGGTGCGAAGAGTTCGGACATTGGGAGGGCAGGAAGAAAGGGGAAAGGTTGGATTATAAAGGGTTTCGGGCGGCATTTGTGCGGAAAGGGCCGTCTGAAAGAAGTCTTTGCCGGATATTATTTTAATAGTATATTGTCAACCTCTAAACGAAAACATTACGGGATACTGTTATGAAACATATTTTGATTGATTTTGAAAACGTCCAACCGGAAGCATCGCAATTGAGCGGAGTGGATGACGAAAACTGCCATATCTGGCTTTTTCTGGGAAAGCTGCAACAAAAAACTTTGTCGGTAGAGCTTTGTGAAGCCTTATGCAGGTTTGGAAAAAATGTTCATTTCGTACGGGTTGCAAAGACAGGCAAAAATGCTCTGGATTTTTATCTTGCCTATTATTTAGGCAAGATTACGGAACAGGACGAGGAGGCATTGATATGCATTCTTTCGAGGGACGGGGGATTTGATGTTTTAGTCGAACATTTGGAAGATACGCATTTGTGTAAGGGTATTGTCAGATTGGGAAGTTTGGAGGATGCAGGGAAGAATGAGGAATTGTTGTTGGAAATGAGGAAGAAAGACGAGGAAACGTCTATTGTCGATTCTTTGCACTCTACATTGTTGACAGCTTGTTTTAAAAAGGCATCGCAGCATTTGATAAATTGCCAGAAAGATTCGAATTTGGTTTTAAATACACCTAAAGCCATGCAAGATCTGGAACAATATTTATTGTCGTCGGTGTTGCAAGTGGATTTACAGCATTTGGATAAAGAGCAACAGCAAAAAATAATAAAAGCAGTTGTTGAACATATGATCAACAAAGAGTTGATAACACTAAATCCTGTCAATAATCACCTTCAGTTTCATTTTTCACAAGATGAATTATTGGCTACTTTATTGCAGCATGTTGAACGATCCAAGCCTAAAACTGTTTGTGCGCTTCAAAATGTTTTACGAACAAAAGCCAATAGTATCGGTTTAAATTCGGAAGATAATGATTTGAAGCAAATGATTCGATATTGTGCGACTCAAAAAATCTTAAAAGTAAAGGGAGAGAAAGTTGAATATCTTTCACAGGATGAAATAAAAAAAGAGGTATTAAAAACAAATGGTGGGGTAGTTAAGAAATTTATAGTAAGCCAAAAAGAAGATTTAAGAATCATGCAGGAAGTTCAAGCATTTTTTGAACGTCGGCAAAAAAACAGGCCTGCCAGCAGAAAAACATTAACCAATGCATTTAAATCCGCCTTGAAATTGGAGGATGGGCATATTGAAATGTTAATCGACCGTCTGGCGAAACAGGGAAAGTTATTTACTGTTAGCGAATCAGGTAAGATTATTTATAAATAATTGTCGTAAATATGAAGACCGCCCAAATGCCCAAACTCCATCAAATCATCGAACGCCATTGGCAACGCCCCAATCCGTTTTTATCTTTCCTGCTCAAACCCTTATCCAAGCTGTTTGCCAAAATTGCGGCAAAACGGCGCGATGATTTCGTTTCAGGCCGTCTGAAAAGCGAAAAGCTGCCCGTGCCTGTGGTCGTGGTCGGCAATATCCACGCGGGCGGGACGGGGAAAACGCCGATTGTCGCTGCGCTGGTGTCGGGCTTGCAGGAAAAAGGCGTCAAGGTCGGCATCATCAGCCGAGGCTACGGGCGCAAGAGTAAAGAGGTTTATGTATTGAATGCCGCGAGCCGAGCAGAAGATGCGGGCGACGAGCCTTTGCTGCTGTTCCGCAAAACCGGCGCGCCGACGGCGGTGGGCAGCAGCCGTGCGGAGGCAGGCAGGGCGTTGCTGGCGGCGCACCCTGACATCGGGCTGATTGTGGCGGACGACGGTTTGCAGCATTACGCCCTGCGGCGGGATGTGGAAATCGCGGTGTTTCCGGCGGCGGATACGGGGCGGTCGGATTTGGATTTGCTGCCCAACGGCAATTTGCGCGAACCTTTGTCGCGTTTGGATTCGGTGGATGCGGTCGTTGTCAGCGGCGGTCAGGCGGATGCGTCGTTTGCGCCGTCTGAAAATATGTTTCACAGCCGTATCGAAACGGGACAAATTTACCGTTTGAACCAGCCGTCCGAATTACTGGATACAGGCCGTCTGAAAAACCAAACCGTCGCCGCCGTGGCGGGTATCGCCAAACCGGAGCGTTTTTTCGATTCGCTGCGAAACATGGGCATCACCTTGAACCAAACCGTCGCGCTGCCCGACCATGCCGACATCGCAGCGGCAGATTTGCCCAATGCGGACGCGGTCATTATTACGGAGAAAGATGCGGTCAAGTTTTCAGCCGGCCTCAATCTGAATCATGTATGGGTGTTGCCTGTTTGTGCGATAATCGAACCTGATTTGGCGGAATTTGTGTTGGGACGGCTGGAGTATGCGCCGAAGGTCGTCTGAAAGCACGGTTTGGGCGAAGTTATCATGGACTCGAATAAGAATCCCTCACACCGTCATTCCCGCGCAGGCGGGAATCCAGACCTTGAATTTTCAGGAATGCCTAGGGGACTTCAGAAATACCAAATCTCTAGATTCCCGCCTGCGCAGGAGTGATGGAAGCCGGTTGTATTTTTATCTGCATTAATCATTCGTTAAAGGAGTGGATATGAAACTGAAAACCTTATTATTGCCCTTCGCCGCACTGGCGTTGTGTACCAACGCATTTGCCGCCACACCTAGCGACGCGTCGCTGGAAAAATGGTTGGAAGTGCAGCATTTTGATAAAGAGTTTAAACAGTCATTTAAAGCGGGATTTAGTGCTTCTTTACAGCCGTTTGTTAGTAAAATGATTGCCGCGCTCCCTCCTGAAAAACAGGTGCAGGTCAATGAGGCTTGGACGCGTTATTTGGATGGTATTAAAGAGGGAGTTTTAACGCCTGAGCTAATGGCAAAATTGCGAAATGATTTTAAGGACTCTGCCAAAACTTATTTTACCCAAGAGGAAGTTAATGCGTTAATTGCCTTTTACAGCTCGCACGCAGGAAAATCCATTATGGATAAACTTCCGGAATTTATGAGTAAGACCAATCAGCAAATGATGCAAAATATGCCGAAAGTGGCCGAGCTTGAAGCCATCCATAAGCGTCATGAAACTGAATTTATGAAAGAAATCCATCAAATCATTTGCGATGGCAAAAATACTACCGAAATCTGTAAGAAGCAGCCGGGCAAGAATACTCGGAGAAAATAATTCGGAATTGGCGGTAAAATCATAAACCGCAATATATTATGTCGGACTGAACGCCTGTGTTTAAGGTCGTCTGAAGTCTGTATTCATGTTTATTGAAAAGGAGAAAAAGATGAAACTGAAAACCTTATTATTGCCCTTCGCCGCGCTGGCATTGTGTGCCAACGCATTTGCCGCCACACCCAGCGATGCGTCGCTGGAGCGTCTGTTTGAAGTGCAGAAGATGGATGCCTTGTTGGAACAGTCTTTCCAAAGCATGGAAGGCATTGTGCTTTCCGATCCGAATGTACAGAAATTTTTGAAAGATGCGCCGGAAGACAAACGTCCGCAATTGGAGGCGGTATTGAAAAAGTATGCAACCCGGTCGATTGCCGAAATCAACACGCCGCAAGTGCGCGCACAGTTGCGTAAAGCGGCTTTAGACGGCATGAAGACGGTTTATACGCAGGAAGAAGTCAACGCATTGATTGGCTTTTACAGCACAGCGGTAGGTCAATCGATAATGGACAAAACGCCGCGCTATCTTGAGGCAACGGTGAAACCTATGATGGACATCCTTGCCGGCAAATACACCCAATCCAACCAAAGCGCAAACCTGAGACGTGAAATCCGCCAAATCATGTGCGAAGGCAAAAATCCTGCCCAAGCCTGCGCCAAACAGCCTAACAAACCGGCACGGAAAAAATAATGCCGCTTGAGGTCGTCTGAAAACGAGCGAAGCAAGTTTCGCCAAAACGAGCGAAGCGAGTTTCGCTCAAACCATCAAACCCGAAAGAAACCCCATGGAAAAAAAATTCTTAGACATCCTCGTCTGCCCCGTTACCAAAGGCAGGCTGGAATATCATCAGGACAAACAGGAATTGTGGAGCCGTCAGGCGAAGCTGGCTTATCCGATTAAAGACGGCATTCCCTACATGCTGGAAAACGAAGCGCGAGCGTTGAGCGAAGAGGAACTCAAAGCATGACCGAATTCGTCGTATTGATTCCGGCGCGGCTGGATTCATCGCGCCTGCCCGGAAAAGCCTTGGCGGACATCCACGGCAAACCGATGGTCGTGCGCGTTGCCGAACAGGCGGCAAAAAGCAAGGCGGCGCGCGTCGTCGTTGCCACCGATCATCCCGATATTCAGACGGCCTGTCAGGCGCACGGCGTCGAAGTCGTCATGACTTCAAACCGGCACGAAAGCGGCACAACGCGCCTTGCCGAAGCCGCTGCCGCGCTGAAACTGCCGCAACATCTGGTGGTCGTCAACGTACAGGGCGACGAGCCGCTGATTGCCCCCGAACTCATCGACCGCACCGCCGAAGTCTTGGTGGAAAACAACGTGCAGATGGCGACCGCGGCGCACGAATTGCACGATTTCGACGAATTTATGAATCCCAACGTCGTCAAAGTCGTCCTTGATAAAAACCGCAACGCCATCTACTTCAGCCGCGCCCCGATTCCCTATCCGCGCGATGCCATGCGCGCCGAAAAACGCGAATTGCCCGCCGAAACCGCCGTCCTGCGCCATATCGGCATCTACGCCTACCGTGCCGGTTTCCTGCAACGCTACGCCGAAATGAGCGTCTCGCCGCTGGAAACCATCGAATCGCTGGAGCAACTGCGCGTCCTGTGGCACGGCTACCCGATTGCCGTCGAAACCGCCAAACAAGCCCCCGCAGCCGGTGTGGATACGCAAGAGGATTTGGACAGGGTCAGGGCTGCGTTCGAGGTCGTCTGAAACAGACAAGTTTCAATAATTCAACCTCCCTCTTTCTTTGGAAGAGGGTAACCGTGGTGAGGGCTCAACCCTCGCCACGAACTATGGAAAACGAATTCAATCTTTCAGGAAATGTGAAAATAAAATGGAAAATAATGAGTATTCTAAATTCAGAAACTTAAATTATGAAAAAGATTATGATTTTGAAGAATTTTGGGAAGCGAATAAATATACAAAAGATATTTTTGAAAATTCAGGACTCTATGCTCAAAACTTTAAAAATTTTAATGATGTTGATGAGTGCGTTTATTTAGCTAACCAATCTATTAAGGAAGAGTTAATAGAGGAAATCTATATTGCAAAAAAAAATCAAGTTATTTGTTGTTTTTCTTCCCGTTCAGCTCTTGAAAAAACTTATGGAGAGGAGTTGATGTGGGCTCATTATGCCAATGGCTCAAAAGGTATGAGAATTGACTTTACAATTGATAAGGAGTTTGAAGATACATATGTTAAGAAAGTAGAATATAAGCCAAAAAAACAATTTAATAATGGTGCACAATTAGAAGAAGAATTAAATAATAAGTTAGAAAATATAATGTGTCGTAAAAGCAAAGATTGGGAATATGAACAAGAGTATAGAGCAATTTTTCATAAAAATGGTATTCCTAGAGAAGATGGAAAACAATCTAAACCTTCTATCTTTCCTATAAAAATTGAAAAAATTATCTTCGGACGTGGTTGCGGTTTTTTTCCTGATGATGAACTAAAGAATTTTGATGAGGAACAGAAAAATGCTAAAAGTCATGTTATAAAAATTGCAAGCTTTATCTATGAAGTTCTAAAAGAAAGTAATAAATATGTTGATATGCCAAAATTTTATTACCATAAAGATAAATATTCTTTAGAACTAGATGAAATAAAAGAAAATGAATTATTATTTGGATTGTTGATAGAAATGAAAAGAAGACACAATAAATCACAAGATAAAATACAAAAACTAAAACAAAATATAATTCATTTAAAAAAAGAAATAGTTAATTTAAAAAAGATGCGCAGATAACCTAGAATAAACACCAAACCCGATAATCCGTTTTACCCAAACACCAACAGAAAGCCCTTTATGACCGATTTACGCCATTTGAGCCGCGAGGAGCAAAAACTGCTTGCCGATGTTACCCTGCTGGTTCAAAACGATGATCAAGAGTTTAACTATGAAATGTTGAAAGCCGCCGCGCCGGACGAAGCCAGCGGCGAGTTTTGGTTCCGTATGGCGGAAACGCTCAGTACGCTGCCGCCCAACCGTTCGCTGGATTTGCGCTTGAACGGCGGCAGGCTGACGGTTGCCGTGTCGATTTTGTCGGTATTGCTGCAAGACAGCCCTGAGATTCCGCAGCTTTGGGCGCAAAAGGTGATTGCGCTCAACTATCTGGCACACGGGCATCAGACCCGCGCGCGCGGTTTGGCGCAGCAGGCGGACAAAGCGGCGGAGGCCAACGAGGAAGAGTATTTGGCGAAGACTTTATCGCAAAACCTGCTTTCCACTTTGAAAGACGCATTGGATCGGTTTCCCGAAGACACATGGTTTGCCGAAATGCGCGATGACGCATGGAAACATTTCGGCGAGAAACAGGCCGTCTGAAGTTTTGAACGATAAACGCAAGCCGTGTAAAATCATTTGAATTACGTTTCAAATCCATATCACTTAACAAGAAGGAACACCCATGAAAGTATTATTGTTAGGCGCGCCGGGCGCGGGCAAAGGCACTCAGGCTCAATTCATTACCGCTGCGTTCGGCATTCCGCAAATTTCCACCGGCGACATGCTCCGCGCTGCGATTAAAGCAGGCACGCCGCTGGGTTTGGAAGCGAAAAAAATCATTGACGAAGGCGGCTTGGTGCGCGACGACATCATCATCGGCATGGTGAAAGAACGCATCGCGCAAGACGACTGCAAAAACGGTTTCCTGTTTGACGGTTTCCCGCGCACGCTGGCACAAGCCGAAGCGATGGTTGAAGCGGGCGTGGATTTGGATGCAGTCGTTGAAATCGACGTACCCGACAGCGTGATTGTCGACCGCATGAGCGGCCGCCGCGTCCACTTGGCTTCCGGCCGTACCTACCACGTTACCTACAATCCGCCCAAAGTCGAAGGCAAAGACGACGTAACCGGCGAAGATTTGATTCAGCGCGACGACGACAAAGAAGAAACCGTCAAAAAACGCCTTGCCGTGTACCACGAGCAAACCGAAGTGCTGGTCGATTTTTACAGCAAGCTGGAAGGCGAACATGCGCCGAAATACATCAAGGTTGACGGTACTCAGCCGGTAGAAGCCGTAAAAGCCGAAATATTGGGCGCATTGGGCAAATAAATCGAAAAGGTCGTCTGAAAACAAAACAGAAAGTCAGGTTTTCAGACGACCTGTTTTTGACAAACAGCGTGTTGCAACCGAAAAATAATCATTCGGCGTCATTCCCGCGCAGGCGGGAATCCATTTCTGAATTTGGGCAATCGCTGTTTAAATCTGATGAACTGAGTTTTATCAATGGATTCCCGCCTGCGCGGGAATGACGGCTGATATGCCGGTTCAAATTTATCCGAAACAGTTTGTCGGGGGCTTGAGTCCGCGTAGGTCGGACATCATGCCCGACCTACGGTTTGAATTTACGTTGTTACTGCGAAAAAGACGATAAAGGTCGTCTGAAAACCGAAAACGAAAACACCATGAATCCTTTAATCACCGACTTCCAAACTCCGCAACAACGCACCCCTGTCATCGTTGCCCTTGATTTTGCCAACGAAAAAGACACGCTCAGATTCGTCCGCAACCTTGATCCGACCTTGTGCCAAATCAAAATCGGCAAAGAGCTGTTTACCGCTACGGGGCGCAGTTTGGCGGAAAGCCTGATTCATCAGGGTTTTAAACTCTTTCTCGATTTGAAATACCACGACATTCCCCACACCGTCGCGCAAGCCTGCAAAGTCGCCGCCGACATGGGTGTGTGGATGGTCGATATGCACGCATCGGGCGGCCGCCGCATGATGGAAGCCGCCGCCGAAGCCATTGCCGGATACGGCACGAAGCCACTCTTAATCGGCGTAACCGTGTTGACCAGTATGGAACAAAGCGATTTGGCGGAAATCGGTTTGAACATCGCCCCTGAAGAGCAAGTCATCCGCTTGGCAAAACTGGCGCAAAGTTCGGGCTTGGACGGCGTGGTCTGTTCCGCCCAAGAAGCCGCGCCGCTGCGCCATGAACTGGGACAGGATTTTGTCTTGGTAACGCCCGGCATCCGTTTGGACGTTGCCGGCAACAACGACGACCAACGCCGCATCATGACGCCCGCCGAAGCATTGGCGGCAGGGTCGACTTATCTGGTGATGGGCCGCCCCGTTACCCAAGCCGCCGATCCGGTAGCCGTATTGCGTGAAGTGAACCGCGTAGCGAACCTTGAAGCAAACTGATTTTCAGACGACCTTACAGGTTGAGGCCGTCTGAAAAAACACAACGGAGGCAATATGCCCACCAAGTTCCAACAAGAAACCCTCAAATCCCGTTTCGCACAAGCCAAAGTCCTGGTTGTCGGCGACGTGATGCTCGACCGCTATTGGTTTGGCGACGTGTCCCGTATTTCACCCGAAGCGCCCGTGCCGGTGGCGAAAATCGGACGAATCGACCAGCGCGCGGGCGGAGCGGCGAACGTTGCGCGCAACATCGCTTCGTTGGGTGGCAAAGCAGGGCTGTTGTCGGTAACCGGCGACGACGAAGCCGCCAACGCGCTCGACGCGCTGATGGCGCAAGACGGCGTCGCTTCCTATCTGATGCGCGACAAACAAATCGCCACCACCGTCAAACTGCGCGTCGTCGCCCGCAACCAGCAGCTTATCCGCCTTGATTTTGAAGAGCATCCCAACCGCGAAGTGTTGGAGCAAATCAAGCAGAAATACCGCGAAGTATTGCCCGAATACGACGCAATCATTTTTTCAGACTACGGCAAAGGCGGCCTGTCGCACATCTCCGATATGATAGATTGGGCAAAACACGCCGGTAAAACCGTATTAATCGACCCCAAAGGCGACGATTACGAAAAATACGCCGGCGCCACGCTGATTACGCCCAACCGCGCCGAATTGAAAGAAGTGGTCGGCAGTTGGAAAAACGAAAGCGAGCTGACCGAAAAAGCGCAAAACCTGCGCCGCCACCTCGACCTGACCGCCGTTTTACTGACCCGAAGCGAAGAGGGCATGACCCTGTTCAGCGAAGGCGAACCCATTTACCAGCCCACCCGCGCCCAAGAAGTTTACGACGTATCCGGCGCAGGCGACACCGTCATTGCCGGAGTGGGCTTGGGGCTGGCGGCAGGCTACACCATGCCCGAAGCCATGCACCTCGCCAATACCGCCGCCGGCGTCGTCGTCGCCAAACTCGGCACAGCGGTTTGCTCGTTTGCAGAATTGAACAAAGCATTGGAAGAGCAGTAATTTCTTTTTCAGACGACCTTATGTCAATATTAAAAAAATATAGAGTATTTAAAAAATCAAATTAATTTAGGATGGTTTTAATGAAGATTAATAGGGAACTTCAAGAAAAAATACTTAAACATATAACTGAAAAATTTCCAGAACGCCCAGAGGAGGAGTTTTATTCTAGTTTATTACAACAGTATGGTGAGAAAGAAGTTGTTGGAACAATATTATATTTAAAAATGCATGAAATGCTTTTATGCAATGAATCTGCTTATTTGGATTATTTAGAGAGTGAAATACCAAATATAGTCTGGTCGCTGATAACACCAACGGAAAAAGCTTTTGATTTTATAGAGGATGATGGTGGATTGTCAGCTATTTTGGGTGTCGTTACTGTTAAGTTACATCAGGATACAATTTATAAAATATTTGAACAAAAAATAGGAGAATCAGATATCAAGAAGGAGGATAAGAACTTTTTCCTTAGAGAATTAAGCAAGATGAAAGATGTAGCTTTAAGTAAATTGATTGAGAAGGGGATAGATTCCATTCCAGCTTCCACTCTGATCGCCCTATTGAAGACAGTTGTGGGAAATTAAATTATTCTTCAAAAGATTTGAATTTTTTAATTACTCTACAAAAAACAAAGGAAACCCAATATGACCATCATCGTAACAGGCGCGGCTGGCTTTATCGGCAGCAACATCGTCAAAGCCCTCAACCAACGCGGCATTACCGACATCATCGCCGTCGACAACCTGACCCGTGGCGAAAAATTCAAAAACCTTGCCGAATGCGAAATCGTACACTACCTCGACAAACACGAATTCATCCGTCAAGTGCGCGGCCATCTTCTGCCCTATGAAAACATCGAAGCCGTCTTCCACCAAGGCGCGTGTTCCGACACCATGAACCACGACGGCCTCTACATGATGGACAACAACTATCAGTACACGCTCGACCTTTTAGACTGGTGTCAGGACGAACGCATCCCCTTCCTCTACGCCTCCAGCGCCGCCGTGTACGGCAAAGGCGAAATCTTCCGCGAAGAGCGCGAACTTGAAAAACCGCTCAACGTCTACGGCTACTCCAAATTCCTATTCGACCAAGTATTGCGCCGCCGCATGAAAGAAGGCCTGACCGCCCAAGTTGTCGGCTTCCGCTACTTCAACGTTTACGGACAACACGAACAACACAAAGGCCGCATGGCATCCGTCGCCTTCCACCATTTCAACCAATACCGCGAACACGGTTATGTCAACCTGTTCGGTGCCAACGACGGCTACGGCAACGGCGAACAAACCCGCGACTTCGTCAGCGTCGAAGACGTCGCCAAAGTCAACCTCTACTTCTTCGACCACCCCGAACTTTCCGGCATCTACAACCTCGGCACCGGCCGCAGCCAACAGTTCAACGAACTCGCCGCCGCCACCGTCAACGCCTGCCGCGCCGCCGAAGGCAAACCTGAATTGAGCTTAAAAGAGCTAATAGAAGAAGAACTTATCCGCTATATCCCCTTCCCCGACGCACTCAAAGGCAAATACCAAAGCTTCACCCAAGCCGACATCACCAAACTGCGCGAAGCCGGATACAAGGAAGAATTTTTGGATGTCAAAGCAGGCGTCGGGCGCTACGTCAAATGGATGCTGGAAAATTTGGCTTGATTTGAAATGCCCATAAAAGAGGTCGTCTGAAAACTTGAACTGGCCCCCAAATCTTGGACACTCATAAAAGCCTATTCAGGCGCTCTGTG
>ERZ772957.692-NODE-692-length-25112-cov-5.898990_pt1 | contig 25112 bp, 22 predicted proteins | sample MGYA00580682_ERZ772957 | MGnify/ENA primary metagenome ERZ772957 (study PRJEB29015, sample SAMEA2737921) | human oral metagenome | biome: human oral; feature: human-associated habitat; material: dental | place: China | collected 2025 ...
ACGAAAAAATCTACGCCAATCTGACGGACTTCATTTTATCAGCGATTCCTTAAGAAAGGGAATTTTTTTCCGATAGAAATGGTAAGGACAATCGTACAGCACAGGAAGCAAGAAGGGAGGGATTGAAATGGAACTTGAGAAAATCTATGGCAGCGGCGGAGCAGTGCCCGCATCATCTGCGCGGCGCACCCGTGCGAAGGAGGACACCTCCGACACATTTGCACGGATGCTGCAGAACATGCGCGAGGCCAAGCCCGTCAACAGCTATGGACGTGAGGACCTTGAGGGCGATACCGTCGTCACGCGCGTGCTCGCGGACGGCTCGGTCATCACACAGATCTATAAGGGAACGACGCTGATCTCTGAGACGACGACGCCCGGGACGAACCCCGAGGCGGGCAAGGCACTCATCTCCGAGCGTGTCGAGCAGCTGAAGCTTGACGAGGATGCGGCGCAGAACCCCCTGCTTGACTCGCACGCAGCGCAGGGTGCACAGGGCATCGCGACACTCATTGGCACTGCGGTATCATCCGACTGATCCATGCAGCTGACCTCCTATCCTATGCGGACGGGAGGTCGCTGTGTCTCTCCCGCCCCACTTCTCTGTTTTCCATCTGTGAAACAATACGCGTTTTGTTACATGGACGTGACAATTCCTTAGAATTTAACTAAAGTTTCTGAATCTACTTAAGAATATCTGCGTCATTCCGATAACAGTGATAGGAGGTTACTATCTCGCAGGGAGCGCGAAAGGAGGGAAGAATATGAAATTCGATAAAATATATGTCGGGCGAGGTATTGCAGCACCGACTCCTGTGCGCCGCACCACGCATCTCGGCGAGGATACGGGCGACACTTTTGCGCGTATCCTGCAGGAAGAACGCGACGCGGCAGAAGCGGAACTCCAAAACCCCGAGAACAGCGAGCCGGATACGATTGTCACGCGTGTGCTCGCGGATGGGTCCGTTGTTACCCGCGCCTACAAGGGCGCGCGTCTCATTTCTGAGACAACGACACATGGCAATCGTCTCACTCCGAGCAAGGCGCTCATCGCGGAGCAGGCGACCTATCTGCCCGGTGCAGCACAGTCCGCCGCTGCAATGCTCGCATCGTTGACACCGCAGGGGGCGGCCGAACGCACGGAACACATCAGCAATACGTTATAACATCATAACATTGCCAAAACGACCTCTCACCCAGTGGAATGTGTGAGAGGTCGTTTTGTGTATGGGGGAGCATGGATCAGTCAGATCAGATCGAGACTTCTGCATCCCTGCCGTGCCTTTTATCCGCTGTATTACATTGACGATCCCATCATCCACAACACGTCGTATCGCAGTACCGCACTATACTGTGGGGAGACGACAATGCTGCCGCTCCGATCAATGAATCCCCACTTGCCGTCCTTTATGATCGGGGCAATTCCGGCGGAGAAATGCCACGGGAACTCCAGCCCTGCAGGGAGATGAAAGGCAATCTGTCCGGTCTTGTCAATGATGAGGACATCGTCTGCCGCACGGACGCGCGTGAGCCCCTCATGGAAATCGTCTGCTTCATCGTAGGCAGGAGGGATGTGCATGATGCCGTCCCTGCCGACGTAGCCCCACTTCCTGCCGTCGTATACAGCGGCCAGATCATCGCAGAAATAGTGCATCTTGCTGTACTGCGGATGGATGATATTGGCACCGCTTCGATCAACGGCACCCCATTGTCCATGCACCTTGACGAGGGCGATGCCGTCCTTGAACACGGTGGTATAGTCGTTCGTGGATGGGATAACCTCCGTGCCGGAGGTATTGATATACCCGCGTCGAGCCCCATCGTCGATGATACTGCCGTCATCTTCATAGAGCGGCGCTCCTGCGGCAAGAGAGAGCGCGCATGTCACTGCTGAACCCAAATTGGCCAGTGTTCTTGTACCACGGGAATGGGACACTTCGGCAAGCCCGTCATGGAAGGAGCGGGCGTTGGGCCAGTGCATTTTGAACGGCGTCTTTCCTGTCTTGTCGATGAAGGTGATCTTTTTTCCTTTCATGACCGAGGCATACCCCTCATGAAATCCTTTCGGATGGCCCAGTTTGCGAAACTGCGGCGCGATCACCATCGTGCCGCTCCTGTCGATAAAGCCCCATTTCTTGTCAATATTGACGGCGGCACGCTCCTCGTGGAACGGCTCTGCGCGATTGTATGAGGGAGGGATCACCATATTGCCCGTCTCGTCGATGTAGCCGTACGGCTCCCCCTTCTTTCGGATGACAGCGGCACGCCCCTCGGAGAATGGCTCAACGCTGTAGAACATCTCATCCGTCAGGCGGCTCCCGTCGCGGCGGCAGAGATGGTATTGATCATACTCTTCACCGATGCAGAGAATGCCGTGCCCCATCGGCTGGATTGACGCGTATGCGGCCGGCAGCAGCAGTGCTCCGCTGAGGTCGTATGCACCGACCTTGCCCTTCTCGTCGCGTACGACGATGATGTCATCCATGAGTGGCTTGATATTCACGTAGGCCGTGGGGACAATCTGCGTGCCGTCGGTACGGATGATGCCCAGTCTGCCGTTCTTCTGGACGATGAGATAACCCTCTGCATAGGTGACGATGCTGTCATACACAAGGGGGACGACCTCCGTTCCATCGGCAGTGATGGAACCCCATTTTCCGTTTTTCTGTACTTGGAATACGGTACGTGCGGTGTCCGGCATGATGACGGCGGAGGACAGCTCCTCCTGCGGCTTTTCTGCCGCCTGTCCGATGCCCGTGCTGAGGAGGAGGGCGGTGCTGAGCGCGGCGACGGCGGTGCACAGGCGTGTCATGTTCATCCGTGTCATTTCGTTCTCCTTTGTCATGGCGCGATAGTTTCTTATTCTGTTCTATTTCGCGGAAAAGACGCGCTTTCCTGCATGGGGCAGGGCTTTTCCTCGTTTTCCTGTGATCCTCCACAGCGCTTCACGCATCACTTTTCCATCGGTGCGATGAACGGTGACGGTTGATTCCATCAAAAAGCACGGCAGACGGCAAGACCGTGCTTTTTCATTAGACGAATCTAATCCGTCGATGCTATCATGATGGTCAAAGCAATTCGGTCACAGGTATTCCCTAGGAGGTATGGCGAAAGATGATGACATCAATGTTTCTCCTGATCCTGTTCGGCGTGGTGGCATGCGGCGCAGCCCTGTGGTCGATGTACCGCGGGCTGAGCGGCGGGGCGACCAAAAAATTCCTCCATTTTGAGAACGGACGCCTGACCGTATACTATTACTCCTTCCCGGGGATGCACGAGAAGACATACGCGCTCGATCAGATCCGTGAGGTGCGCTTTACCCATCACTGGGTGCGCAGCCCTGTCTCGCATACGGGCAAGATGCAGATCGTATTGCACGACGGGACGGTGAGCCGGTCGTTCTTCTACGACGGAAGTGTCCACATGAAAAAGATGGTGCTCGCCACCTCGCTGGCGCTGATGAGCCTCACCACGAAGGAACTCGCCGAGGAGTTCCGCCGGCATGGCGTGCGCCGCATTATCATCGATCCGCACCTTCTGGAGTAGGATGGGGCGGCGGAGACAATGAAAAAGCACAGCTTAGCGATAAAGCCGTGCTTTTTTAGCAGGGAGTCTGTGTATTTGAGGAAAGTTGCAATATGGGGACAATCAAATCTCGATCCGCTTATCCGTTGATTTGCTTTAAGATGCGCTGGTCTGCAACGGCATCTGGGAGAAAGCGGTAGATGACGATGTAGACGATAAAGGAGACAATCATCGCAAAGACACCGGATGGGAACTCGCCGGGCAGCGTTACGCCGTATGAGCAGTAGAGGGCGATTACGGCACCGATGGCAAAGGACAGGAGGCCTGCCCAACGGATGGCGGGCTGGTATGCCAGTGCTGCGGCATTGTATTTTCGATGACGTCCGGATACGAAGTAATCCGCGAGAATCGGAGATGCAATGGGCGGTCCCATAATGCCGAGCACATTGATGAAGTCTGCGAAGAAGAGCTGATAGAATGCAAGACTGCCGAGAATCGACCCGAGGACACCGATGACAATAACGACCTGCTTGCGCTCCACGTTGAACCCATATGAGCGAAGCACTGGCCCCGTATAGAGTGCATTGCAGTAGAGCTCGCCGTTGTCCGTCGTCCAGAGTGCAGACGTCCATACAATGACGCCCAAGATTGCGACAGGAATGCTGACCCCCAGCATATACATCACGTAGTTAAAGTCGCCCGTCTGAACAGCGCCGATATAGCCGACCACGTTCAGAATCGGATTGGTAAAGATAAAGCATGCGGCTGCGCACCACCAAACGGCGCTGATGTTTTTGTTGAAGCGGAAGAGCTCGGTCCCCATGATGGCACCCGCAATCCAGCTTCCGACGACCGCCGTAATCGCGGTACCCATGCTCATGCCGCTGAGCATGCCTGCCTTGCTGAGGAATGGAGACAGCCCGCCCGCCTGCGAGATATAGACGAACCCCATGACGATGGCGACGATCATGATGAACGGTGCGAAGATGTTGGCGACCTTCTCTATTGCGCCCATTCCGCGGACAGCCGTATAAGTAAATATGAGACCCCAGACGAATGTAGAAAGGAACTCCTCCAGTGTAATTGCTGCAACCCCGTGAAAGCCGTGGGCGTTCGGGTCAAAGACAACCACGCCGGACGGATTCCCGATCCATGCCCCCCAAATCTGCCCGATCATCCCCGCGATGCTTGCGAACCAGCCGAGTGTCATCAGCGACATCATGGCGAGCGGCAGGTTAGAACCACGTTCACCATAGCTGAAGCGGCAGAGCAGGGACAGATTGTATCCAGTCTTTTGTGAAGCGATCCCGAGGAAGGAGGTCAGGAAAAACAGAAAGCCCATCCCCAGTGCAACGGAAAGAAATGCCGTGAGCGGAGGCAATCCCGCACCACCCTGTCCTCCAATCTGTCCGCCAACGACAAGACCTGTAACAACGTAGCCAAAACCGATCCAGACCATGATCTGATCTTTGGTTGAATGCCGCTTATCCATCGGAACGGGTTCAGCCATGAACTCCTGATCGTCCGGAACATTGTGCGGGTCATTCTCTTTTACAGAGGATTGTTTGTCCATCATTGTACCTCCTTATTCTGTCTTTCTGAGAGATGTCGTTCAGAGGATCGGTGATCCTGAGCGATCAATATCTCCTGAGTATACGAAAAATATTTTAGTAGTATATTTTTCGTAATATTTATGATACGTAAAAATTACATGAATGTCAATAAGAGAATGGCAAATCGTTTGAAGAATTTGTTAAATATACGAGAGATATTTTATACTTGCAAATCGATGAGAATCAGGGTATACTGAAAAACAAAAAGATTCGATTATTCTGAATGCGAGCGAGAAGGTGTGGTATGGCGATGGATGCTGAACAATCAGGGAAACACTCTATTACATCGACTGTACTGAGAGCGCTGCGCAAGGAGATCTGTGCCAGTGCATATGCGGACGGGCAATTCATTACGGAGGCTGAGGTCTCGCAGAAGTATCGAGTCAGCAAAACGCCGGCACGCGAGGCGCTTACCATCCTCTGTGAGGAGAAGCTGCTGTGTAAAATACCGCGCAAGGGATACATGGTAAAGAAGCTGTCGCTGGAGGAGCTGCGCAAACTCTATCAATTTCGCAACATCTTGGAACGGGCAACCGTGGAGCACGCGGTTCGCTATGCCGACGAGGAGGATCTCCGGAATCTCGACGTGCTTGCGAGCGCCCAGGTGGATACGTCGCATCCAGAGTGGATTCAGGAATACCATAGGGTGAACAGTGCGTTTCACATCGGGCTTGCTGCATTGACACGGAATAATTATCTTATCGATGCCCTCCGCGGGGTGCTGAACATTCTGCAGCGAGATCTGATTGAGGATATGAAATACATCGGGGTCGAAAAGACACTGGGCGAGCACAGGCGCATTGTGGAGGCAGTCCGAAGGCGTGACCTCACAGAGGCGCTCTCCATCACCTCGCAGCAAATCAATATCATCGAGCGCAAAGAGCATATGTCCTAAATGCTGTGACACAGCGGGTTATCTGATGACGCGCGGATGCGCTCGCTGCCGTATTCGGATGATCGGCGGCATGCGTGCAGATCACCGTGCCGCCTGCATGATAAAGGAATCGCTGAATTTATCAGTATTTCTCAAAGACAAAGGAGGCAATGTCATGTTGAATGAACTGTGGAGAATGACTGCACATCAGGTAAAAGAAGGGCATTTTAAGAAGGCCGTTCTTGCTGTTGGCGCCTGTGAAGCACATGGACAGCATCTGGCAGAGGGATGCGATACGATCGTTTCCTATAAGCTGGGCAAAGCGATTGCAGATGAATTGGGCGATATGCTGGTACTTCCGCCGATCCCCGTCGGGTACAGCGGACATTATGATTCATTCCCCTTTACGTTGACCCTGCAGTATGATACGGTGACGCAGGTTATCTACGATATTGTGGAGTCGGTACTTCGTAATGGCATAGATACCATTCTTATCATTAACGGACACGATGGCAACATCGCACCGATTGAGGTGGCCTCACGTAAGATCAAGGAAAAATATCCAAGTGCACGCATTGCAGCACTGGATCAGTGGTGGGTTACGGCTGGTGAGCTCCTGCCTAAAGGCACATTCGAGGTCTGGAATGGCCTTGGGCATGCAGGTGAAGGCGAGACCTCAATTGCCTACTATCTGTTCCCCGAATGGTGCGAGCCAGAGCAGGCAACCTGCCGCGTACCGAAGAATCTCCCTGAGCTTATGGGGATCAAGTGGGACTTCTCCGAGCTCACCAACACGGCGCAGACTGGTGATGCGACCAAGGGGACAGCGGAGAAAGGCGAAAAGATGTTCAAGGTGCTGATTGAGTACTGCACGAAGACGATTAAGGCTCTCGATGCGGTAGATTGGCAATTTGAAGCGGATCAAAAGTAGTCGGCATAACGAAAACCCCCGTCACCATTATTGGTGAACGGGGGTTTTACGCATCTCATCTACATACAGCCCGTGGGAAAAGAGAGCCTGTTGTGCTCTTATTTCTTCGTCTGACCGACCAAGAACATGCCCGCGTCCTCGTACTGCGGTGCGATCACCATACTGCCGCTGTGGTCGATGTAGCCCCACTTGTCGCCGACCTTGGCGGGCGCAAGCCCTGCGGCGAAGCTGCCGAGCTCCGTCACTGTGCTCGGCGTGAGGAAAGGGACGCGCCCCGTTTTGTCGATGAAGAACGGCTTTCCGCCCTTGACGACGGCGGCCAGCCCCTCGTGAAAGTCCTGCACGGCATTGTACGTGGGCGCGATGGCAACACTGCCGTCCTTTGCCGCGTAGCCCCACAGCTCTGCCGTATCCTGCACAGCGGCGCGGTCCTCGGAGAAACGGCGCATCATGCGGTAGTTTGCGGGAACGAGATATGCCCCCGTGCGGTCAACGCAGCCCCAGCGGCTCTTTACCTTGACGAGTGCCATGCCGTCAACGAATGTGCTGTTGTAGTCGTTTTTGATCGAGACGATCATCGTGCCCGTCTTGTCGATGTAGCCGCGCTTCACATTCTCATCGTCGAGCATGAGCGGATCATAGATGTACTGGCCTGCTGTGCCGGCGACGATGGTGAACACCGCGCCGAGGAAGTTCGTTGACTTCACCTTGCGCCGTACCTCGGCAAGACCATCGTGAAAGGGGAGCGCATAGTCATACGGTGCGGTAAAGACCTGCGTGCCCGTCTTGTCGATGTAGGCGAGCCCCTTCTTCCCGCGCACGGCGGCCAGCCCCTCGCTGAATCCCGTGGGGATGTCCCGATACTGCGGCGCGATCACCATCGTGCCCGTCCTGTCGATAAAGCCCCACTTGCCCCCGACCTCGACAGCGGCCAGTCCCTCGGAGAAAATGCTCGCCGAGGCGTACTGCGGCGCGATCACCTCTGCGCCCGTCTTGTCGATGAAGCCGACGTGCTTCTTGTCCTCCATGACGCTCGCCAGCCCCTCGGAGAAGATCCCCGCATAGGCGTACGTCTTTTCCGTCAGGCGCGAGCCGTCCGCGCGGTAAAAGCTCCATCGCTTGTCCGCGCCCTGCACGAGGGCAGCGCCGTCATGATAGGGGACGACGTCGCGCTGCGTGACGGGGAGGATCAGCGTGCCGTCCGTCCCATAGCAGCCCCATTTCTTGTCCATATCCTGTACGACGATGCGATCCTCTGTCAGCTCCTCGATGTGACGATAGGCGGCGGGGACGACCTGCTTGCCGTCCGCGCGGAGCACGCCCCATTTCTTCCCCTGACGCACGAGGAGATAGCCCTCTGCGTAGGGACGTATCTCATCGTACTCCGCTGCGATCACGGCGGTGCCCGTCGTCGTGACGGCGCCCCATTTCCCTGCGGTCTTGACGAGGGCGAGCGGTGCCGCATGGACGGCGGCGGACGGCTCCTGCCCGCGATCGACCAGGATGCCCATCCCCGTGTAGAGCGGGTTGTCGTGGATGGATTCGGCGGCGGCGTGCGGCATCTGTGCCGTAATCAGGCCTGCGGCGGCGAGCGCGGCGATGGCGGTGCGCAGACGTGACGTCTTCTTCTGTGTCATGTTCATTCTCCTTTATTCTTGGATATTCCCTTATCTAGGGCCAATTAATTCCATTGAGGCAATCTCTCCAATGTAGACATCATCCAGAGGGCAATCGGAATACCCCCACTTCATCCAATGATCTCTGATCCATTTTGGATTCAGCATTAATGTGTCCGGCGCATATGCCTCGCTGGGGAAAATGCGATATACAAGCCCGGCTTTGTATCCAGAACAGACGACGAACCCCAGTCCCCCGGGGAGGTCACAGAGCAAATAATCGACACTGTTTTCGTATGGCCATTCTGCTTTTGTACATCGAAATACCGTTCCGTGTGCGAGAGGTTTATCGCCATAGTCGATCAGTTTTACCATGTGTGCGCTTCTTTGATGATCTCTGGGATGAGCGGATTGTAGTAGTCTTGTCATACTCGCATACTCTTTCTGTTTTTTAGCTTCTATTGGAACATGGATAAATTCAGCAATTCCCGCGGTGTACATGGCGCAGATGGCGGCGGGCGATTTCCGCAAGGCGGTCGATCGACGCGATGGGCGTCGGCGGAGTGTGCATGCGGTGGCGCGGGAAATAGCGGCTGATGTGCAGAGGAATCTCGGGGGAGAGGGAGGCGAGCCAGCGCGCCTCGGCATCCATGTCAGCCGCGCTGTCGTTCCTGCCGGGGATGATGAGGGTCGTCACCTCGACGTGTACGCCGTGCGTGACGGCATGTTCGATCGTCTCCCGGACCGTCCCGAGATCGCCGCCGACCCAGCGGTAGAAATCCTCCTGCCAGCCCTTGAGGTCGATGTTCATCGCGTCGACGTGCGGGAGGAGGCGTGCGAGCGGCTCCGCACAGATCATGCCGTTTGTGACGAGGACGACGGCGAGCCCCGCCGCGTGGAGGAGCGGCGCCGTATCCATGATGTACTCATAGGAGATGAGCGGCTCGTTGTAGGTGAATGCGACGCCGAGGCTGCCGTGCGGGGCGGCGCTCAGCTCCTGTGCGAGCGCGGCCAGACGCGCGGGCGGTACGTTCTCCGTCGGTATGGCGGCATCTGCTGCCGCGATGTCCGCATTTTGGCAGAACGGGCAGGCGAGATTGCACCCATAGCTGCCGACGGAGAGGATCGCGCGGCCGGGGTGGAAGTGATAGAGCGGCTTTTTCTCGATGGGGTCGAGCGCGAGCGCGGTCAGCCGCCCGTAGTTCGTCGGACGGATGACGCCGCCGACGTTCGTGCGGGCCCGGCAGAAGCCCGTCTCATCCTCCCGCAGGCGGCAGGCGTGGGGACAGAGACTGCAGACTGCCGTCACGCGTGACGCTCCGACGTGAACCGCCAGATGCGGATCTCGGCATCCTCGGGGATGCCGCCCTTTTTGCGGGCGGCGCGCAGCTGCTCCTCGGCCGTCTCTGTGCCGGGGGCAGCGGGGAGCATGACGCCCTTGCGCCCGCGCGACTCGGCGATGATGCCGTAGGTTTTCGGGTCGAGCGCATCTGCGCCGTCCACGAGTTCCGGCTCGCTGAGCACGTCGACCGTGATGTCGAGCGCGTCCAGTTCCTCCTCTGTCACGGGGGCGACGTGGGTGTCGTTTCGTGCGGCGTGCGCGGCATTGCGCGTGATCTCGTCGGCGATGCTTTTTGCCGACGGCTCGAACGTGCCGTATGTTCCGCGCGGCGCACCGTCCCGCGTGAGCGTCACATAGACCCCCGCGCGCCCCGTCATCTCCTCCGAGAGCTCTGCGGGTACGGGCGGCAGTTTCCCTGTGCGGACGATCGTCTCCACGGCGCGGCGGGCGAGCCGCACGTAGTCGTCCTCTGCCGCGCGGCGTTCCTCGCGGGCGCGCCGCTCCAGCATTTCATACCGCTCCACGAAGCTGCGGCGCGGATCTTCGCGCGTCACCTTGAACGATACGAGCCCGTAGCCGATGCCCGTCGTCCCCTGATAGGAGAGCTTTTTGATCTTCAGTGCGCACGCGTCGAGCACGCCTGCCAGCATCCAAAGCCCGCGCAGAGCGCACTCCGCCGCCGGCTGATAGATCGCGGGATCCATGCGCAGGAGTTTTAGAAAGTCGCCCTCCTCCAGATACTTCATGCACGCCTTGTCAAACCGCGGCCCCTCGGGCGCAAAGCCGCGCGGCGCGTCGGGCGTCAGACGGTGGGAGAGATCGCCGCTTGCGAAAAAGACCGCCCGCCGTCCGAGCTCCTCCGCCACGCGGGCGATGCACCGGCCGAACACATAGTGCTCCTTGGGCGAGAGCCCCGAGACTCCGACGCGCACGAGACGAAAGTCCGTCGTGTGTGTCTCAAGGAAGGAGAGCGGCACCATCACCCCGTGATCGAGCGCGGCACCCCGTCCGCCGACGCCGCCCGCCGCGATCCCCTCGGCGGATGCCGCTTTTGCGAGCTCCTTGGCAAAGGGCTCATCGTAGTCCGCCATGACGCGCAGATCGGGTGCGCCGAACGCGGCGAAGTCCCCCGACGCCATCTCGCCCGGCGCGATGTGGAAGTAGTCTGCGTACATCACCGTGTGCGGGCTCGCGACGATCACCGTCTCGGGCGCGAGCTCTGCCGCCTCCTTCATCGCGCGTTCATAAGCGTTAAGTGTCAGTTGGAGCTTTCGCTCCTCGCCCTGCCCGACCTCCGGCAGGAGGAGCGGCGGGTGCGGTACGGCATATGCGGCAACGATGGACATGGAAAGACCTCCTTACGAAATACTACTGTATTTATTCGATGTACAGGAGAAAAGCCCTGCATGATTTCATGGTGTCCTTCGTATACAATGCAGATGAAAATTAAATCTGCCAATCATTTACCAACAACGTTCCAGCGGCATGGCTACTTTTATCGCACGGCGGTGCTGAATTTATCCGTGCTTCCTTCAGGCAGAAGCAGAGGGGGTCAATGCCATGTGTGAACTGATGGAAAAATTTGGTGAGAAGAAGCTGGAAGAGGGGCGTTGTGAGGGAATGCTGGACAGGGCACGTTCGCTGCTCAAGCTGAACGTCCCTGTCGAGGTAATCGAGGCGTCGAGTAGTTTGACGTGTGCGGAGATTCTAGGGAATCGCTGATAGAGAGCCTCTCAGATTGACATGCTTCATGTTATCCGTACCTCTTGTGGATATGGATTCGACAGGAGACATGGAAGCCTCTGCTTCTTTTGATGGTTTTTATGCTATACTAATGATATCGATGGTTTCTCAGTAAGTGGACAGAGAGGATGAGAGAGATGAAAAATGGATTGATCCTGTTGGCGGTCTTCATGTTCGCCCTGACAGGAATTTCTATGGCAGCGGGCATCAACCAGATCAATCGGGATGGGCACGTTCTGAACTATTCGGACATTGCACTTGGCGGTATTATGGCGGGAACAACGCGCGCGGAGGTCGAGGAGATATATGGTGCGCCGACCACGCGGACAGAGCCGGAGTGGAGTGATGCGCGGAATGACATGATAGACACGTATACCTATGGGACATCCTTTCATGTAAAGTTTATTGGGGACCGTGCCGAGTTCATCAACACGGATGCGCCGAACGGCATCGCGACGCCGGCAGGCGTGACCGTCGGCGACCCACAGAGCAAGATTTTGCGCATCTACGGCAAACCGTATCGTTACAGCAAAGCAGAAAATGGGAGAGAGACCTTCGTCTACCGTGACCAGTATCACATAGGGCTTGCATTCACCGCCCAAAGGGGCTTTATCACTTCGATTGGAATTGTCGGATCGGAGTGATTCGACCGATGTGTCGACATATGTATGAAAACAGCCTCCTGTATCGATCATGATGCAGAAGGCTGTTTTTCACTCACCCCATCCCCCAGAGAGCGGCGATGACGAGGGCGGGGAGGAAGTTCGCGACGCGGATGTTCGGCAGGCCGAGGAGGTTCGTCCCGATGGCAAAGATGAGGATGTTGCCGACGCAGCTGAGCCCGGCGAGGGCGTTGTCCGTCATGTAGGGAGCGAGCAGTCCCGCGAGGGAAAAGATCGCGCCCTGAAAGAGCCCGACGGAGACGGAGGAGAAGATGCAGCCCTTGCCGAGGGTCGCCGTGAGAAGCATGATGATGACGCCGTCGAGGACGCTCTTTGTAAAGAGGACGGACGGGTCACCGAGCAGGCGGTCGTTGATCGATCCGATGACCGCCATGGCGCCGATGCAGACCGTGAGCGAGGCGGTGACGAAGCCGTCGATAAACCGCGTATCGCCCGCGCTGCCCGAGACGCGCTTCAGCCACGCGCCGAACGCGGTCATGCGCGCCTCGATGTTCAGCAGCTCGCCGACGAGACCGCCGACGATGAGGCTCGTGATCATCATGTAGATGCCGCCGAGCGCGAGCTGTCCGTCCGCATTGGCGCTGAGCATCGTGCGCAGCGTGCCGCCGAGCCCGAGGAACATCACGGCGAGCGCACAGGCGCGCATCAGGGTCTCCTGCACGCGCTCCGCGATAAAGCGGCCGCAGCCGAGCCCCAGGATGCCCCCGAGCGCGATGGCGGCGACGTTGGCGATGATTCCGATACCGGGGAGCATCGTCCCACCCCTTTTCCCATTGTCGTGATGGTATATTCTACTCCATTTCACGGTGGATGTAAAATGAAAGAATCGCCGATAACATGAGGCCCGCCAGATCGGTTGAGAGGCGGGCGCTGCAGTTATCAGCGATTCCTAAAAGTGATTTACGCTCTGCGCAGGTGAATGGAGAAACCACCGACCTTTTCTTTTAGATAGGCGAGGCGTATTGCTCCGTCTTCATCACGGAAGGTATACTCCGGATCCAGCGCGATGCCGCGGCGCGCGTAGTAGGCGAGTGCGCGCGGCATATCGTCGGTATCGATGCAGAGATGGCCATAGTCGCCCGGTGTCGGCTCTGCACAGATCTCGGCGATCGTACCGGCAAAGAAGCCGCCGCCTGCCGCGATTTTCGTCTCACCGGTCAGGCGGCAGAGCGCATCGGTGAGTTCCTCTGCTTCCGCACGGCCTGCCGTATGGATGCCAACGTGGCCGATACGCAGGCCAAGCATCTTCTGCACGGCACTGCGGCAGACGGCAGCGATGCCGTCCCAATCCTGCTCTTTGACCAGTTTCCCCGGCGTCATGAAGCTGCCGCCGACCGCTGCCACGTTCGGCAGGTTGAGGTAGTCACGCATGTTGTCAAGACTGACACCGCCCGTCGGCAGGAACTGCACGTCCGCGAACGGACCTGCGAGTGCTTTGAGCGTCGCTGTTCCGCCGTATGCTGCGGCAGGGAAGAACTTGCAAAACTTGATGCCGCGTGCACGGACGGCCTCGATTTCACCAGGGGAGACCGTCCCCGGGACAATATCGACCTCATGTGCAGTGCACCAGTCGATGACGTCAGGATTGTATGCAGGAGTCACAATGAATGTTGCCCCTGCTGCGACTGCCGCCTCTGCCTGCTTGACCGTATGTACCGTGCCTGCGCCGACGATGAGTGTCGGGATCTCCTTCATTGTACGGATGATATCGAGACAAGCATCCGTGCGGAACGTGACCTCCGCGACGGGAATACCTCCTGCGGCGAGTGCCTCGCCGAGCGGCTTTGCACACGCAGCGTCTTCGAGCACAACGAGCGGCACAAGACCGATCTCGGACATTTTCTGCAGCTGCTTACTCATCAGTGGAATCTGCCTCCTTCATAAAACGTTCAAGTTCCGCAGGGGTCGGGAGTCCCTCGTTGTCGCCGCGGCTCATCACCTGGATGGCACCAATGGCAGCCGCACGCCGTACAGCATCGTGCATGGGAAGCCCTTCCATCAGCCCCGTGAGGATGCCTGCCGCAAAACCATCGCCTGCGCCAACGGTATCGACGACCTCGCGCACGCGGAATCCTGCGACCTTGTAGTGCTCCGCGCCATCGGTGACGTAGGCTCCTGCCGCGCCGCATTTCGTGATGACAGTCGTTGCTCCGAGCTCTTGATAGAAAGCGCAAATGGCGGCAGGATCATCGCTCCCCATGAGGATTTTTCCCTCTGCCGTGCCCGGCAGGACGATATCTGCACGGGCTGCGAGGTCATTGATGGTCTTGCGCATAGTGCGCTCATCCGGCCAGAGCTGGGGGCGCAGGTTCGGGTCAAACGAGATCGTCAGTCCTGCCGCCCGTGCACGCTCGAACATGAGGAGCGTCGCTGCACGCGTTGACTCCGTGAGTGCGGGGAGAATCCCCGTCAGATGGATATGACTGTAGGCAGAAAAATCGACGTTTTCTACGTCCTGCGGCGAAAGCGTTGATGCAGCAGATCCTGCACGGAAGTAAAAGATCGGGGGATCTCCTGCGTGGACACGGCCTTTCAGCATGAATCCTGTGCGCTTTTCATCGCTCCATGAGACGAACTCATTCCCGATGCCGTTCTCGTTCAGCACATGGATGATGCGCTCGCCGAACGGATCCTTTCCCAGTTTCGTCAGGTAGGTCACGCGGTGCCCAAGCCGCGCAGCACCAATGGCGACATTGAACTCTGCGCCGGCGACAGCGAGATCGTAGCCCGAGACACCGGAGAGGTCGCCTTCACTCTGCGCGATCAGGAGCCCCATCGGCTCCCCTGCGAGAATCAGACCTTTCTTCATGTGGACCTCCTACAGTGTTACGCCGTCCTTAAAGATGGCGAGATCGTGCTTATCGAGTGCCTCGGATTTCGCATGTGCCTTTCCAGAGGCAATCGCAAGCAGGAGATCAAGGAAATCTGCTCTGATCTTCTGCATTGTTTCGCCCTCGATGAGACGACCCGCATTAAAATCGATCCAACTGGCCTTGTGCTGGGCAAGGTGGGGATTGCTCGCAATCTTTACGGTTGGTACTGGGCATGCGAATGGCGTGCCGCGCCCTGTTGTAAAAAGAACGATATGCGCACCAGCCGCCGCGAGAGCATTTGATGCGACGAGATCGTTTCCGGGAGCACAAAGGAGCAAAAGCCCCTGCTCCTTTGCCGTATCCCCATAGGCAAGCACATCCATGACGGGGGCAATGCCGCCTTTTTGGACGCATCCAAGGGATTTGTCCTCGAGGGTCGTGATGCCGCCTGCTTTGTTGCCGGGGGAGGGGTTCTCGTCGACCTTCTCTCCATGGCGCATGAAGTACTCTTTGAATCCGTTGATCAGCTGAACCGTGTCTTCAAATACCTGTTTGTCCTTTGCACGGTTCATCAGCAGTGTTTCTGCGCCGAACATCTCGGGCACCTCGGTGAGGATCGTTGTACCGCCTGCTGCAACGAGCTCGTTGCTTGCCTCGCCGACGAGTGGATTTGCCGTGATGCCGGAAAATCCGTCCGAGCCGCCGCATTTGAGTCCGAGTACGAGTTTTGCGACAGTCTGCGGGGTTCGTGGGATATTTTTCACCTCGCGCGCGATTTCCTTGATGAGCTGTACACCTGCCTCGACCTCATCGGAGACCTCCTGACAGAGGAGAAACTTCACGCGGCGTTCGTCCACATCTCCGATCAATGTACGCATCTGTGCCATCTCGTTGTTCTCGCAGCCAAGTCCAAGAACGAGCACGCCGCCCGCATTCGGATGGCGGATAAGTGCGGCAAGGTACTTTTGTGTGTTCGTCATATCGCCGCCAAGCTGAGAACAACCGTAGGGATGACCATAGGCGAAGATGCCGTCGATTGTACCCTCTTTGTAGATCTGTGCACGCTTTTCGATTGCCTGCGCAATGGCATTCACACAGCCAACCGTCGGGATGATCCAGATCTCATTGCGAATGCCGGCTCTCCCATCGGGACGTGCGTATCCATCAAAGGTCTTGCCTACGAGATAGGTATGCTCTGCAGGATCCCAATACGGTGCCTTTTCCGGTTCGTAGCGGTATTCCAGCAGACTGCCCAGTTTGGACTTCACCGTATCTGTATGCAGATGCTCGCCAACTGCAATATCGCGTCGTGCTGTGCCGATGGGAAAGCCGTATTTGATCACGTCCTCGCCTGCGCGGATAGGGCGAATTGCCATCTTATGCCCTGCGGGAATGGCACTTTGTGCTGTATAGGAGGTCGTGCCGAGTGCTGCCGTCTCTCCTGCAGCGATATCTGAAAGTGCGACAGCTGCGTTATCCTTTGGCTGGATTAGGAAGAGTTTTCCTGCCATCTTATGAGACCTTTCCGAGCTCTTCGATGTGTGCCTTTGCGCCGACTGCAGAGATGCGTTCGAAGTGTTCCAATACTTTTGCCTCGAGTCCCATGATCTTAGTCAGATTCTCTCCCCAGAAATCTTCTGCGGCCAGCGCGTTGTGTACGTAGTCTGCAGCGGAGAGAGATGACCACGCGGCGAGGCGTTCGAGTTTGTCTGCATCGTCATGAATTTCGTAGGTTTCACTGTCGCGATGGCCGATCAGGCAGTTTTCTCCTTTGTCAGTTGTGTGATAGAAGGTGAGAAGAGCGGCGAGTGAGTAGGTGAGCCATTTGGGTAATTTGCCTGTATTCGCGAGACTGTCCTTGAAGGAGGGAAGAACGCGTGCACGCCATTTTGAGATGGAGTTGAGGGAGATGGAGAGAAGGGCATGGTGGACAAAGGGGTTCTCGAAACGTTCAAAAACTGCTGCTGCAAATGCGCGTGACTCTTCCTCTGGGAGGTGGACCGTCGGAACAATTTCGTTGTAAACGGACTGATCGAGCTGCTTACGGATAACGGGATCCTTCATGCAGTCGCCGACGTAGTCGAGTCCTGCCAGATATGCGCCAAGTACCATGGAGGTATGAGCACCATTTAGGATGCGTACCTTACGTTCCTTGTACTTCGCCACGTCACTGGTGAAGATGGCATGGAACTTGCTGGATGCGAGCGGAAGCTCTTTTGCGATTTTCTCATTGCCGATGACCCATAGGGAGAATGGCTCTGCTTGGTCGAGGAGAGCGTCACGATAGCCGAGCTCTTGCTCGTATGAGGCAGCATCCATGCGCGGATATCCGACAACGATGCGGTCGACAAGCGTATCAGCAAAACTGCATGCCGCGTCAAGCCATGCGGCAAAATCTGAACCAAGATTCCAGAGCTTTACATATTCCATGACACAGCGTCGGAGCTCTTGTCCGTTGTTCTCGATGAGCTCGACAGGCAGCATGTGGACGCCCTTGTCTGCTGCACCGTCAAAATGCTGGAAACGTGCATAGAGGAACTGCGTGAGTTTCGCAGGGAAAGCCTTGGGCGGGCGATCGGCAAGAGCACATGCAGGGTCAAAAACGATACCGGCCTCTGTCGTGTTGGAAACAATAAAACGGAGCGTATCGAGCTCGGCGAGCTGCATGTAGGCGTCGTAGTCGGCATAGGCACTCAGAACGCGGCTAATACACGTAACAGCGCGGTTTTCCTTGTATGGCCTTCCCTCCTGCTGACCGCGCAGGCAGACCGTATAGAGGTTATTCTGTACAGCAAACTGCGGGCGTTCACCGGCGATGGGGATGACGATGGCCACACTCGCATCGAGACCATTTTCTTCATTTGCGACGTCAATGGCATAGTCTACAAAGGCGCGGAGAAAGTTGCCCTCACCAAACTGCATGACACGGATGGGATGCTGTGAAGGACGGTATAGTTCTTGGATTTCTTTCATGATGTTATGCTCCTTTTCAATCATTCTGGATCAGCGAAGTGAATAACGACTTTGAGCATTGTGTCGGCGTGCTCAGAGAAGTCTTTGAATGCGTGTGGTGCATCTTTCAGTTCGTATACATTCGTTACGATCTTCGTGATGTCGATTTTACCTGATTTTACGAGATCGATTAGTTCGAGAAAATCCTTCTTGAGAGCATTGCGCGAGCCGTAGAGTTTCAGCTCTTTCTTTTGCAGCAGGGTAAAGTTGAAATCTGCATTGCGTTTGCCAACGCCAACTTGAACAACACGCCCCCCGAAGGCTGCCGCATCAACGCAGGCGAGGAAGGTCGCTGGCAGACCCACCGCTTCGATGGTCACGTCAAAACCGTTTCCGTGGGTGATTTCCTGCACCTGTGCCGCAAAATGCTCTGGCGTATCATTAAGGATTTTTCCTGTGAGGCTCATGATCTCTACGGCATGGTCAAGCTTCTTTGGGGCTATATCTGCGATGTATACCTTCGCACCGGCAGCTTTTGCAGCGGCGGCAGCAAGCACGCCGATGGTTCCTGCGCCGACAACAAGAACCTTTTCTCCAGGTTGGATATGTGCGTGACTTGCGCCGTGATAACTGATGCAGAATGGTTCGATGAGAGCAAGTTCCAGCGGAGAAAGGCCCTTTCCATCGTAGATGCGTTCGACAGGCATCGTGATGTATTCCATAAATGCGCCGTCCCGCTGAGCACCCATCGTCTCGTTGTGCTCGCAGCAGTTGACAAAGCCTCGTTCACAGGAATAACATGTGCCGCAGTTGAAATAGGGATTGCAGGTGACGATTTGCCCTGCATGGAGATGGTATTTCTCCGCGTCAGCGGGATCAATCTCCACAATCTGTGCCGAGAATTCATGTCCTGGGATGCGCGGATAGGAGGCATAGGCGAACGTACCGCGGTAGGTTCCAAGATCACTGCCGCAGATGCCGCCATAGAGTATCTTGAGCAGAGCTTCACCGGGTTTTGGCGCAGGCTTGTTTGCCGAAAATAGCTCTGCTTCTCCAGGCTTATTGATACGAATTGCTTTCATGTAAAGCATCTCCTTTAAATAGAATCAGGTTTTTCCCGCAGACGACGCCAGAGCGTTACACGGCTAATGCCGAGTTTCTCACAGGTCTCCTCGGGGGGGTAGTGCTCCAGTGTACGCTCTATAATAATTCGCTCAACCTCCTTGAGTGGGAGTCCCAGCGGGAGCTCCAGAAGGTCACTTCGATCGGCAGGACGTGCTGCAAGCAGTGCGCCGGTTTGCACCGGATCCAGGTCTGCATTGTCCAGACAGGAGAGAACCTCGGCCGTGTTTCTCAGCTCACGAATATTTCCTGGCCAGTTATAAGACAGCAGACGGTCACGAAGCGATTTTTGCATAAGCTGGTCGAAGTCTGCCTGCGGCGCGTAGCGTGTGATGTAGTGGTGCAGGAGCGGAAGGATATCTTCGTGTCTTTCACGCAGCGGCGGCAGCTGAAGGCGCAGCACGTTGATACGGTAATAAAGATCTTCGCGGAACTTTCCTTCCGTGACAAGCTGTTCGAGATCTTTGTTTGTCGCACAGATCATGCGGATATCGAGATGGATAGGGCGTGCATCACCGCCGCGCATAATCTCATGCTTTTGCAGGACGTTCAGCAGACGTCCTTGGATATCCGGCGCAAGTTCTGCAACCTCGTCAAGGAAGATGGTTCCCCCTTCTGCGAGCTCGAAGAGCCCCTTTTTTTCTGCACGACGTGTTCCCTTGAATATCCCTTCGCTCCAGCCGAAAAGCTCGCTCTCGATCAGCGATGGCGGAATGGAAGCACAATTGACGGCGATGAACGGTTTCTCCGCCCGTGGACTGGCATTGTGAATGCTTTGCGCCATCCATTCTTTTCCCGTGCCTGTTTCGCCCAGGATAAGGACATTTGCGCGTGTTTGAGCAAAACTCTTTGCACACGCGATGATTTCCTTCATGCGCAGAGATTTGGTGAGAATGTCGGAGAAGTGTACTTTGGCATGCTTTTGGATGACTGTATCAAGACGCTCACGCTGAAGTGACTCCCGGCGCTTGGCATCGATCACCTTTAGGGCATCGTCAACTGCCTTTTCGATGGAACGTTCACTTACCTCTACATAGACATTGGGAAGGTGAACTTCTTCTGCTATGTGTGCCGCATAGCGGCAGCCTGCGATGCCGTCAATTTCCTCTGTTGCCGCCAGCCGATGTACGGTTTCGGCAATTTCCTCATAGGTATCACAAGGACGGATCAGAATGTCCATGCCTGCAAGTGAAAAATTCTGCGGCGTATCGAAAAGGATATTTCCGCGCATCACTACGGCGATGCGCCGCAGTCCTTGAGCATCCAGTGCGGTAAGTGCTGTGAGAATATCTCCCACGGAGGTTGCGACTTCGATTACGGTGCGGCCGGAGATTTTTTTGATCTCCTCGGCGACGCCGCCGCGGCTGATAACAACGAAAGATTCGGGGAAGGAAAGTACTGCATCATGCACGGATTGATCGTCTGCTGTGATGACGGGAATGTCAAGACGACGTCGCTGGATAATGCGCTCAGCCTTCTGAGCAATATCTGCTGTCGGCGCAGTGAACAGAATGTGTGGCATGAGGATTCGCCTTCCTGTTAGATATGATCATGACACTTCATCAGCTCCCGTAGATAAGGTTGATGAATCCTGAGCTGAAAACCGGGAAGACAGTCAAAAGGATAAGACAGATGACTAAAAGGATGTAGAACGGTATGGCCTCTTTGATAAAAGCGCTCATCTTACATTTTGTAATGCCGCAGGTGACGAACATCAGAGTACCCATGGGGGGCGAGAGCGCGCCGATGGCCAAGTTGAAGATGAACATGATCGCGAACTGGTACTCGTTAATGCCAAAATAAGCAGCAATGGGGGCAAGCAGGGGCACAAGGATGATCATGGCTGCATTTCCCTCGAGAAACATACCGACGATGAGGAGAAATACATTCACGACAATCAGAAAGAGAGCAGGCGTCTCGAGGAATGTGATCATCATCTGTGCGAGTTCCTGCGGAATGCGCTCTTTCGTAAGAATCCATGCAAAAGTGGATGCCGCACCGATAATAATCATAATGGAGGCAGATGTGGTTACTGTTTCACGAATGCCTGTCAGAACATCCTGCAGACGCATCTCACGATAAATGATGCCGAGGAAGAGAGAGTACATAATAGCAACGGCACCTGCTTCGGTTGGTGTGAAAAGCCCTATGCGGATACCGCCAATGATAATGATCGGAAGGCAGAGCGGCAGGAAGGCAGCCTTCAGTGCTGTGAAGAACTCCTCCGGAGAGGCATGCTTCGTACGAATTGGCTTATAGCCGCGGCGGTGCGAGATGATCGAGACAAGGATCATCATTGCCACGCAGAGCAGAATTCCGGGACCGACTCCGCCGATAAACAGTTTGCCGATGGAAAGGTTTGCAATAGAACCATAGATAATCATGGCAATGCCTGGCGGGATCAACGGAGTAATGATTGCTGAGGTCGCTGTAACGACGGAGGAAAACTCTAGGGAGAAGCCACGCTTCGTCATTTCGGGGACAAGCATTTTTGCTTCCATTGCGGCATCAGCGAGGTTGGAGCCAGAAAGGCCCCCCATCAGTGTTGAGAGCAGAATAGCAACTTGTGCCAGGCCTCCGACAAATGTGCCGAGAAGTACACTGCAGAAATTCATAATTCGTTTTGTGACGCCTGTGTAGTTCATAAAAACACCGGCGCAGACGAAAAAGGGGATCGCAAGAAGTGGGATACTCTCTGTTCCGGCAATGACACGCTGCACGAATATAGTGCCGGGCAAATTTGGAACCATGAGGAAGTAGGTTACGCCGCCGGCCAGTACGGAGACAAAGACCGGCACTTTGAGAAATAGGAGTGTGAGGAGTACCGCTGCGGAAAGAATGACTGTACCGTCCATTATTGTGCCGCCTCCTTTTTCTTCAATATCATCCGAGTGTAGTTATACATCATCAGAAGACACCCTATGGGGACGACAATGTAGATTGCTGCGTATGGGATTCCGAGAATGTTTGTCGTACGTCCCATCGTCACCATAGACAGAATGATCTGCACGCCGTAATACAGAAAGAAGGAAAAGATCAGCATCGAGACAGCGTAGCCACCAATCTCTGTAATGCGTGCGATTCTCTCCGGCATTCGTTCGACGAGAAGCTCGATCGCAACGTGGCTTCCTGAACGAAATGCAGCACCGACACCGAGAAACGTAATCCAAACAAAGCATGCCAGCTGAAATTCTTCCTCCCATGCGAAAGGCATACCGACAAAGTAGCGTGCGAAGACACCGACGAACGTCACTAGTACCAGCACAGCGAGAGCAATGCCTGCGATAATGAAGTCAAGATTGCAAAGTAGCCCTTTTGGCTCGTGATTCGCTTCCATATAAATTCCCCTTTTTTATGTTGATAGACAGAAAACGCGCCGCAGATGCGGCGCGCCGTCCACATCCGCAGATGCTTACTGCATTGCGGATTTTACCGTCTCATAGAGGCCTTTTGACCAGCCGAAATCAGGCAATGTGTAGAATTTCTGTGCAGCAGTGCGGAAGCCCTGCAGAACTGCCTCCGAAGGATCGACGACAGTTACGCCTTCGCTGCGGAACTTCTCGAGTACTTCCTTTTCGGAGGCCGCTTGTTGCTCGTTGTTGTAGAGACCAGCTTCCTCACACGTCTCGACTAGCAGCTTTTGCTGTTCCGGTGTCAGCGTGTTGAAGAACTGTGTACCGCAGACGAGTGTCGTAAAGTTCTTGACATGGCCATCAAGGATGAGATATTTTGCAACTTCCTGGAACTTTCCATTATAGAGAACGGGGAGCGGATTTTCTACACCGTCGATTGTACCCTGTTGAAGTGCTGTGTAAGTGTCACCAAGCGGCATTGGGGTCGGCACGGCACCGAGCACTTCGAAGCCTTTGACCTGAATGGCGTTATTGGGAACACGGATTTTCATGCCCTTCAGATCTTCGACGGAGTTTACAGGCTTCGTCGTCAGTGTATGGCGTGCGCCGTAGACCCAGTTCGAACCGAGAATTTTCAGACCCTTGCCCTCGAGATCCTTGCTCTTGTCTGCGTACCACTGGCTCTTGACGAGATTCCAGCACTGATCCCAGTTGTCAAAGAGGAAGGGTCCAAAGACGATGCCAAAGTCCTTGACACCGCGGTCTGCGTAGAAAGCTCCATCGGCGAGTGTAACAACCGGCTGCCCAGCGATCATCTGATCAATGAGGTCGTTTTTGCTGCCGAGCTGGCTCGAAGGATATGTCTCGATGATCATTGTTCCATTCGATTTCTGCTCGAGCAGTTCTTTCCATTTGTTTACACCCTTGTCAAATGGCTCGCCGGGATTGTTTTCGTAGCCGACTTGAATGATGACTTTGCCGTCCTTTGCGGCGGATTGCTGACCGCTGCCGCAGCCTGTAAGCATTGCGGCGGCGAGGAGCGCGCTGACGGCGCCCAATAAGATACGTTTCATAGGGGAATCCTCCTTCGTTTGTTTCACCCTAAAATATGGATACACCGACTTATATTAAGCAGGAATCTGCAGGGGAAGCAGACCTTGCTGAATACCATTCGCAATAGTAGAACACAACATAATCATTTCATTTTGAAAAAGATTTTGTATATTTACTTTCCTTGATTAGCATTATAACCAATAGCTTTTCAAAATGCAACATAAAGTTTTTCTATTTGAAAAACTGCAGATAGAATATAAGCACCACTGTTAAATTCAGACATGCCATCTTGATTATTCATTGAAACCATTGATTTGATATAGGAGCTGTAGAATCGGAAAATCTTTTATTGCCATAGGGAGAGTGAGCAAAGGAACAAGCGAAGTGAAAATCTCCCCTGTATACATACAGATTCCATAGACATTTAGTGCTTTATCATGGTAAAATGTGCGCATATTTTTATTTTCGGAGGGATCTTGTATGGAATCGTTTCTTCCCGTACTGAATGCGGTGGACTCCTTCCTCTGGGGGGCGCCGCTCATCGTCCTGCTCGTGGGGACAGGCATCATGCTGACGCTGCGTCTCTCGCTGATCCAGGTGCGCCGCCTGCCGCGTGCACTTGCGCTCATCCTCAAGGCAAAGAACCGCGGAGAGGGCGATGTATCGAGCTTTAAGGCACTCTGCGTCGCGCTTGCCGCGACCATCGGCACGGGCAATATCGTCGGCGTCGCGACGGCGGTCAAGGTCGGCGGCCCCGGTGCGATCTTCTGGATGTGGATGGCGGCGTTCTTCGGCATGGCGACGAAGTACGCGGAGGGGCTGCTCGCCGTGAAGTACCGTACGACGGATGAGCGCGGCGAGATTGCAGGCGGCCCGATGTACTACATCCGTCACGGCATGGGGGAGAAATATCGCCCGCTCGCAGGATTTTTTGCGTGTGCGGCGGTGCTCGTCGCATTCTTCGGCATCGGGACATTTCCGCAGGTCAACGCCATTGTGGACTCGGCAGAGCTGTCCTTCGGCGTGCCGCGTCTCGTGACGGATATCGCCCTCACGGTGCTGATCGCGGCGATCACCATCGGCGGCCTTCGGAGCATCGCCGAGGTCGCCGCGCGCATCATTCCCTTTATGGCGGTTCTCTACGTGGTGATCAGCGTCGGCATCATCGCGATGCACATCGACGGAATCCCCGCGGCGATCGGCCTGATCCTCGACGGGGCATTCACCGGCACGGCGGCAGCGGGCGGCTTTGCGGGCTCCACGATCATGATGGCGATGCAGAACGGTATCGCACGCGGCGTCTTCTCCAATGAGTCCGGTCTCGGCTCCGCGCCGATTGCTGCGGCGGCGGCAAAGACGAAGGAGCCCGCCGAGCAGGGGCTGATCTCCATGACGGGCACCTTCATCGACACGATCATCATCTGCACCATGACGGGGCTCGTCCTCGTCCTCACGGGCGCATGGCAGAGCGACACGGCGGGCGCGGCAATGA
>ERZ772957.693-NODE-693-length-25068-cov-10.004078_pt1 | contig 25068 bp, 22 predicted proteins | sample MGYA00580682_ERZ772957 | MGnify/ENA primary metagenome ERZ772957 (study PRJEB29015, sample SAMEA2737921) | human oral metagenome | biome: human oral; feature: human-associated habitat; material: dental | place: China | collected 2025 ...
TAAAGACTTGGTTAAACTTTCCAATGACCCTGTAGCATTCCGTGCTACAGAAGATGCTGCATTTGTTGAGGCTATGGGTCAAGAAATCGCACGTACACTTTTCTATGGTGATGAAAGTACACCTGAAAAGTTTGTTGGTTTATCCGCACGTTTTAATACATTAGACCCTAAGAAAGCTGATAGCGCTAAGAACATTATCGATGCTGGCGGTACTGCTAACCTTGCATCTATGTGGCTTGTGGGTTGGGGTCCTCTTACTGTACATGGTATTTATCCACGTGGTACAGAGGCTGGCTTGCAACAAGAAGATAAAGGTAAAACTACAATCACTAAACCTGACGGCTCTTTGTTTGAGGCATATCGTACTCACTTTGAACAAAACATCGGTTTGTGCGTTCGTGATTGGCGATATGTAGTACGTATCGCTAATATCGATATGAAATCTATCAAAGAAGATATTTCCGCAGGCCCTAATTTGATTAACTTGATGATCCGTGCAGAAGAAAAAATGCATAGCTTAACTGGATGTAGACCAGTATGGTATATGAACCAAGAATTGCGTACATTCTTACGCTTGCAAAAGAACAAAGTGCATGGTTCTACTATCACAGAAGATATGGAAATGGGTAAAATGGTTACTCGTGCGAATAGTATTCCTGTTCGTAAAATTGATGCATTGCTTTCCACCGAAGCACGTGTTACTGCATAGTAGAGAGGAGAAAATACATGATTATCGATACTTTAAATACATTCCATTGGAAACGTGAATTATCTGGCAATGTCAGCTCCGATGTTATGGTTACTAGCGGTGATGCTGACCCTAACTTGTGGTTAGTTGTTCGTGTAGACAAAGCATTAACTGGTACTGCATTAATCAACGTATATACATCTGATACAGAAAACATTGCTAATCCTGTATTGTTGCATGGTATTACATTACCAGCCAATGCACCAGCTGGGTACGAATATAAAGTGCGCTTGGCAAATGGTGTTAAACGTTATACACGTGCTAATGTCAACAATGCAACGGCTGGCACAATTTCTGTATTCTTAACTAGCGGTATCACTAGCAAATAGGGGGTAACATGGAATACATTGCAAAAGTAACTTTGTATCACAATACAAAGGGTTTAATTGAAGAAGGACAAACAGTAGAACTTACAAAAGAAGAAGTAGCCGAATACGATAAAGATTACTTCAATGATTTGTTTGAAGTTGTAGGCGCAGAAGAAACCGAAGATGGCGAAGATAAGCCAAAGACTAAATCTAAAGGCAAGAAATCGGAAGAAACTGCAGAATAACAGAATGAGGGGTGCGTATGCATCCCTCTTTTTTACTACAAAGGGGGCAATATGACACCTACTGATATTTGTAATATGGCTCTTAGTCTTATCAATGGTGGTAGGATATATAGCCTTGATGAAGAAAACGAAACGGCTAGACAATGCAGATTGCATTATGAAACTACACGCAAGATGCTATTATCCCAATACGAATGGAATTTTGCACGAAAGCGTGAAGAATGCATTCAATCAGACCATAAGCTAGCTGGATATAAGTACGTATATGCTTACCCAGAAAAGTGCTTACGTATTTTAGGGGTTATTCCTAAAGGCGAACGATTTAGAGCGGAAAGCCAAAAGGAATATGATGTATTTACTTTTGACGATAACACAAAGTACATAGTGAGTGATGTACCGCTTGCGTACATTGACTATGTGTACGATGTGAAAGACATAGATATATTTAGTCCTGTATTTATACAGGCTTTAAAATCTAAAATGGGTTCTGATTTAGCCATGCCATTAACTGGCAATAGTGGATTATTCGACCAATGTTACAAGCTGTATCAAGCAGCAACGCAAGAAGCCAAATCATTGAGCGCGAAAGAACGCAGGCAAGATATGCCTTATGTATCCAATTATGTAAAAGCAAGGAGTTGGTAATCATGAAACCGATGTACATTCCGCAACTTGCATTTACAACAGGCGAAATTTCGCCAGATGTATCTAGGCGGTTTGACTTAGATCAATTTAAAAGTGCGTTGCTATTAGCAGAAAATGCAGTCGTTCGTCCTTATGGTGCAGTGGCTAGACGGCAAGGTTCAGAATATATAGGACAGGTTAAAAACAAGGATAAGTCTACACGGCTATTTGAATTTACGGCAGAAAATAATAAATCATTCTTGCTTGAAATCGGTGAGCGATATATCCGAGTATGGCGAAATGGTATTTATACAGGTATCGAACTAGAAACACCATTTGAAAGTGATGTTGTTGATAAATTGAACTGCATCCAAAGTGGCGATGTAATGTTTATTTGTAGTGGTAAATACCCTGTTAAAACGCTATCTCGATATAGCGATACAGACTGGCGATTTGATACATATAAGTTGTCAGAGCAACCATACGGCGAAGTCAATACAGACAAAGAAAGTACTGTAATCTTGAATGGCGATACCTTAACAGCTACAAAAGATATATTCAATGCTGATATGGTTCATTCTGTCATGCAGATTGAGCATTTTGTGAAAGCAATTACAACTAACAGTACTGGTACAGTAATTGAAAGTAGTCGACGGGTATATGATGATGAACACGCCCATGAGGTGCATAACACAGACTATAACAATATCAATTATGATGTAGAACAATTCAGTAGTGATGAGGATTTATCATGGAAATTCACATCACACGGCACGTGGAATGGTACTGTTAAAATTCAAATCAGTAATGATGGTGGTACAACATGGAAAGATTACCGAGTGTACACATCTAACAACGATTACAATGTAACGGATACAGGCAAGGTTATACCTAGTGCTAGATTGAAAGTTGTATCTGATTTGAAAGGTGGTAGCGTTAATGTAGACCTATCATTCTTGCCACATTCCAACTATGGTGTAGTTGAAATTAAAGGATTTGTTGATAGTAAGCACGTTAAAGTAAATGTATTGAATAGCGTTGTAGAAAATGAAGCTACATCTAAATTCAGATTTGGACAATGGGGCAAAGGCCTTGGTTATCCTCGTGTATGTACGTTTTACCAAGATAGATTTGTCCTAGCGTCTAGCGCTCAATATCCTAACTACATATGGTTTAGTCGCACAGGTGATTATTCTAACTTCGGTGTAGAAAAGGTAGGCGGTACGATTACAGATGATAGTGCAATCACACTACCTGTAATTAATCGCAAAATGTATGACATTAGACACTTGATACCTGCTAATGATTTGTTGATTTTGACGAGCGGTAATGAATGGATAATCGATGGTAGCAAGACTATTACACCTACTAACTGCAATCTACGCACACAAACCCAACGTGGTGCATCTGAATGTGAGCCACAATATATAGGGAATAGATGTGTGTATGTGCAAGCTAGAGGGTGTGTAGTGCGTGATTTAGGATATTCCTATGAAAGTGATAACTATACAGGGGCTGACTTAACTCTATTCGTTAAGCACTTAACCAAGTATCGTAACTTTATTACGAGCGCTTATGTACAAGATCCAGATAGTATCGTTTACTATGTTACAGATGATGGCAATATCGATTGTCTAACTTACATTCCTGAGCAAAAGGTGTATGCATGGTCGCATTTCACCACTAAAGGCAAATACAAATATGTTGAGAGCGTGGCAGAGGGCGAACAAGATAGTCTATATGTTATCGTTGAGCGTGAATTCAAAAGCGGTACAGTCATGTGTATTGAACGATTTGAACCGATGTATAACGCTGACAATAACAATGTGTACATGGATTGCTATATCAGACAAACCAGTACAGAGAATATCAGTACTATCACAGTACCGCATCTGATTGGTGAAGATGTGCAGATTGTTGTAAATGGTAGGGAACGGCCAATTAAGGAAGTACCACCTACGGCGATCATTAACATTGACGGAAAGGCACATAGCGTAGCCGTTGGTATTAATTACACTACACGATTACGTATTCCAAGTATTGAAATGCAAATACAAGATGGCACATTACAAGGTAGAGTATTAACGATGAGTAGGCTATCAATGAATTTATTAAATTCGTTTGGTGGCAAAATCGGAAGAAATTTCAACCATATGGATGACATCTCTCTACCGCCACTCAAATTATATAGCGGAGATAAGGTATGTATATTGCCAAAATTCGATGGAGTGTACTCAACGGATGCATCTGTATGTATTTTGCACGAAAAACCTTATCCATTTAACCTTTTAAGCGTAACAAGAGAAATAGAAATAGGTGGTGGTTTTCCAAATGTTACAGGACTTTGATATTTGCCCTGTAAGGCACACTTCATTAATTCATGACTTATACATCAACTTGCGAGCCATAGACACCTTAGAGGTCAATATGGCGAACCAAAATTTCCCAAATTATGGAAAAAATGATTTTGTAAGGGATATATGCAGCGAGGATTACGAAAACCACATTGTAATTGAGGATGATGTACCAATAGCCGTATATGGTATTTCAAAAAAGCCAATCAACGGAATGTACTGTATTTATTTCCTAGGGAATAAGACACTAGATACTAATTTGAAATTACAAAAGGAATTTCTAAAACGAAGTAACGCAATCATAAAAGAGTGGCTATCCACTCATGAATGTTTATTCAATTTCATACATAAGAAAAATAACCGCTCGAAGCGATGGCTTACATCACTAGGAGCGGTTATTCATTCTGATATAACACATAACGGAATGGAACTATTTATATTGAGAAAGGGGGATGCGAATGTGTAATCCTATTGCATTAATGGCAGGTCAATTGGTTACTACATTATGGGGTCAACATCAACAGACAAAAGCACAAACTGCAATGTACAATGCGCAAGCACAAGCAGCGGAAGCTAATGCACGTATATCTGATAGGAAACAACAGGATATTGCCAATCAAGCACTACAAGAGCGAGATAAGATGGACAATAAAATGCGGTTGGTGGCAGGTCAGAATACGGCAGAAGCAGGCGCTACAGGGTTATCCATGAGTGGTACACCATTACAATTAATGGCTAGTAGCTACGATGAATACAACAAAGATATTAACAACTGGGAAACTAGCAAAAACAATAGCATTTATAATGAATATCTTAATGGTGTTAATTATCGCAATGAAGCTAATAGTGCAAGAGCAGCAGCTGCTAATGCTAAAACGCAAGGTAGGATGCAGATGCTGGGTACTATCTTGAGTGGTGCATCCAGTATGTATGGTTTAAAACAACAATATGCAGGTAGTAGTACAAGCCATAAAGCCTATAAAACTGTATATGGTGGTGATACAGATTATGATGCTATTACAGGCTTGAAACAAGGCGATGATTTAAGAATGCAACAAGGAGTTGGCCCGGGATCTATTGTTACTGTTCGTAAGGTTAGGAGATACAGATGAAGCTAGTTAGTTATGATAGCCAAGAACAACTCAATACTATCAATGGACAAATGCGGAATTATGCAAATGAGCTTTCATATGGTGTAGACCAAAGCGGATTGCGTAGCATTGCTAATGGAATTGCTAATATCAATGAACAGTATCAAAAGAAACTTGATGAAGATTTGAACATTGCTTATATGAATGCTGAAACAGATTATAAGAAACGTATTTCTGATGCGTTGACTAATGAGGATAACGGCTTATTACATACCTCGTTAGGTGGTGCAGCTAATATAGGCTACTCATTCAACGAGATAGAAAGCAAGGCTAGACACGAAATACTAGATAATTTACCTAATAATAATCGTATTAGAGATAGATTTTTGCGAATGGCTGATACTGATACAATCGCCAATAGCACAAGGGTTCAAGTACATGAGCGGTCAGAACGTGAAAAGTATAAGGATGTTACTTTTAATAATAACCTAGACCAATCTAAACAAATAGCCGTACTAGGTTTTAATAACCCTAATATAGTACAAACTGCATTAGATGGTATTGGTAAGAATATTGAATTAATGTATGGAGACCGTGGCGAAGAATTTGTAAAAGGTAAAAAACAAGAAGTATATGATACTATCGGTCAAAGCGTTGTAAATGAAGCAGTAACAAGAAATGATATAAAATACGGCCCTCAAGTGATTGCAGCATTACGGCAAGCTGGAGTAAGTGAGGGGGTATTAGCTAAAGCTGATGCAGCATTTCAACAGGTCAATTCTCAACAAACTATAAATGGTAAAATTTCTGGCGATGTAGATACATATGGTGAGGGTGGAAGAGAGAAAGCAGCCGATGCATATGTAAACGGATTAAGAGAACAAAATAAAGGTGGTTCTATTAATATTGCTGCATTGGATAGTGCAGTAAATGGTGCTATTGGAAAACCATATGTATTAGGCAGTGATGGTGGTGATGCTACCGATTGCGGTAAATTCACACTCGATACATTAGCAAGTGCAGGTGTTAAGTTAAATTATAGAACTGCTGACGGACAGTATTTACAAGCTGAACAAGAGGGAAAACTCACAACCGATATTTCACAAGCTAAAAAGGGCGATTTGGTATTCTGGCACGTTCCAAGTAACGAAGCTAGATGGGCAACAAGTGATGACCCTAATGCTATTAACTCAGATGATAAAGCATATAAGGGTGTAACACATGTAGGTGTATATATGGGTGATGGTAAAGTAGCACAAGCTGGCAGTAGTGGTGTATCTATTGTTGGTGCTGACATTTACCCTATTGTTGGTATAGGTAAGTTTAGCGGTAGTGGTAAACAGTTTACCGATGGCGAGTTATTGGAGCAACGTAATATGTATTTAAAAGCATATGATGTTGAAGTTGGAAATCGCAAAAAAGCACGTGCAGAAGCGTTAGAACGGCAAAAGAAAGCAATTCAGTTACAGTATTTAGATATGCAAAAAAACGGTGCATCTAATGCTGAATTAGCTAATTTTTTAGATAATGCTACTGCAGGCAACGAAGAACTAACCCTTGCATTTGGTGGTGTTAGAAATAGATATATAAATGCAGAACGTGCAGAAGCGGCTGCATCTAACAACGCAACGTACAAAACTAACATTGTACAGATGATACAGAATGGCACATCTGCTAGTGATATTTTAAAATACGCAGCAGAAAACGGAAGTCTTTCCATGCAAGAAATGAGCCAATTGAATAAAGAATTAACTGATAGAGATAACGGAACTGGTTCATATTCAGTTGACTTATCAGCGGTTCAATCAGTTATGAGCGATGCAATGGACGGATTGAAAGATAGCCAAAAAGGCATATTTAAAGATGGATTTAGAAAAGATTTTAGTGCGTGGTATCAAAAATACATGATGGAAAATGGAGAACCGCCAAGTGTTGGTGATCAAGTATGGTATGCAAATCAAATTGCAGGTCCTAAAGTAATACAAACAACGCAAGTAAACCATTTATGGGAAAGCGGTGAAAACTATCAAAGTAATGTATCGCTTGCAACGTTACATGGTGCAGGCTATGTGGATTACAAACCTGTTATAGGTGATGATGGCGGACACTACGTAAGGTTATATAGAAATGGTGGCACAGATGAAAACGGCAATTATAACGATTATGATGAACGTACATTCCATCAAACATTTGGTGATTTAGATAATTAAGGAGATGGCATAATGGCTAATCAATGGCATTTTAATAAATATCAACCGAACGGCACAGTAAACCTAGATGAGCATCAAACAGATTTAAAACCTATAAATGGTGTTGTTGGTAATGCTATTGATGCGGTATCATCTATTGCTGATACTGTAAAAGATAAGCCTTTTATAGTTGATACAACAGGCGGTGATAATAAAACGCTTGTAGCCGATAGGTTAAAAGCTATTGCAGATGCAACAGGCATAGACCCTAGCATAGCGTATAACGCTACATTCAGAACATCCGCATTACAATTCAAATATAATAACGATGAATTAAAAGCTAATGCTGCACTAGAATATGCAAATAAATTAAATATCGGTGCTGATGTAATTATGAATAGTAATGAAGATGGATTTAGGACGGCTGCAACATTAGCTGCACAAGTTGATAGGGGTAAAACAGTACAAGAAATCTATGATGAATACCCAGAAATGTATAAAATAAAATACAACTCACAAGCCGAGGGTATTCAAGCCATCCAAAATCTACAATCGGTAAAAGCTACACGTGGTATTTTTGATAGTATTCAACAGAGCGTATGGGCTATGAATGACCAAATGAAACTAGGTGATGTTGGTTTTGAAATGGCACATACTGCTGATGCAGATAGAATTAAAGAACTTAATGATGAAATGGAACGCTTGCAAAGTAACTTGCAACAATACAGAAAAGCAGATGCACTTAATCCGTTACAATCGATTGTAGGGGATACGGCAGCACAAGCATTTATGATGGGCAAACAAGGCGGTACAGGTGCAATCATAGGCGGTGCAATCGGTGCGGTAATTGGCGGTTTAACCACGGATGGTGTTGGTATTGGTGCAGGTGCAGCAACAGGTGCTAAATGGGGTGGCGGTGCTGACATGGCATATGAAATGTACAAAATGTCATTCGGTAACAAATACCTTGAACTCATTAATAAACGTGATGCAAATGGTAATAAAGTATACTCTAATGATGAAGCCTATAAATACGCTATGACATATGCTGCAGTTGATACAGGTATTGAAATGGCATCTACACGTTTCATGGTTAAAGGCATAGGTAAAGTAGCACCTAAAGCGGTTATGTCAAAAGTATTACGAGGTGCTACAAGTGATACACTAGCAACATTTAATAGGGGCATTGGCACTACTGTTGCACAAATGGCTAAAGCATCTGTTAAGGCTGGCGGTTCTGAATTAGTTGAAGAGGGATTGCAAGACATTAACGAGAAATTCCAACATAACCTATACCGCAATGATAATGACCCAGAGGGAGTATATTCCGTAGGTGATATGGCAGTAGGTGCAGGCGGTGCAATGTTGCAAGCCTTACCTGCAGTCATCGGTTTAGGTGCAATTGGTGGTGGTATTAGTGGTATCCACATTATGAAAGCGTTTCATGAATTTCAAAAGCTAACACCAGAAGAACAACAACACGCAATCATGGCCGAGCAAAATAGAAATGGCACTGCTATTATGCAAGCATTAAAACAAGATGCATCGTCAAATAAAATGGCAAAAGAAAACCCTGAACTGTACGGAAAAATTGTACAAGCACAGGGCGATAATGTAGGTGTATCCACTGCATATGTGAATGTCAATGAAATGGCGGAAACCGAAGAGGGGCAACAAGCTATTAAGAATATGATTGATAGCGGCTTGGTAACGCAAGAGGAAGTATCGAAGAGTATCGAAGCTAATGCAGATATTCCTGTACCAATTGGGAAGTATGCACAGTTAAGCGGTGGCTTGACGGAAGAAACTGTAAAGGCACTAGAAGAAAGCACATACTTTACTCGTGGCGGTATGAGTATGAAAACCCTTGAACGTGCAAAAGCGGAAGTGGAAGCCTTTAATAATAACCTAGTTGATGCAACAGAAAAGAAAGCAGCACGAGTTAAGGAAAGCATTATCCGTGATGAATTTGAAGATGCAAGCGACATTGATCGTGAAGTACTAGACCAAGTATTCTCTAATCCTACACAGGTTAAACAAGCGTACAATAACTTGTACAAAAACCTAGTGCAAGAGTATCGTGAAAACTACGCAAGCGACTTTGACAATATGGATAATGATATCAAGGAAGCTACGGCAAGTGGTGTAGAGCCACAATGGCTAACTGATTACAAGTCTAATAATGGCGGTAAAGCACCACGCACGAATGCAGAGCGTAGACGTGCAGCATTTCATTCTAGCGTAGCAAAAGCACAAACTGCATTTGCTGATAACGTGGAAGCACTTAACCAAAGCAATATCCATCATGCTGATATGGAACATACGCTACAACAAATTGAAAGCCTTGAGAGATTGCATGATAAGATTTTCACGTTAGCCAATAACGATATAGCATTACGGATGCAATTATCCAAGAGTGGCTATGAAGTGTATAACAAAGTTGTTAAAGCTATCGGTGAAAGTACCGATAGAAAACAACGTGAAACGGCAAAAGCTAATGCGTTGTTGATGGCACAACATGCGGATGTAATGGCACAATATATGCGACAAATGGGTAAAGGCGGTTATACCGCTATGGATTATTTGCGTGATAGCGTGCGTATCAATATGAATGCGGTTTTAGATAATCAAAATAGATACACACAATCTGTAACAATGCAGCAAAAATTAGAGGCTGATATAAAAGCGTGGCAACAGATTGTTGATCAACAGTTAGCAGGAGTAACATTAAACAATTCCGTTCGTTTAATGGATACACCATTAGTCTTTACTATGCTTGGTTATCAAAGCGGTAGCATATACATTGACCCAAGTATTATCGCTAAAATAATAATTGGAAAGCACAAAAACGAAATAGCTATTGATGATGTTAAACAGTTACCCAAAAAAATAGCTAATCCTGTTGCAATTTTTTATAACTACGATACAAAAAACAAATCGGTAAATAAAAACGAAGTTGTTGTTGTACTTGATTTGTATTCAACTAATAATGGTAGTGCTAATACTAAAGGTGAAAGTATACAAGCTGTATTGACTTTTTCGAAAACAAATACTGGACTAAATCTAACAAAAGTAAAAACTGTTACACCTAGAAGCAGTGATAGTTGGTATAATAAACAGATAGTTAACAACTTATTATATGTTAATACAAAAAAAATAAACCGAGTAGTGACGAGCAACAGGCAACAAATCGCCCAACCAATCACTAATCGGTTTATATCTACTAATAGTATATCAACAGAAGTAGATTTAGACAAGCTCCGAAAACAACAAAATTATCAATATTATCAATCCGCATGGCATGGTTCACCACATGACTTTGACACATTTGATTTAGGTGCTATTGGTACTGGTGAGGGCAATCAAGCACATGGTTGGGGTTTGTATTTTGCTAAAGATAAAAAAGTATCCAAACTATATAAGGAGGTATTGAGTAAAGAACAAGGCTCTAACAAAAGCAGTTTATTTAAAGTAGAAATACCAAATGAAACAGAGTTATTACCAGAGCAATATCCTATTTCTGGATATAGTCGATATGTAAAAGATAGCTTGAAAAACGGATTACATAAAATGACAGAAGAACAACTGGAACGTTTTACAAGTCTATTAATTAAATATCACAAAGGGTCTATTATTGGTGATGAATGGACGAATAAATACACACGCTTTATGGATGTAGGGTACATAATATCTGAACTACATAACAAAAATAAAACAATAAATGATATCAATAAAATTCAAAAAAGAAATGTTGATAGATTTTTGAAAACAGTAGGCATCGAAGAAGATATTGACACCATAGCTAGTAGTGATGAACTATTAAAAAATGTATATGAAAAGTTTAGAAATGAGTTATATCCAAAATATGAAAAAGAAAAACAAGTAGAACGAGAACGTGAAGAAAAAGCTATCTCGAATGTTAAGACTGATGTATATGGTGCATTAGAGAAAACAAATATTGATGGTAAACAACTGTATTCATTCTTATCTCATGCACTTGGCAATGATGAACATTTTAATCTTCATAATGTGAAAAATGCTAAAAAGGCTAGTGAATTTTTAAATAGCATCGGTATAAAAGGTATATACTACGATGGCGAACAAGATGGACGATGCTATGTAGTGTTCGATGATAAGGCAATCAACGTCATTGAAAAGTACAATCAATCCGTTAATGGTATGACCGAAATCATGAAAGATGGTAAACGCATTATTAGCATTTTCAAAACAGCGGATAGAAGTACATTCTTACACGAGATGGGGCATGTTTTCTTTGATGATCTACAAAAATTAGCATCTATGGAAAATGCACCTGAACAACTTGTAACAGATTGGAACAAGTTGAAAGAGTGGAGCGGTTGGGTTGATGGTGAAAACGTAGACAATACGAAAGCGCATGAGAAATTTGCACGAGGTTGGGAAAGCTACTTGCGAAGTGGTGAAGCACCAACAAGTGCATTGCAAAGAGTATTCCGTCAATTCTCCAAGTGGCTAACATACATTTATCGTAGCGTTCAACGATTAGGTGGTGAAGTACCTACTGATATTAAAGATGTTATGGCACGTATGATCGCAACCCAAGAGGATATTGAGGCATACGCAGAGCAACAACAACTAGAACAGTTTGAGAAAACCGAACTCTATAAGCAACTATCCGAGCAAGACCAAGCACGGATGCAGTCTTATATTGCAGATGTGAAAGAAAAAGCAAAAGAACGTGTGATGCGAAAACTCATGAAAGAACTTGATAATAGACCTATCAAGGAATGGAATGAAGAAAAGGATGTAATACAAATTGAAATCGAAAAACGATTGATTGAGCAATATCCTATCTATAAAGAGCACCAACGCTATAACGTGTTTGGTGAAAGTGCTTTAAAAGACACTCAATACAAATCTGTTGAAGAGCTAGAGAAAGCGGAAGTAGAACAAACTGGCGCTACATTTAACGATGCTATCAATCAAGAAATGGACAATGCGAAAGCAGAGTTTATGAGAGATAACAACGTAGGTAAAACCAACGAGCAGATAGCAGAGGAAATCTTACTTAGCACACAAGGTCAAATGAAACTCACCGAAGAAGAAAGTAAGATTATCCAACAATCTACTAATCGTGAATTGGCGAAGAATTGGGCTTTATTAGAACGCATTCGTAAGCTAGATGCTAACGCAGAAACTATCGATACAGAATTAGATGAAATCGAAAAAGAGGTAAAACCTACTAAATACGATGAGTTGAAATCTGATAAGAAAAAAGTAGATGCTGCTTTATCTGATGCCACTAAGCAATTAGAAAAAGCAGAAGAACGTATAAAACGCTTACAGGATATGTTGAATAACCGCATCAATAATGTACGTTCTATTCGTGGTGCTGGACTTGGTACAATTTCAGACTACATGGAACGTGCAAGAAAAGAATTAGGTGCATTGCCTATATCTAATGCGGTACAGTTTAAAACATATCAAAACAAAGCGGTTACTGCTGGTAAGAAAGCAGATAGAGCATTGGCGGTAGGTGATGTTGATAAGGCACTAGGCTTTAAACGTGAACAGATGCTACAACAAGCAAGGGCAAGAGTAGCGTTTGAAAACTTTGAAAAGTCCAAGAAATTGCGATTGAAATTGAAAAATCAGTTACAACGCATGACTAGACCTAAAAACCCTATCGCTATTGAACCTAATATGCGTTATTTCTATTCCCATATGGCTTACCAAATGGGTTTAACTAAGTATGACGGCTTACAACCTACTGATGGTTTTGATATGAATAGCGTGTTAGCTGCATTAGATCCTGATGTTGGTATTCTAAATCAACAAAGTACTGTTCAATTAGAGCCTTGGATAGTTGAGATGTTCTACTCTAAAACACCTAAACCATTCCGTTCTATCACTATGAATGAACTAGAAACACTAGAAGAACTCATGACTGGTATGTATAAGAATGGCAGAAATGAGTATGAGGGTACAACCATTTTAAATGATGCTGGTGATAGCGTATCATTTGAAAATGCAGTACAAGAAATCATCGGTGAGGCTACAGAAACCTTTGGTAATGCAGAGGGTGATGTATTTAACAAACTCAACAACCAAACTAAAATGGATGCGGTAAGTGGTAAGTTATATGGTTTCCACCTAGCATTGCTTAAAGTTGAAACATTCTTACGTAGAATGGGTGGCGGTAAAAATGGGTTCGCAGTTAAATACATCTATGACCCAATCAATAGAGCAACACAAGCGTTCAATGAACGTAAAGAAGTATCTATGCGTAGACTGGCAAAAGATGTAGGAATATATTCCAAGCGTGAATTATTTGATATGCGTAATGACCATCTATACACAGTTGGAGAGTTACACGGCTTAACCAAAGAGCAACTTATCATGATTGCCCTTAACTGGGGTACAGAAAGCAACAGGCAACGTGTAATGGAAACTACAAAAGCAAATGAGGTTGAAATTGAACGTGCGTTCCAAGAACACATGACTGATAAGGACTGGGAATTTGTAATTCGCACATGGGATCATATCAATTCATTCTTTGATGAACGTAGTAAGGTTCAAGAAGAACTCTATGGTAACCCATTAAAGAAAGTAGAGGGTTTAACATTCACTATCGGTGGTAGAAACATTGAGGGGCAATATTTCCCTATCGTGTATAACCCTAAAGTCAATGCATCTGTTAGCGACAACCAAGTTGAAGATATTGCTAAAACTATGGTTAGTAGTAATGCAGTATGGGGAAGTGGCATGAGTGCTACTAAATCACGTTTAGATGTAGTTAAGGATAAATCATTGTTACTTGATTTTGATGTTATTCCTAACGCTATCACAGAGGCTATTAACCATGTAACCATGCGTAAAGCGGTAACTGATGTTAATAAGTTAATCAGTAATAGAGAGTTGCAAAACTACATTGTAGATAAATTTGGTGCAGATACTTACCAATTCTTACGCACTTGGGTTCGTGATAATTGGCAAGATGAGGCGGCTAAAACAAACGATATTGACCGATTAATTCTTACATTGAAAAAGAATACATCAACCGCCGTTATGGCTGGGCGTGTATCGGTAGCTTTACAAAATGCGTTGAACTTACCAGTTGCGTTCTATCGTATCGGTGTAGGTAATACCATTAGAGCTATCAATCATGCTGGTATAGGGTTCTATGGACACGGAACTACTACGTATAACAACACTAGAGATTTTGTATTAGCACAATCAATCTTCATGCGTGAGCGTATTCAAACTTTAGATAAAGACTTGAAACAAGGTTTATCTATTGCAGGTAAAGGCTTACGTTTAGGTGATACAAATGTAGGCGGATATAAGGTAGAACAATTAGCTAATGTTCGTGATGATATAAACCAAATGGGGTTTAGATTACTTACGGAAACAGACTTTGCTTTATCAATTCCTGTATGGAAATTTGCATATGATCAAAAGCAAGCGGAACTCATGAGTAAAGAGGGTGTAAGTGCAGAATGGATAGAACAACAATCTATTGAGGCTGGCGACAGAGCAGTACGAGATATATTTGGTAGCGGTGATACAAAGGATGCTGCTGCTATTCAACGTTCACGTTCTACATTTACTCAACTATTCGTTCCGTTCTATTCCTACGCTAATACGTTGTATAACATCATCACAGAGGGCAACTATGCACGTAAGGATAATGGCGATTATGCAAGGTTCGTTAAAATGCTATGGTGGACATTGATTTCACAAGCAGTAGGCATGATGGCATATAAAGCCTTAACGAATGGTGATGATGACAAACCAGAAGATTTAGCTAAGTCATTTATTGAGGAATTAGTCTCACAAGGTACTATGGGTGTACCAATCATCCGTGATATGTCAAATATGGCTATGAAATACATTCTAGGTGATAGACCATTTAATAAAGGTAATAGTGTTATGGCTTTAAGCATTGTAGAGAAGTTTTACGATGTGGGTAACGCTATCATCAATGATAAAAAAGATGGTATTGATTTAGGTAGAAGTCTTAGTCAGTTAGCGAACAGGGCAACTGGTTTTAGTGATACTGTTACAGATGGACTATGGACATTAGCTAAATATGCGTTCACCGATACCGATGCAGCTATAGAAGATGTAATCATGGCCATTGTATTTGACCGCAGATTAAAAACTAAAAAAGACAAAAAGAAACATTGATAAATAAGGACTATCCATAATGGGTAGTCCTATTTATATACAACTGAAAGGGGATGTTAAATTGACACCAGAAGTACTAAAACCATCTGTAGTGTATCAATGTGATGGGAGAAACAAGAAGTTTATTTTTCCTTATGATTTTGTACAAATCGAGGATATTAAACTAACTATCGTTGATGCGGATGGAACAGAGGCGGTACAAGTAGGCAATATCGATTATGACGAAAACACCAAATCGGTAATTTACCCAGCTAATGGGGATGCACTAGCCGTAGGGCAAAAGGTTATCCTAGAACGTAAAACACCAATTTCACAAGATATGGACTTGCCTGATGAGTATCCATTCGAGAATATCGAACACGCAACCGATAAGATCATACTCATTTTACAAGAAATGAAAGCGGAACTAGACCGCTCCTTAAAAATTCGAGTGGATAGCGACAAAAACGCAAATGAAGTTGCTAGGGATATTGTAGAGCGTTCCGTAAAAGCTGCTAATGATGCAATTAATGCAATGAATGTTATTTCTGAAAAGTCCGATAAGATTAATGCTAACGCAGATATAATCAACCGATTGGGCGAAGAAATCAAAACGATTGCATCAACTGTTGACGATAAGTTGGCAACGGCTAATACGGCACTTGATACATCCTCAACTAATGTTGCTACGGCAGAACGATTAGTCAGAGATGCAAAGGCTTACGCTGGACAAACTACAGTTGATAAACGAGATATTAATGATTTAGTCAGTCAAGCACGCAATTTAAAAACAGATATTGATAATAAACAAACATCAATCGCAAGTAATGCTATCAAGGCAACAGATGCTGCTAAACGTGCTGAAACCGCAGCTGCTAAAGCGGAACAAATTGCATTGCCTAATGGCGGTGGCTTGGTTACTAAAACCGAGGCTGATGCAAAGTTTATTCCTAAAGATAGCTTGTATGGCATCGTTTCCGTAAAAGACTTTGGGGCGGTAGGCGATGGTGTAGCAGATGATACCGCAGCATTTAAACGTGCTAACGATAATCTAAAAAATAAAATCTTGTTGATACCTAATGGTATTTACAAAATCAATGAGCATCTATCGTTTAACACAGTCGATAGCGTAATGGATATGGGTACTTATAGCAATATCAAGCCGTTCTATCCGACTGAAACACCGATGCTTAAAGGTGCAAATAATATTGCGTTTGTTAAAAACATTCAATACGGCGATGAGGTGAACCAATGCCAAGGGTTCACTTACAACGATAAGAAGAATGTATTCGTATTAGCTTGTATTAGCGGTGATGGTAACAACCAAATATTATATGAACTCAATTCATCCACGTTTGAAATTGTGGGTACGTATAAGTTTAATGACCCAGATAAGATGGGGCATTGCAACACAATGTGTTACAACAAAAATACTAACAAGATTTATCTTGCCAATGGCTTAAAAAATGGTAATAACCTAACAGTACTTAATGCGGACACAATGCAATATGAACGTACTATCACATTGAATGAACGTGTATTCAATATTGGCTACGACCCAATCACACGAACCTATGTGAGCATCGTGCCTATTAGCGGTCAACAACGCTTGCGTGAAATCAACTTATACAATGATGATTTTGTGAAAATGAAAACTTATCAAGTTGATTACCAATACGATGATTTTAATAACAATGGTGCTTTCATGTTAAATGGATGCATCATGAGTGCTACTTTGGGTAGTTTAGTAGAATGTACTCCATTTGGCACAGTTAAACAGATTATTGAAATCAATAGAACTACTGAAATCGAAGATATAGCTTACTACAACGGAAAATTCTATTTTGCTGTTTTAACAGAAAAACCAAATAAGCGACACCAAGTTGATATTTATGTTGGGGATCCAAACAAGGACTATCAAAACTCTATCAATACTGCACGATTGGCAACGCTTGATTATCTCAAACTAACAGGCGGTACATTAAGTGGCGCACTTAAAATGGCTAACAATACCTTGATTGAGGGTTATAAACCTGATGGTCATGGTGTTGGTATGGCTAAGGTGTCCACCGCTGGTAACGTTGAACTTGGCGATAACTCCGTTAATACGTTTATTAAAGGTAAGGAATTTAAACACTATGATGGTACAGATAGTTTCACAGTACTTACCACTAAACATTATGGTACGGCTATCTATAAGAAAAAGGATGTAGACGATAACTTTGTTAAGAAAACAGAAGTAGACCAATTAGGTTTTCCATATACGAAAATTGAGGCGGCTACAGACTGGAACACACTCACAACACAAGGTGCAATCGAAATCAACTTTGATGGCGGTGCTAACAACCCTCCACGTAGCCACAAACAAGGTATGTTAATTGTAATGAATTTTGGCAAAGGTGCGATGATAGACCAAACATTCCATGCATTCAATGGCGAAACATATCATCGTATGTTCATGGCTGGTACATGGAAAAGTTGGGGTAGAGTACAAACATCCTTGAATAGCCGATTGAAATTGTGGAGTGCTAATGGTGGAAACGAGGTGTATGTTGAATAATGCCTAATCTAAAAGTTAAGAAAGGGAATGATACCTTAACATTTGGACTAACTGATAACTTGCGTGATGTAGGCGAAAAGCGATTGCCAATAGTAATTAATGGCAAAACATACTATGCACGATTGGGGGCGGATAAAACCGCCCTTGTGGTGCAACGTACATCAAATGGTAACAAGAGTTATGTCCAAACAACTCCTGTATCTTTTAAAACATGGGAATGGGGAAAATACCCATACGATATTAGAGGTACAGAAAAGATGTTTGTGTATTTACCAAAAGGAAAGTATAGAGCGACTGTGCATGGTGGGTTTGACAAAACTAATGAATTTACTATAGCTACATCGCAAGATATTGAGGTTAATGTCAGTACTTCTGGGCGTGAAGATTATCTTACCGACACTATATTTAATATTAATGGTTGGCGAGATAAGGTTAGTTTAACAAGGCATCTATTTACTATAAAAATCGAACGAATTGGGGAGTAAGCATGATTGAAGTTGTATTAGCACCTTTCTTAGTAGAGGGGTTCAACGTGGTAGAGGCGGTGCGAATATCACTAGCCATATTTACGAGTGTTGTGTTAGTTTTTATTGATACATTGTTGCGTGTCTTAGTAGAGGCACGCAATTACAATCTAGCCACGAATAGAGAGTGTACTTTAAAGAATACTGTTCTAGCTATCATTTGGCGAGGTTGGGCTCCAGTCGAAATCAATGGCAAGATACATAGATTTCTAGTAAGCGGAAAGCTAAGGGCAGATATGACTAAGAAGTTAGTTAAATCTTATCCTTGGCTTTTCTTATTGTCATTTATCATGTTGATATTGCCTGATGTAGATGTTCCTGTATTAGGCAGAATTGATGTATTTCTATCCACATTAATATATCTAGTACCTATCGTTGTTGAGTTAGCAAGTATAGTTGAAAACATGATTGAACTTGAATTTGTGGAAAGTATATGGTTTCAACGTGCGATGAATTTATTTAAAGAGTTGATAGCGTTCGTTAAATCAATAAAGGATGCGATTAAATGAAGATTAATTATGAGGACACTATAACATTAGTGGCACTAGCTGCAGCACTAATCATGACTATTTATCTTGAACAAAAGGACTTGGCAAGTGTAATAGTTGGTGTGCTTGGTGGTTATATCGGTGCTGCTAGTGGTTCTAAACGCCCCCAACATACAAATGGGGGTAGCAATGACAATGAAAAGGAGTGATTAGAATGGCTGAATTAGGGCAGTTGAGTGCTGAATATGAAAGTAATGGAGATCCAGCGTGTGTATCTAGTGGCATCAATGATACTGGCGGTATCTCTTACGGAACGTATCAATTAGCAAGTAATTGTGGTAGTGTTGATGCGTTTCTTGGTTGGGGGTTAAAGCAAGATGGCTTTTACAAAGACTACGCAAGAGCCTTGATAGATAGTGGTGAAATCAATTCTGATGGCTTTATTGCTAAGTGGCAAGAATTAGGTACACTTGATGCGGTAGGGTTTGAGAAAATGCAACATGACTATATTAAAAGTGCTTACTATGATGTAGCGTGCGAGTACCTAAGACAGAATATGTTTAATGTGGAAAAACATTCCAATGCGTTAAAGGATGTAGTATGGAGTCGAGCAGTACAGTATGGTACTGGTGAAATCGTTAATATGTTCAATGATGCGTTGAAGTTAATGGAAAAAGCATTAGATATTGAATTACCAAACCTATCCTATATCGATGATAAGCGTTTTGATTATGACCTTATCGCTGGTATCTATGATACGTGCATGAGCATTGAATGGAATAGTAGCGTGTTACGTGAAAGTCTAAATAATCGATTTGCTGATGAAAAGTTTAAGGCTTTAAAAATGCTAATGGAAGAGGTAGAGGGGGCATAGATGAATGTTTTATTTATCTAAGGTACTAACTTATATCAAAACACACAAACGCACCGCACAGGTGCTAATTCCTATGTTGGTATTTATGTTAGTGTGTATGGGATGCTATCATCTGTATAAACAGAAACAGATTGAAAAGCCTGTTGTGATAACGCAACAACAGGCTAAATCACCTACAGAATTATCCAAGACAATTCATGTAACCGAAAAACAGGCACAAGAAGTTATTTCCATTAAGGAAAGAACTCAACCAATAGCGACTTACTACACACAAGCACCGACTGTAGAAAAGGCTGCAGAAAAGGTTAAACAGGATATTGCACATAGCAACCCTAATTTACCTAAAGCAGCTACAGAAAAATCTGATAGGACGGCGGTAGTTGCTAACACCGATGAACAAAAAGTAGATGTGTACAAAATAAATCTAGGTAAAGAACATAAAATAAAAGCTGGTGTTACTGTGATTGATAAGAAAATGTATGAAACTATCGGCTATCAAGCTGGTAGAGTTGAAATGCTAGGGCATTTTGAGGGAACACAATTTAAAGGTGGTAGTGTACTTTATACAGTAAAGGCATGGTGATCTAATCTATCTCCGAGTTGCACGGCTTGCAACAACTATTTATTCACAAAGAAAGGAATGTATTATGGCACAAGTATTTACATTCGATGGAAAAACACATCAATTCGCAGAAGATATTCAACCTAATCAAGATGGGTTATACATGGCAACATTAGTAGACCAAGACAACGTGCGTTGTGAAATGTGGTTTGTTAATGGGGAATTACATAGATTAGTAGAACTTGATAAATAAACAAATTGAGGGTAGCGTAACTGCTACCCTCTTTTTTAGTTTCCGTCAAAAATTCGTCAAAAACTAATTTTGAAATATGATATTTTCTGTTATTGGTTTTACTAAACCACGATATAAAACTTTGATTATTACAACGTATTTTGAAATTTGGAATAAATTAATAAGATATAACCTTTTATGATTGATAAGAATGTCGACACACCTCCAACAGTAGAAAATCTATATAAGGAAGGATATCTTACTGAACATGTTAAGACTGCAAAAGGAAAAGAATACACTATTACTTATGAAGTTGTCAGTGGTGGGACTTCAAAATCTGTTGTTGTTAAAGCACCTAATGAGCCTTAATTAACTTGTATAGATTATGAATTATATACGTTAGTTATATGAAAGGACAAGGTATGAAAGGGACCAATTATGTAATAGGCCTTTTTGTATATATAGCATCTATAGTTCTGCCTATTATAGTTTCATCAAAAGCAATATCTTATACTCACATTGCTTTGTATGCTGTGTTTTCACTCATCATCATAGCAGGTGCTACCATCGATATGCATTACTATATATTGCCTGATGAAGGGGCATTGGCTCTTGTAATAGGTGGCATTATATATAGCTATATAAATGATCAATCTATGTTAGTAACCTTATTAAGTGTTATCAGCGTAGGTACTATTACATATGGACTTCGTTTGATTAGCCATAAAGGCTTTGGCATAGGCGATATTAAATGGTTTTCTGCTATTGCAATATGGCTTACTCCATGGGAAATTATATGTTTCTTTTACGTAACTTTTTGTGTTGGTTCTCTCTATCTCTTACTCACCGGTTATCGTAATCGATATATCCCATTTGGTCCCTTTCTATGCTTTGGCGGATGGTGTGCCTTACATGGTGGTTCCTATATGGAGGTGCTTTATCAATGGTTAAGGTGCAACTTATAAATCGTCAAAGTGGATCTTTATTGGCGGAATGGATTATTACTATTGGTTTAATCTTATTGCTCATTTCTATTGCCTTACCTATTGTGACAACACCTAGTCGTTATACTTTAAATGGTGCTACGCAAGAGGTGGCGTATATGCTCAAGAAAGTTCAACTGTGGTCTATGTTAGGGCATAAATCTAATGGTAAAGGGAGAATGCTTTTTATTTTAAATAAGGACAGTTATACCTTAGAGGAAGATGTTAATCATCATACGGTAAACATATCATTACCGCAAAATATTGAGAATGAACGGTCTATGACAATTATTTCTTTTTCAGCCTTGGGCTTACCCTATGATGGGACAGAAATTATTTTGAAAGATCGTGAAAGTGGTGAGAAAAATCGTATATGGATATCTGTACAAACGGGGCGAATTAGATGGGAAGAAGTGCACTGAAGGATTTATGTATGGTGACGCTTTAATATCAGCCGCTATAATCATGTTCATTTTACCGGTTGTATTATCTATTTTTTGGATGGCTACTCTTACGGTATATAGGGCGTATTATTGGGATCATATATTGCAAGATACCATAACGTATTTAGAAGTGGCTAAAGCTTCTTATTATAAGAATGGAACAATAGAAACTGGTGTATATAATTCTCAATTTACAATGAGTCCCAGTGAAAAAATTACCTATAAAATACATATAAAGCCTGTAGTGATAGAAGGTGTATCTTTACAACGATTAACAGTAGATGCCATCGACAATCAATCTGTTGTCTATTCTCTATCAGTTGATTTGGAGGGGATACATTGAAGGGCGAGGATATAGAAACGGTAATTGGGAAGAATAAAGAATACAAGCAGAATCCCATAACAGATAGAAATAAAAATAGAAATGATATGGGTTTTATTTTGTATTCTACGCTTATTAGTATGATGATTTCTATCATAGTCCTTACCTTATTGTTAGGTATCGTATTCTATGCAGTTATGTGGGATGCTAAATTACTTGATAGTGTAGCTATGATGGAGGATGGTCGATATACACGGCGTATGGTTGTGGCTCATATGATATGGAATCCTGTGAAGGTTACTGTAGAAGATCGTAATACAAGTTTATATATTCACGATACAAAGCGCACAACCTTAACTGTACAACGTCATGCATTATACAGAAAATTAACGGATGGTAGCTTGCAACCTGTTAGTGGTAGTCGAATTGTAGGAACTACAGATAAAAGAAATGTGGGCTATACCCAAGAATACCCTTTTAGTGTAGATACTAATGGGACCGTGTATTTACGTTGGTATATTAATAATCGTTTTGTTAATGATAGAAAATACACAAGTGGTTATGGAGGATTATCTATATATGAGGTCTCTGTTGGACAGAGTGCTATTTATGATTGGTATACAAGTAAAGAGGAGACAGATTATGAACGTAGGAGTCCATAACGCGGGCTTTATTACATATATAGCGATACTTACAATGTCCTTTTTATTATTATTAGCTTTTATGGGGCTGCGTATAGGACAAATATGTGAAAGTAATGTGGTAGACGAATTGCATTTGGAAGAGGCTCATTACGCGGCACAGAAAGGTGTTCATTGGTTTGTGGGCTATTGTAAATTAGGAAATGTATGGGACTTTCAAAATAAACTAGTTGTAATAGATGATGAAAATGTAGAGATTACTATTGAAGCGGACAGCTCAACAGATAATCCGCGTCATATTATGAGTTATGGAAAACTGAAGAATAGTGAAATCGTGAGTCGTGTACATATGTATGTGACCGTAGATAAAGAAAAACATATGCATGTTATAAAGGTAAAACCTTATTGAGGTGATTCTATGAAACGAAAAAAGAAAATACATTCTGGAGTATGTATAACTGATGAACATATTGTATGTGTTACCGCTCATATAGAAAATAAAACAATGGTCATTACTGATGCGTTAGAAATGAAGCGTACAGGACCTATTGATGAAGACGTTACAAAATTTATAGAAACGTATGATTTAGATGAAGGGGCTTATAGTATTGTTGCTAATATTGATACACAAATGCATGTAGCACCTTATGATCCTCATGATTTTGATATGAAGGAGTTTATAAAGTGGAATATAGAGGACTACTTTAGTTTTGAGGGGGATAGTTTCCAAATGGATGCTTGTCGCCGGGAATATCCACGACACAATTATCATATGTTTATGGTGGCTGTAGATCGGCATTCACTAGAGCTTTTGAAGCAAGGTATACGAGATACTTATGCACCTGTTGATGTTATTGATTTTTGGCCTATTCCTATTTGTTATTGCTTGATGCGGCGCAGCGGTACTGTAACAGGTGTTGTGGAAGAAGGCGCCATGCATTTATGGCTTTGGTGGAATGATATATGCATTCAAGAGTGTATTGTACCTATTACTAGTAGCGATGTAGCTGAAGCTATGGATAAGTTAGGAGTGAGATTACAAGACTTTGGTATAGATGAGATACAGGGAATTCGGATGTATGGGTTAGAATCTATAACAAATGAAGAACGGACAGATATGGAAGGTATAATTTCCATGTATGGAGAAACTGAATATATTCCATTATTATTCTTAGGTCGTGGCCGTAATCGTTGCAAGCAAGGGCAATTAGATTGGGACATGGCTATTGGTATGGCGGCAAGGGGGCTTAAATGGATTGGATTGGGCTGGTAAGGACAGATGTATTAATTTAATGCCTCGCTCGTTACGATGGCATAGTTTATGGCATACCTATCGATACCTTCTTTATGGGATAAGTCTTATATACATTATAGTAGGGCTTGTTACTATATATAGTTGTTGGTCAAGCTATCGTAGCTATGAAAATCGAAAGATAGACTTTGTGCGATTGCAAGCAAATGCTCAGTATCAAGAAATACATCAACAATATGGAGAATTAATGGAAATAAGAAATAAAATAATCAAGAATAAAATCCTTAAGAATCAAACAGATATATTACCCAATACAATGGTCGTATATATTCTTGATGCCGCTATGTCAGAACATATTAGTCTACAGCATCTTAGCATTAAGGATGGGCGTATCAGTATAGATGGTATAGGTACGAGTGACGAAATGTGTCGTAAATTTATTGCTATTCTCCAACAAAAATTACTAGGAATGGAGTGTCA
>ERZ772957.696-NODE-696-length-24885-cov-4.313170_pt1 | contig 24885 bp, 22 predicted proteins | sample MGYA00580682_ERZ772957 | MGnify/ENA primary metagenome ERZ772957 (study PRJEB29015, sample SAMEA2737921) | human oral metagenome | biome: human oral; feature: human-associated habitat; material: dental | place: China | collected 2025 ...
GCCGTAATAGGTGACCTATTGTAGCCGTATCATGTGGTCTATTACGGCACTACACCGGACGCTTTTTAAAAAGATTGACTATAACGTAATCCGTGACATATAATTCGTTACTACAAATTAATAAGGTGCGGATTCCTTTGTTGATTTAAAAGGCATTTTCGGGAAGCGCACTTTGTTCGGCTGCTGAATTTTTAGGAAGGTATAACTTCTATAGGCGCAATGCGGCTCTATTGTAAAGTTCAAGTTTTTGTACCGAAAACTTGAACTTTGTACGTCGTTTCCTTCTTTCTTGAAACGGCGAGAATTCAGCAATCGAGGCTTGTTTATACAGTCTGCGGTTGTCGATTTTATAGGAAGGTTTATTTAAATCCGCAAAGATACTTCTGCTTTAATACACACTTGACTTTGTTGTTCGGAAAACTCACTTATTGAATGCATTTGTTTTTATTACATTGCAAAAATGTTAAAAATCGACAATCCTCGCCTTTTTAAAAGGCTTATGGCTCTCGATTTTAATGAATGTTTATTTTTAGGCGGCTAAGATAACGCATATTAAAAACAATGCGGCTTTGCAAAATGCAAAGCCGCTTATTTACGCATTTTTTTAGTTTGGTTCATTTTACTTCGTATATCCAGCCTTCGGGAGCTTCAATTTCGCCCATCTGGATTCCTGTAAGCGTCTCTCTTAATTTTTTAAGAACGGTACCGATTTCATCCATTCCGGATGGAAGTTTTATAACTTTATCGTGGTCGTCTATCTGTCCTATCGGTGAAATGACAGCAGCAGTACCGCAAAGCCCTGCCTCTACAAATGAAGAAAGTTCGCTTTTATCAACAGGGCGTTCTTCTACTTCCATTTTAAGATAGTCTCTTGCCACCTGAATCAGTGAGCGGCGGGTTATTGACGGAAGAATAGTTGAAGACTTGGGAGTTACAAGTTTATGGTCTTTTGTAACAAAGATAATGTTTGCCCCGCCCGTTTCTTCTATATATGTATGAGTTGCAGGATCGGTGTAAAGGTTTTCCGCATATCCTTTTTTATGCGCTTCAACTACATTGTGAAGGCTCATCGCATAGTTCAAGCCTGCTTTTATGTCTCCTGTTCCGTGCGGAGCTGCCCTGTCGGTGTCTGAAAGGCGAAGTTTTATAGGTTTAAGTCCGCCTCTAAAATAAGGACCGACCGGTGTTGAAAGAATCCTAAACTGATATTCGTCGGCGGGTTTTACTCCGATAACGGCATTTGTACCGAACATATAAGGTCTTATATATAGGCTTGCATCCGTTCCGAACGGAGGAACCCAGTCCATATTTGCCTTTACGGTATCGATAACCGCTTTTATAAATCTATCCTCAGGGAAAACCGGCATTTCAAGCCTTTGACATGAATTTTTCATGCGCTCGGCGTTTAAATCCGGACGGAATGTTACAATTCTTCCGTCCTTTGTAGAATATGCTTTTAACCCTTCAAAACAGGTCTGCGCATACTGCAAAACGCCTGCACATTCGTTTATAACAACCTTGTCGTCTTTTGAAAGTTTTCCGCTATCCCAAGCGCCGTTCGTGTAATTAGAGATGAACCTTTTTGATGTCTTAATGTACGAGAAAGGAAGGTTCTTCCAGTCAAGTTTTTTCTTTGCCATACGTAAGTCTCCTGCTTTGCCGTGGTCTCTGTTTGTTATTACGACTTTAGCATTATTAAAAAAATTTAGCAACGCTGAACCTCCCTTATGAGAAAAATCTGTTTTTCAAGTTTGCATTACATTTCTATCTTTAAAAGAAGCAAAATCCGCACGGAATAACATAAAAAACATCTTAAAACAAAACGAGAGTTTTTCTCACAAGTTTTTTGTATGTATTGAGAAATGTTCCCAAAAAAACTATACTGTTAAAATCGAATTTCATTCGGTAGAGAAAATAAAAAACTCTACACAAGGACATAATGAACATGAACAGAATCAAGCCCATATTTACCGCAATTGTTACGCTCACCGCTCTAGTCTTTGCGTCCTGCGAATCTTCGCCGAAGCAGGAAAACAAAAGCATAGAAGAACAGAATGAGAATATCGAAGAAGAAAGCGCGGGAAAAATAATCAGAGTGCCCAAGGTTCTTACAGTAGCGGAAACGGAAAATAAAGAAGAAAAAGAGTTTAAAGAGCTGCTTAAAAGAATACAGCTTAAAGTAATCTCAAGCCCGGAAAAAGAGGAAGTTTACGTAGGAAGCGCATTTTCCTCGCCCTATGTGGTTTCTGTTACGGACAAAAACGTCCCTTTAAAAAATTTTGATATAACTGTTTCATGGCCTACATCAAGAAAGGAAAACTCTTATATATATTCAACAGTGAACGTAAAAACCGATTCCGACGGAAAAATCTTTTTTAATCCGGGGATTCCGTCGGTTCCAGCAAAGGACATGATAAGCTTTTACCCTACTCCTCCGACGGATTCTTCAGAAATACTGACGGAAGCTCTTGCAACTGCGGTAACTTCTGCATATAAGGTAAAGTCAAAATACATAAAGCGTCCGGGCGGAATTCTTTTTGTGTACGACTACAACGAAAAAGGTAATCCCACAACTAATAACTTTTTACTTCTTCAGAACCTTAGGAACGCAGGTATAAATGTAGGAAATGCGCCCGTAAGCGATTCATCTTATTTTATACGTCCGCTTAACGACGTCTACAGAGCTTGCGTAAACATAACGCAGGGCGAAATAAAAAAAGCGGCTAATTTTCTTGTAGTAGGAACATTTAAATGGGAAAAGCCCGCTCAGGAAGACGAGAACGGAACTACCGTTACTCTCACGGCTAATTTTTCGTGTATAGATATGAGCGACGGCTCGGTAAAATACAGTTCCGCGATAACCGAATCCGTAACGGACAGAGTAAAACGGAATGCGGAAACTGCATGCCGCTCCATACTTGCCGCAAAAGTTACAGAAGAAATAATATACGGAATGTAAATAAAAATATTTTTTGAGGGAAAGATGATTTATACAGACACAAGGGACAAAACTGCAAGCGTAGATTTTAAGACTGCGGTCATGAGCGGAATGAATGCGGCAACGGGAGGACTTTACGTTCCTTCAAGTTTTCCTGAACTTCCGTCTTCGTTCATAAACAAAAATCCTGAACCTTCGTTCAGGGATGTGGCGTTCACTATGGCAAAGCCGTATGTTGAAAACGAAATTCCGGACGACGACCTTATGGGTATCATTCAGGATTCATATCCTTTTACGCCTAAGATAGTTCCGCTGGACAACAATTCCTACGTGCTTGAGCTTTTTCACGGGCCTACCTGCGCATTCAAGGATTTCGGAGCAAGGTTCATGGCAAGGGTCATGTCATATTTCAACAGGAACGAAAATGACAGGCTTCACATTCTTGTAGCAACATCTGGCGACACGGGAAGCGCAGTCGGTTCCGCTTTTCATAATGTTCCCGGAATAGATGTAACTATCCTTTATCCGATGGGAAAGATTTCCAACATTCAGGAAAAGCAGCTTTCCACATTTACAGGGAACGTAAGAGCGTTGAAGGTTTCAGGCACTTTCGACGACTGCCAGCGTCTTGTAAAAACAGCATTCACGGACAAGGAACTTAGAAAAAAGTTCAGGCTGTCGTCTGCAAATTCAATAAACATATCCCGTCTTTTGCCGCAGAGTTTTTATTATATGTACTCGTCTCTGATTGTCAGAAACAGAGCCCCCTTGGACACCAAAATTGAAAATCCTTCGATAATACAGGTTGTTCCAAGCGGTAACTTCGGAAATCTTACGTCGGGACTTATAGCAATGAAGATGGGAGCTCCTATAAAAGGCTTTGTTGCTGCAACAAACACAAACCGCACTATTCCCGACTGGATTGCAACCGGAGAATATAAGGCTCGTCCGTCAGTGGAAACATACGCAAACGCAATGGACGTAGGTTCTCCTTCAAACTACGAAAGAATAAAAGCTATGTACACGCTGGAAGAAGTCCGTTCGCTATTTGCATCTTACTGGCTTAATAACGAAGGAATAAAAGATGCCGTAAAAGAATGTAACGAAAAGACAGGCTACATAATAGACCCGCACGGAGCTATCGGATACAAGGCATGGCTTGATATAAAAAGCGGAAAAATGGAAATGCTTTCAAACGGTGCTGTGCATGACTACACAAAACCCGGTCTTACACCCAACCTTCCTTCATGGAAAGATGAAGTATTAAAAAAGAATGCAGTGGGAATCATCCTTGAAACCGCACATCCTGCAAAGTTTTCAGATATAGTAAGCTCGTCTATCGGACGGGAACCTGCAATGCCTGAAAGGCTTCAGGAAATTATGAATCTTCCCGACAGGGCAATTCCTATGGAAAACGACTATGAAGCCTTTAAGGACTGGCTTTCATCTTCTCTGCAATAATCTTTATAATTTATAATCGTTAAAAAGAAAGGGCTTGAAGTTTTGAAACTTCAAGCCCTTTTTAATATTATCCCTACGCTATTTTAAAGCTTCAAATACGATGTCCGCAAGGAACACGAACGCAAGAATCCATGTAACAATCGGAATATCCCTTGCCTTTTTACCTGCGCATTTTGCTATCACGTAGGAGATGATTCCCCACATAATTCCCTTTGAAACGGAATACGCAAACGGCATAGTCATTATTGTTATAAATGCAGGAATTCCTTCGGTTGGGTCGTTGAAGTCTATTGCAACCACCGACTTCATCATAAGGTAGCCCACGAATATAAGAGCCGGAGCCGTTGCAGCCGATGGAATAAGGAAGAACAAAGGCCCTATAAAAAGCGACAAAAGAAAAAGAACTCCCGTTGCAACGGAAGCCAAGCCCGTTCTTGCGCCTGCCGCTACACCCGATGAAGATTCCACGAACGATGTAACTGTACTGGTTCCAAGACAAGCTCCCACTACAGTTCCTGCGGCATCCGAAAACAAAGCGCCCTTCACGTTCTGAATCTCGCCGTTTTTGTCCTTTAAGTTAGCCTGCTCTGCAACGCCAAGCAAAGTTCCTATAGTGTCGAACATATCAGTAAAAAAGAACGTAAAGAAAATCACAAAGAACTTTCCAAGAACAAGAGCGCTGAAGTTCCCCGTAGAAGAATCTATAAGTATTCCCTTAAAATCAAAAGCGAAGAAATGCGGCTTTGCAGGAAGAGAAAAGGGCTTCCAGCCTTCAGGAATCTTAGTAACTCCAAAAGGAATACCGATGAGAGTCGTAAGAACTATTCCTATAAGGATTGAGCCCGGGACTTTTAAAGAATAAAGAACTATTGTAATAATAAGACCTATAACAGCTACAATCGCCGCGGAATGCTCCATGGTGAAATTCACAAAGCCTATAGTAGTTCCCGTATCCGTGGAGCAAATTCCTGCGTTTACAAGACCTATAATTGCTATAAAAAGACCGATTCCTACCGCGACAGCCTTCTTTAAGCCGTCAGGGATTGACCTAATCAAGGCTTCTCTTACTCCGCAAAGAGAAAGCACAATAAAAACAATTCCTTCAAAAAGAACTGCTGTAAGCGCAAGCTGCCACGAAGCCCCCATTCCGAGCACAACCGTGTAGGTAAAAAAGGCGTTCAAACCTAAACCCGGGGCAAGAGCTACAGGAAGGTTTGCAACAAGCGCCATCACAAGTGTTGCGATTCCTGCAGAAACAGCGGTGGCTGTAAACACCCCGCCCCACGAGGGAAGAGTTCCCTGAGGTAATCCCAGTCCCGCCCCTGAAAGAATGTTCGGGTTCACCGCAAGAATGTACGCCATGGCAAGGAATGTTGTTACCCCCCCGACGATTTCTTTTGCAAAGGTGGTATCCCTTTCCTTCAACTTAAAAAACTTTTCCATAAGTCCTCCATTGCTTATTATGAAATTGTTTATTGTCTATTTTGAGTATCCGTAAAAATCCAGAACGGATCTTCCGTATATCCTTTGGTCTGTTCTTGAAAGTTCCCCTATACTTTCAGGCAAATCCTTTTCATCAGGTCTGTGAATAAGCACGGCGCCTCCCTCTTTAAGAAGTTTTCTTTCGCTAACCTCAAGGATAAGCCTTTCATGAAATCTGTAGGGAAAAGGCGGGTCAAAAAATATGAAGTCAAAAGCGGATTTACATCTTTTAAGAAAGTATTCCACAGGCATAAAATGACACTGTATTTTTACGCCGCATTCTTTTTGTGCCACCTGAACGTTTTCAAGCACAGTCTTTACTTTTAATCTATCTTTTTCGCAAAGCTCAACATTTAAAGCGCCTCTTGAAACAGCTTCAACTGCAACAGTCCCCGAACCGCTAAAAAGATCCAACCAGCTTTTTCCGCTCAAGTCTCCAAGGACTGCGAACATGGATTCTCTCATTCTGTCCATGGCAGGCCTTATTACTCCGTCCGGACATTTCATGATTCTTCCCTTCAGTACCCCGCCTGTAATCCTCATCGTTTAAGTCCTTAAAATCAATTTCCGTTCAGCCGCCAAAAAGTCTCATCCCGCTCAAGTTTTACGTTCGCTTTGGCATAGTCGAACGCAGTCTTCCCCGACGAATCCCTTATCGAAACAGCAGCCCCGTTATCAAGAAGGAACTCTATAACGTCTGTAGACGAAGAATATCCTGCAGCATACATGAGCGGAGTTTTTCCCTCGTAAAAGCGATTCAACTGAATGCCCCTGTCAACGAAAACTTGAAGCTTTGCAAGCTGGGAAGAACGGTTTCCGACATCCGACGTTATAGAAAATACGAACGCCCTGAAAATCTCACTCTGACCGCCCTTAAAATCCTTTAATATAAGCCTGAGAATCTCAGGGTTTGACGAATAAGTTGCAGCAAGGTCAAGCGGAGTGCTTCCGTACTTGTTCATTGCAGCCATATCGGCACCGCTTCTCAAAAGAAGACGCACAACCTCAAGATTATTCTGATAGCGGACGGCATACATAAGAGCAGACCAGCCGTCGTTGTCCTTTACGTTCACGTCCGCCCCCGAATTAATAAGGGAACGAATCTCCCAGTCGTTTCCGTTTTTTACAGACTTCATCAAAAGACTTCTGCCGTTAAAATCCCTGGAGTTGGGGTTCTTGATTTTACCAAGATGCATACCCTCGGAAGACTTTTCAGCATAGTCGTCATAGCTTTCCATATAGGTTTTGGGCGCATAGTCGAACAAAAAAGGCTTTTCATCTTCGGTGAACGTTTCACCGTTACCGTAAAGGCTCGAAAGCTCCCTTTGCCTTTTTTCAATGCCGGAAGAAGGCTTTTCAATTCTTTCAAAACGTTCCGCCAAAGAAGGATTTTCAGTAGTAACCGGTACTTCTTTATGCGCCGTGACGGACGGACTTGAATCCGGCATCTTTTCAATCTGCACTTGAGGTTTTTCAGGCACAGTTTTAAGCGGAACCGTAACGGAGTTTTCGGAAGATGAAGGTAAAGCCGAGGCAACGTCGTTTCTTTGCGGAGCTCTTAAACTGTCCTGCAAAGAAGGTGTTTCATTCGCACTTTCCGCGTTAGATTGCGGAACCGTAACTCTTTTGATTGCAGCTCTTTCTTCAGCGGCTTTCTTTTCCGCTGCAAGCCTATTCTCTTCTGCAATGCGTCGTTCATCTGCCGCTTTCTTTTCCTCAGCAATACGTCGTTCTTCCGCAGCTTTCTTCTCTTCTGCAAGTCTCTTCTCTTCTGCAAGCCTCTTTTCTTCGGCAATGCGCCGTTCTTCTGCAAGGCGATTCTCTTCCTCAAAGCGTTTTTCTTCTGCAAGTCGTTTTGCTTCCGCCTGCCACTTCTCCTCGGCAAGTCTCTTTTCTTCCGCAATGCGATTCGCCTCTGCAATGCGTCTATCTTCCGCAGCTTTCTTTGCTTCTGTAAGACGCTTTTCTTCAAAAAGCCTTTCTCTTTCAGCTTCTTCTTCCTCTGCAAGAGCCGCTTTTCTTTCTTCTGCAAGACGCTTTTCTTCAGCTTTCGTTTCCGCTGCAAGACGTTTTGCTTCCGCTTTTTGTGCCGCCTCTAAAGCCTTTCTCTCTTCGGCAAGTCGCTTCGCCTCCGCTCTTTTTTCAGCAATGGAAGCCTTTGTCTTTTCGGAAAGTATTTTTGATTCAGCCTTGTTTTCAGCTGCAAGAGTCTTTTTCTTTTCCTCTTCCAGGCGCTTTTGTTCGGCTTTCTTTTCAGCCGCTGCAAGAGCTTTCTTTTCAGCCGCCTCGCGTTTAGCTTCCGCCCTTTTTTGGGATGCAAGGTATCGTTCCTTTGCTTTTATGTTCTTTTCGCTTGGAGGAACGGCAGCTTCCCCGGTCTGAGTGATTCCCGATTCGTGCCTTTCTTTTATGGATGAAGCAACCTTGGGCTCAAGGATACCTTCAAGTTCAAGGATTTTATCTTCCCCAAGATTATCAAGGGCATATTGGTAAGGCGAAAAGCCGTATTTATCCTTTGCTAAAAGAGCCTTGCTTACAGAAAACTTTGTTCCCCACCTGTTAAGAACATATGAAAAAAGCTGATCGTTGTCATCGGAATATTTACAGATATAGTGAAGCGCAGTCTGCCCGTTACGGTTTTTACCTTTGAATTTAACGTCAGCCTTTTCAAGGAACTTTATGAAGTTTACATCCCTGTCATGTTCTATGGCTTCCATGATAAGAGAATCGCCGTCTTTTCCCAGTGCGGTGCTGTTCAGGTGACTGTACCTTAAAAACGCCCTTTCCATTGCGTTTACAGAGCCGTGCTCAATAAGAGTCTGAATCTTTTCTGCAGTGCCGAACGCAAAAGAGAAGCCTGAAACCAGAACCATAAACTGAACAAAAAAAGCAAACCTTTTAACAAATGAAGGGAAGTCGGAAACAAACATAGTCCGATTATATTATGGCTTTCTTATGTTTTCAAGGCTGTCTTCTTTTATATAAAGGGGGGCGGCGGGAAAACGGGGTTTTCACCTTTTATTCTTCGCCCGCCGCCCCAAGTTTTCCTTTCGGAAAACTTGTATAAGACATCTTGCAAGTTTGCCGCATGGCAAACTCGTAGTACAAGAACGGATGTTCTTGAGCCTGGTTCTTTGGAAGATGGATGTGGTCAGTTCCTTCTAGCAAGAATCGGACACAAGTCCGTTTTGTGGGCGGACATACGAACGACAACCCAATGAACAACGCATTAATATGTCCGCCCTTGACCCAAAAATTGCTTTTCTGTATAGTACGGGAACACCCCTTGAGATTCCTTTTGGAATCTCCATATGTCCATAAGGAGCAAGCATGAGAAAGTATGAACTTATGAGTATTTTTCCTCTGGACGAGGAAAAATCTGGTCAGGGTAAGGAAGCTGTTCGTCAGATTCTTACATCTTTTGGTGCGGATATCGAAAAGGAAGAACTTTTCGCTGACCGCGACCTCGCTTACGAGGTGAAAAAACAAAGGCGGGGACGCTTTATTTTGTTCACCATAAAAATCAATCCGGATAAGATTTCAGAAGTCGAGAAAGAGTTCAAAATCACACAGAATCTTCTTAAGTATCTGTTTGTGAAACTTGAAGAAAAATAGCTTTCTGAATTCAGAATCTTAAACTTAAACTTCAGAGGTAAACAATGGCAGCGGATGTAAATCACGTGGTTTTAATCGGACGGCTTACAAGGGACTTGGGAAGCGATGAGCGCTCTTTCGGCTATGTAGGAAATGGACAGGCTAGAGCCAACGTAAGCATTGCTGTCAACAGAAGTCACAAAGTCGGTGACGAATGGAAAGACGAGGCAAGCTATTTTGACGTTACAATCTGGGGAAGGCAGGCTGAAAACCTGAAGCCCTACCTTACAAAAGGTAAGCAGATTTGCGTTGACGGCTACCTTAAGCAGGATCGCTGGGAAAAGGACGGTCAGAAATTCTCCAAGGTTTCTGTCGTTGCAAACAGCATTCAGCTTCTTGGCGGGAAATCCGATGGCGGCGTTGGCGCCGGGGGTGCATCAGGCGGATTTCAGCCAAGGACGAACTTTCAGAATCAGTCGCCAAGTTCAATGCCGGATTACGGCAGCGACCTCGGTTCTTCAGAGAACGACTTTCCGGAAGACATTCCCTTCTGATTTTCGGATTTTGCGCATAAAGCGCATCTATAACTATGCATGAAAGCTGATTTTTGCTTTCACAATTTGGAGAAATTATGGCTGAGGAAACAAAAGAAATAATAGCAGAAGAAAACGAAGTCGCTCAGGCGGCTACTCAAGAGACGGAAGGCCGCGAAGATGACGGCAGAGACGGCGCAAGAACAAAGAACAAGACATTCTTCCGAAAGAAGGTATGCAGGTTCTGCGCAAACAAGGCAAAGATTGACTACAAGGATTCCGATGCGCTTAGGCGGTTCACAACTGAACGAGGAAAGATTCTTCCAAGAAGAATCACCGGAACTTGCGCAAAGCACCAGAGGGAACTTGCAAGAGCAATAAAAAGAGCAAGGGCAATCTGTCTGCTTCCGTTTGTTACAGAATAAAAGCGGCCTTGTTTGGGCTAAAAAACAGCTCTCCAACTCCTGGGGATGTCTGTAAAATCAATTTCAAGAGGAGCTTGAAAAATGAAAGTCATATTAAACGTAGATGTAAAACACCTTGGTGAAGAAGGAGACGTAAAAAACGTAGCTAACGGTTACGCAAGAAACTACCTTCTTCCGAGGGAACTTGCAGTTCCGTTCACGCCTGAAACGGAAGCGATTTTCGAGGCGAAAAAAGCCGAGATAGAGGCAAGAAAAGAAGTGAAGAGGCAGAACGCAAAGAGCCTTAAAGAAAGGCTTGAAGGCTCTTCTTTCACAATCGAGATGCCAGCAGGAGCGAACGGAAAACTTTACGGTGCCGTTACTCCGCAGATAATTTCTGATATGCTTACGAAAAACGGCTTTGAGCTTGAAAGAAAGCGAATAGAACTTCCTGGGGCAGCCATAAAGTCCGTAGGAAACTACAAGGCAACAATCAAACTTTACGAGGCTCAGACAGCCGAAATAACAGTTTGCGTAAAGACACAGGGAACGGAAGAGGAAAGCCAGGGGGCAAAAAAGGCTGAAAAGAAAGCCGAACCCAAGGCGGAAGAACCTTCCGAACCAAAAGATACGGAAGATTCGTCCGAATAGTCTTAAATACAGACGAAAAAATACAAAGGCTACAATCGAGGCAGATTCGGTTGTAGCCTTTGTCGTATATGGGCTGATTAATATATTGTGGAAAAACTGTGCATTTGTCGTGCATAAAAGGTGGAAAACATGAGTGAAAACGAACTAAAGGACAGCGTCCAGCCAAACAATCCGAATGCGGAAGAAGCAACCCTGGGAGCAATCCTACTTGATTGGGATGCATTGTCGGACACGGTTACCAACCTAAAATCCGACAGGTTCTACAACTACTACAACCGCACTATATACGAAGCTATGGTGTCGCTGTTCAAGCAAAACGTGCATGGCGACTACGTTTCCATCACAAACGAACTTACAAAAACCGGAAAACTGGAACAGGCAGGTGGACCTGCATACATCGCATCCCTCACGGACAAAGTTCCCACCTCCGCAAACATAAAATATTACGTAGATACTGTCATGGACTGCGCCACACGCAGAGACCTTATAAAACTCTCGGCTGAGATAAAGGCATCGTGCTTCGATTCAAGCCACGACTCAAAGCACATATTGGAAGAAGCCGAAAAAAAGATTTTCAACCTGGCAGATAGGAACGACACCACAGAAGTCCATCATATGCAGGATGTTATTTCAAGCACGATAGGACTTATCGAAAAAAGATACAACAACAACTCAGAACTTACGGGAATCCCTTCGGGAATCGCAAGGCTTGACACAATGACATCGGGCTTCCAAAAATCGGAACTTATAATCGTAGGAGCCCGTCCGTCCATCGGAAAAACAGCGTTCGCCCTCTCCATGATGCAGACAATCGCAATCGAAAAAAATATTCCATGCGGCTTTTTCTCGCTTGAAATGTCATGCCAGTCAATAGGACAAAGGCTGCTTTCACAGGTGGCGCGTATTCCCAGCATAAAACTAAGGAACGGAATGCTGAACATATCAGACTTCAAAAAACTTCAGGACGCGGCTGGGAAATGCTACAACGCTCCGCTTTACATAATCGACACACCTAATATGCAGCTTCTTGACATAAGGGCGACGGCAAGAAGACTTGTGATGAACCAGCAAGTGCAGGCAATATTCATAGACTATATCGGACTTATATCGGTCGACAAGCCTAGCGAAAACACATGGGAAAACATCTCCGAAATCTCAAAATCACTCAAGGCTCTGGCAAGGGAACTGGACATTCCCATAATCGTTCTTTGTCAAGTAGGAAGAGATGCGGAAGGACAGGAACCGAACCTCGCACAGCTAAGGGGCTCAGGCTCAATCGAACAGGATGCCGATGTAGTAATGTTCCTTCACAGGGACAGGAAAATCATGGACGAAGCGAACCCCGTGCAGGATGCAAAATGTGTGGTAGCAAAGCAGAGAAACGGAGCAACCGGAGATATAGAAATGCTTTTCTTCCCTTCGTTCACTAAATTCGAGAACAAAGTTCAGGAAGAATAAGAATAATTTTGGCAATTATCGATTTTTCTATTGACCAAAAATATTTTTTTCTATATATTAAACCCATCACTTGCGGCAGTCATATAACGGCTCATTATCTCAGCCTTCCAAGCTGAAGACGAGGGTTCGACTCCCTTCTGCCGCTTAAAAGCTCTCTTTTCAGAGAGCTTTTTTATTTTCAAGTCTTTCCATTTTTCTTTTCCGCGCCCCAAACGTCTCAATTATGAATATGTTGACAATACATCAAAATATGATAATATGAAGAATCTGATTTTTTGTAAAATAATGAACGAGAAACTGAGAGAAGAAATAGAAAAAAAACAGGGAACTCAAGGCTTCATAAAAGTTACCGATAAGCCCGTTCAATCTTTGAACTCGGAACAAAAGGTCATTCTTAACAGAAAAGGCAATGTCATGTTCAACGAAGGTAATGTTGAAGGTGCAAGAAGGCTGTACACCACTACGGGCTACTCCGACGGACTTATAAGGGTCGGTTCTTTCTACGAGACAAAAGACGAGAGCTTAAAGGCGCTGAAGCAATATGTTCTTGCCCATAACAAAAGCAAGGCGGAACCAATCTATGAAAAAATTGCTTCTGTAATATCAAAGTTATTAAGAGAGAATTAACAAATAATTTCAAAAGGATCTAAAAATGAAAGACGAAAACATTGAACCTCAAATTGAACTTGTATTTCCGGGTGTAAACCAGGGAGTTCCTCAAGAAGCCGAAGACAAATCTCAAAACGACCTGAACAACAGAATCTCGGATTTATCAAAGAACGGCTATGTTCTTCTAAAGTCGAACGACGTGGAAGGAGCAAAAGCTGCATTTATGAAAATCCTTGAACTGGACGAGAACAATAACTACGCTCTTGTAGGTCTTGGCGATTCGGAAAGAAAAGAAAATCACTTCAGTGCGGCAATAAAATATTACAATATATGTCTTTCGTTCCATCCGGGAAACAACTATGCGCTTTTCGGGCTTGCAGACTGCTACAAAGCGTTAAATCAATACCAGCAGGCAATCAACATCTGGGAGCAGTATCTGGTTCACGACGACAGGAACATAACCGTTCTTACCCGTGTGGCGGATGCCTATAGAAAAATCCATGACTTCAAAAGATCCAAGGAAATGTATCTTAAAGTCCTCGAGATGGAACAGGACAACGCATACGCACTTATAGGTCTTGGACATCTTCACTACGACTTCAAAGAATACAAGGATGCTCTTTATTATTGGACACGTATGTTCGAGCTAAACAGAGAGAATCTTGACATCCGAATCCTGACATCCATTGGAAACTGCCACAGAAAACTCAAGACGTTCGATCAGGGAATATATTATTTTGAAAAAGCCCTTGAGATGGACTCCAAGAATTTCTACGCTCTTTTCGGGCTTGCCGACTGCTACAGAGGAATGAACCAGCAGTTCCGCTCAATCGAATACTGGAACAGAATCCTCGCGCTCGATCCCAGGAACAAAGTCATCCTTACACGTGTGGGTGATGCCCTTCGTAACACAGGCGACTACAAAGGTGCGGTGGAATATTACAACAAGGCTCTGAACATCGATTTCGACATATATGCGGCGCTTGGGCTTGCCCTCATCTGCAAGGGAGAAGGGAAATACGACGAGGCAATCGAACGTCTCCAAAACCTAATAAGAAACGATCCGAAAAACTACAGGCTCTACATAGACCTTGCGGACTGCTATCTTAGGCAGAACAACAAGCAGAAAGCTGTGGAAACGCTTGAAAATTTTCAGAGAATCGGAATAAGAAGCACGGCTGTGAACTCTCTTTTGGATAAAATAAAAAACAACAAGCCGCTTTTCGACTGATGCTCGGGTGCCATCTATAGATTTTATGGAAAAAATACCTCTTACCGGGCTTTTCCCGAACGAGATTTCCTCGGCAATATCATTCAGTCAGGCTTTTAGAGCTTCTCAAATCTACAGGTGGATTTACGCCGGCGCAGAAACATTCGATGAAATGACCGACCTTGGAAAAAAAGACAGGGAGCTTCTTGAAGAAAAAGCGGTAATCCGAGCCTCTTCCGTAAGTCAGACGCTTAAAGATACGGACGGAACTTTAAAACTCCAGATTTCGCTTTCGGACGGACTTGCAGTAGAAACCGTACTTCTTACGGACAAGGACGGAAGAAAAACAGCCTGCGTATCATGCCAAGCAGGATGCGCAATGGGCTGCGCGTTCTGCCAAACGGGACAACTCGGCTTTGCAAGAAACCTCACGGCAGGCGAAATAATAGACCAGTTCCTGTTCCTTGAAAAATCTTCCGGAAAACTTGACAACATTGTATTCATGGGAATGGGAGAGCCTATGCTGAACATGGACGAAATCCGTAAAGCAATCTCCATCCTAACCGACAAAAAAGGAAGAAACCTTTCTTCAAGGCGCATAACTATTTCCACCTCAGGGATAATAAAAGGAATATACGACCTTGCAGACAACGGCCCTTCTGTAAGACTTGCGGTCTCGCTTACGACCGCGGATGAAGAACTTCGAAAAAAACTAATGCCTGTAAGCTTCAATAATCCTCTTCCGGAGCTAAAAAAAGCAATCGACTACTATGTAAAAAAAAGCGGAAAAAGAGTTACACTTGAAGCAGCCCTAATGAAAAACGTAAACACCGGAAAAGAAAGCGCAAAACGCCTTATAGATTTTGCTTCGGGAATCGACGTAAACGTGAATCTCATCCCATGGAATCCGGTATCAAACCTTCCGTTTGAAGAACCCGGAAAAAATGAAATAAGACAGTTTTCCGGCTTGCTTGAAAACGCCGGCATAAATGTAACGCTTCGTACAAAAAGAGGAAGGAACATAGGCGGCGCGTGCGGTCAGCTGGGAAGAACTTCAAAAAGAAAAATTTGATATTATCTTGATAATGGCTTATAATTATACCGTTAATCTCAAGTACGGAGCATAGGCAGATGCAGAAAAAGATATATGTGGCCGGAATGTTCGATCCGGATACGGCAAGCAAAGTCGAAGCTGCGGTAAAAGGTACCGCCGGAGTAACAAGTGTAGTCGCAAACCCGGAAAAATCCCAGGTTCTTGTTGATTTTGATGACGGTGCGTCCGGAGCGGAAGATGCTATAAATGCTGCCATTTCCAGCACGGGCGTAGAGGTTCTGGGCTGAACGCCGCATGAAACTTTCTATCCTTGATGCCCATGCATTGAATCCGGGAGACCTAAGTTGGGACGGATTTAAGGCTTTTGCTGACGTTTCAGTCTATGAGCGCACATCAAAAAACATGGTCACGGACCGCATTGGGGATTCAGACGCAATTCTTATAAATAAGATAAAAATCGATAAAAATGTAATCTCAAAATGCGCTAAATTAAAATATATAGGAATCCTTGCTACGGGTTACAATCAGGTGGACATAACCGCCGCAAAAGAAGCCGGCATAACGGTTACAAACATTCCCGCATACAGCACAATGGCTGTAGCTCAGCACGTGTTCGCCCTCATTCTGCATTTTTCAAACCATGTCGCCCTTCACGCAAATTCCGTAAAATCCGGAGAATGGATTTCAAATCCGGACTTTTGCTACTGGAAAGCACCTCTTACAGAACTTTACGGAAAAAAACTTGGAATTTTCGGCTACGGGAACATCGGAAAACAGGTCGAAAAAATCGCCGACGCATTCGGAATGAAGCCGCTTGTAGTTCCGCACAAACATGATTCTTCAATAAAAAATATCGCAAGCCTTGAAAAAATGCTTTCAGAATCGGATTTCATAAGCCTTCACGCGCCCCTTACAAAAGAGACGGAAAAATTTATAAACCGAACCGCAATATCAAAGATGAAAGACGGAGTTTTCATCGTGAACACTGCAAGGGGCGGCCTTGTAGACGAACTTCACGTTGCGGAAGCACTTAAATCAGGAAAAATCAAAGGATACGCCGCCGATGTCCTTGAAGCCGAACCCATGGATAAAAACTGTACGCTTCAAAAAATCGAAAACTGCGTTCTTACCCCGCACATCGCCTGGGCTTCATTCGAAACAAGAAAAAGACTGATGAACATCGCCATAGAAAATTTTAAAAGCTGGCTGGACGGAAAAACGCAGAACTCAATATGCTGATTTTTTTTTAATCCCATATCTTCTATCTTGAATGTTTTTATGTTAATGTATACTAAAGAGTTTTATCAGCACTAAAAACAGAGGGAACCATGGGAAAAACAATCGCAGAAAAAATTTTTGATTTGCATCTTATAGACACGCCGTTTGATAACACCTATGTGGTAAGCCTTGACAGGGTGTTCTGCCACGAGATAACAACGCCAATCGCAATAAACGACCTCATTGAACGGAATAAAGACCACGTATTTGATTCTGCAAAAATAAAAGCGGTCATCGACCACGTTACCCCGGCAAAGGACAGCAAGACCGCAGAGCAGGAAAAAATCCTAAGAGACTGGGCAAGACGCCAGGGAATAAAAGATTTCTTTGACATAGGATGTAACGGTGTCTGCCATGCAATATTCCCGGAAAAAGGATATGTGCGTCCGGGCTTTACCGTGATAATGGGTGACAGCCACACCTGCACACACGGAGCGTTCGGAGCGTTCGCCGCAGGAGTCGGAACAACTGACCTGGAAGTCGGAATTTTGAAAGGGGTCTGTTCGTTCAGAAAGCCAAAATCGATGAAATTCGTGCTGAACGGAAAACTGAAAAAAGGCGTTTTTGCAAAGGACGTGATTCTTTTTCTGATAGGAAAAATCGGCGTGAACGGAGCTACAAACTGCGTGATGGAATTCACAGGACCGGTGGTAGACGCTTTCGATATGGAAGAACGCATGACACTCTGCAATATGGCTGTAGAAGCAGGCGCGACAAGCGGAATCTGCTATCCGGATGAAAAAACCGTGGACTATCTTTGGAAGTTCATAAAAGACGAATTTAAAAGCAAGGAGGATGCGGTAAAGTCGTACTCCGTATGGAAATCCGACGAAGATGCAGATTACGAAAGCGCCCACACCTACGACATCTCAGACCTTGAGCCGGTATGCACAGTCGGCTACAAACCCGACCAGATAAAAAATGTGTCCGAAATGAAAGGAACGAAGGTGAACCAGATTTACATAGGCTCATGCACTAACGGAAGAATTAGCGATCTAAGGATAGCCGCAAAGATACTAAAAGGGCATCGCATCGCGGACGGGGTTCGTGGAATCGTAAGCCCTGCCACCCCTGAAATATACAAGACCGCCCTGAAAGAAGGAATCATAGAAATATTCATGGACGCAGGGTTCTGCGTGACAAACCCAACCTGCGGAGCGTGCCTTGGAATGAGTAACGGAGTTCTTGCCGAAGGAGAAGTCTGCGCTTCCACCACAAACAGGAATTTCAACGGAAGGATGGGTAAAGGCGGCATGGTGCATCTTATGAGTCCTGCGACAGCGGCGGCGAGCGCAATTGCAGGCGAGATTACAAATTCATCTCTTTACAAATAGACTTTGTGGCTGTTAAACTATAAGAACTTGGAGGAAACAAATGAAACAGTTTGGTGGCGATATACTTTTTCTCGACAGGTCCGACATAAACACGGACGAAATAATTCCGGCAAAATATCTTACGGAAATCTCAAAACAGGCGTTGAAACCGTATCTTCTTGAGGACCTGAAACTTGAAGGATTCAACTCAAAGACAGATGTCGCAGGAAAAAAAGTTATAATCACCAGGGAGAATTTCGGCTGCGGCTCATCAAGGGAACATGCGCCATGGGCTCTTGAGGTGAACGGAATACATGTCGTTGTGGCGGTGAATTTCGCCCGGATTTTCAGGCAGAACATGTTCAACTGCGGCATGATGGCGATAGAAATGGACAAAAAATCCATAGAGGATATGTTCAGGACATTTGCCGAAAAGGATGCCGAAGCGAAAATCGTTATAAATGACGACGGAACAGCCAAGGTAAAGATAATAGCCGGAAGCCTTTCAAAAAGCTATCCGTTCAGCCTTGACGAGTTCGAGAAGGCTCTTGTAAAAAACGAAGGCTGGATAGGCTTTGCCGACAACAAATATTAAGGCTTTATAAGCTCTAGTCTTTTTTAATCATTTTGCGGATAAGGTCAAGGGTGTTTTTTACTGTAAAACGCCAGTCAAATGCCCTTGCCCATTCCTGTCCGGCTACGGACATCCTGTTTCTCAGTTCGGAATCGGAAACGATTTTTTCCATGCATTTTGCCATTCCTTCTATGTCATCGGAATCAAAATAGAGTGCGGATTCTCCGCCTATTTCAGGAAGCGCGCTGGCTTTCGAACACAAAACAGGAACTCCGCACGCCATCGCCTCAAGGACAGGAAGCCCTACCCCCTCCTTAACCGAAGGGAAAATGCAGGCGACAGCTCCCGAATAAAGTTTAGGCAAACTTTCATGCGGAAAATATCCCGTAAGGAAAATGTCGGAGGCGCATGGCGAGTCAAGAGCAGCCTTATGAACCTCGGCAGCATACGAACCGTCGCTACCAGCAAGCACAAGCCTATGCGGAAAGCCTGTTTTCTCTTTGAAACTGGAGAATGCCCGTATCAACTCAACATGTTTTTTTGCAGGCCCTGAAATCTTCGAGCAATAGATGAAATACGGTTTTTTTATGGCGAACGGCTTTATGCTCACGGTATCCGACTCGAATTCCACGGACGGAAAAAAAAGTTTATGGTCAATCCCGTTGTGGACAACATCAATTTTTTCCTCGCCTACCCCATGGCGCACAAGGTCTGATTTTATGAAATTGCTGGCAGCGATTATCTTCGGAACTTTAAAAAGTCCTCTTTTTATCTGGAGTTTCTGAATCCAATCGCGATTTCCTTCAACCTTTCCAGAAAGGATAGAATTCACCACGGCTATGCCGGGAACATTGAACGATATTGGAAGCACTCTGTCAGGAGCGGGATAAATTATTGCGTCGTAGTGTCTTTGGGAAGCGAATTTATTAATATTCGTGAAATGCCACAGCCTTAGCGCATTTAACGATTCCGGAAGCTGCACACTTTCGAATCCGATGTCTTTTCCCGACGTGTATGTGTATCGGTCAATCTCAGCGCCAAAAAATTCAATTTCGATGTCGCTTTCTTCGGGAAGATTGGACGCAAACGAAAGAAGATATGTTCCGATTCCGCTCCTTGCGTGGTCGCAGCCAAAAGTATCTATACCTATTCTCATACGGAAGAAATTGTAGCAGAAAACGCCCATCGTAACTACTGTCGAACTTGCGCCCTTTTCGATGATTGAATTCTCAGGAAAATTCAAAAATCCAATTTTTGGATTTACCGCCTTTCCATTTTTCTAAAATCTACATACTGCCGACGACGTTTCCGTTCATTATTGATTCAAGGGTTTCAAGCGTTTTGTAATTCATTTTTTCGTGGCTGACTTTTTTTAGAATCATTTCGGAAAACGGTTTCATTCCTTTTAGCATGACGGCAAAATAGGCTTTTTTTCCATCGCCGCATTTTATCACAAACCATTGCATTCCCGTAGAATATTTTACGCTCTCAACAGACTTCCATTCGATTTTTATTTTTCTGAAAGTCATCTTTCTGTAAATAATCTCATTTTCATCATATGTATATTTTTCAACAAAATAAACGTACACCAAAAAAAGCCCAAGAAGCGAAAAACCTATAAAAATCGCCGTGGTCGCCACCGATTCGGTTCCGTTCGGGAAAAGATTTGAAAACAATGCAAAGCCGCCGAACAAAAGAAAGTCGATAAGTCCGATAAAAAACACATAAAGCGGCAATTTCAATGTGTTTCCGACATTGGATTCTAAATCCTTTTTCTTATTTAGCTTCATCAAAGAAAATATCAGCGTCATTACGAGTCCAAAGACCACCCATTCGATTGTATTTTTCATTTTACCCCCGATAAAAGCGTGTGATTTTTACAGATTTCATTAAAATTTGTATTAAAGATAGTATAAAATCGGTAAAAAGCCGTCAATAATTATAAAAAATAGAGACGATACTCGAGATTAAAGAACATCTTCAAATTTTTCGCAATATCACGATATTCTCACCAAATTCGTATTTTACCATAGACTAAAGAACAAAAAAAATATAGAGTTAATAAAAATCGTTACATCACTGCTTAATACAAATTACTATATTTTCTAAAAACTAGAGGAATAAGAATTATGGAGAACATTGGAAATAGTTCTGCACGTCCTGACGGAAAATCTGTCAGGGTAAAAAAGGCTACGCCTATTAGCGTAAGGATTTTTAGAGGAATCGCGATAACTATTGTTTCAATAGTGAGCTTTATAAGCGTATTTATCGGTGTGCAGCTACACAAAAAAAGCATCGTCCTATTCGATGAACTTGTGGAGCAGCAGTTTTTAAACATAGAAAAAAACATAAATCATTTTATGCAGGATGCAAAAAATGTAACAGGAACACTTGCCGAATCCCCTGTCCTGCAGAATGCGGATGATACAATCTTTAAGTACACTGCAGAATCTTCAAAACCCGGCTCGACCTATTCGCATAACGGCAAAGTTGAACAGGAAATCGAATATTTGTTTGAACGTGCAAAAAAGCATCACCCGGAATTCAGTCAGATATACATGGGGACTATATGGGGAGGTACTGCGGGACTTACAGCCCAGCTAACTGGCAAAGTATTCGATCCCCGCACAAGACCGTGGTATAAAGATGCCATGGCTTCGAAAGAAAAGATCATAACAACCGATGCCTACTACTCCGAGGACGGCGAACTTACCATCACCGTCGCACAAAGCGTAAAGAACGCAAGAAATGAATACATCGGTTGTTTGGGTATAGATATAAGACTTACCGACCTTACATCATTTATAAGCAGTGTCAATATCGGAAAGACAGGATACTGTATGCTCTTGCAGGGCGACGACACAATCCTTGCAGATCCAAAGCATCCACAATATAACTCAAAGACTTTGCTTGAAGTCGGTGTAGAAGCGTTTACAGAAATGAACAAAATGACAAGTGAATCACACATCATAAATCTTGATGGAAAGAAATGGAAAACCACCATGTTCCAGCTTCCAGAGACAGGCTGGAAACTTTTTATCTTTATCGAACAGAACGAAATTCTTTCGTTGTTCTATTCACTTCTTCATAACATGATAATCATCGGGATTCTGATGTTCATCAGCTACTTTACTATGGCATTTTTTGCCGTCCGTGCTCTTAAAAAATACTTTGCTCGGCTTGGCGTAATATTAAACAAAATTGCCGATGGAGACCTTACCGACAGGATAGAAGTAAAGAGCAACAACGAGATTGGAAAGCTGATGGAAAACCTGAACTCAGCTATAGAACACAGCCACGATATGTTTACCTTGCTAAGAGCTGAAACTGACAACATGACGACGGTGAGTTCTGATCTTTCAAGCAACATGGCACAAACAATGTCATCAATAAGGCATATAGGCGGAAACGTCAGCACCGTAAAAGAAAAGGCTTTGAGTCAAGCGGCAAGCGTAACCGAAACTGTCGCGACAGTTGAGCAGATAAACGAAAAACTAAATCGGCTTGTAAAAGGCATAGATCGCAGGACGCAGGCAATTTCAGAATCGACATCGCTCATAACACATATGGCAGAAAACACCGTCCAAATAACTGAGACTCTTGAAGAAAGCAACAGGCTCATAAAAAATGTGTACAACCAGACAAAACTCGGAAAAGACGGTGCCCGCATGGCAAACGAGGTGGTAAGCCAGATAGCAGAAAAGTCCGCATCTCTTCTTGAGGCAAGCCAGGTTATCCAAAATATCGCAAGCCAAACAAATCTTCTTGCGATGAATGCTGCGATAGAGGCGGCGCACGCAGGAGAAACCGGAAAGGGATTTGCCGTAGTCGCAGACGAAATCCGAAAACTTGCCGAAGAATCCAACACGCAGGGAAAGCAGATTGGAATCGTCTTAAAAGAATCCACGGAAATAATCGGACAACTTACCGTATCAGGTTCGCAGGCTGAAAAAACGTTCATAGAAGTCTATGAATCTGTAAGCAGGATTTCCGACAAAGAAGACTCAATTGTGAACGTCATGCACGAACAGGAAGAAAACGCAAGGCAGGTGCTGGATGCTATAGATAAACTTAACGATGTAACAAACGAACTTAGCACAAGCTCTGCGGAAATGATTGAAGGCGGAGAACAGATTACCATCGAGATGAGAAAACTTTCAGAAATCACGCATGAAACAACCGAAAGGATGAACGAAATTGCAAACGAAGCGGAACAGATAACAAGCTCCGTTGAAGAGGTAAACGAGATTGCCCAAAAGAACAAAGAGAGCATCGAAACCATTACTTCCGAAGTAAGCAAGTTCAAACTATAGGGGATTAAACTCTATAAAATAAAAATGCCGTGGATAAACCACGGCATTTTTGTTTTAACAAAGCGGGAATATTGCCTCCCCTACATTCGAGTAAAGGGGCAAGACGAAATCCGCCTATTTTACATACGGAAGATAATCTCCGTAGCCTTCCTTTTCCATCTTGTCATACGGAACGAATCTAAGAGATGCACCGTTTATGCAGTAGCGCAGTCCGCCTTTTTCACGTGGACCGTCGTCAAACACGTGGCCCAAGTGGGCTCGGCTTCTTTTAGACAAGACTTCCGTTCGGCTCATTCCGTGGCTGTAATCGCTCTCATATCCCAGCGCATCCGTCGTTATGGGTTTTGTGAAACTCGGCCAGCCGCAGCCTGCATCGTACTTGTCGCTTGACGAAAAAAGTGGTTTTCCCGTAACCACATCGACATAGATTCCTTTTTCATCAAACTTGTCGTATTCGCTTGAAAAAGGTTTTTCAGTCGCCTTGTTCTGCGTAACCTCGTATTGAATAGGACTAAGACTTTTTTTCAAGGAGTCTTTGCTTGGAACAGGAAAACGGCTTTCGTCGGACAGAGGTTTTGACGCAAGCGACAAATCGATGTGGCAATAACCGCCCGGATTCTTATCCAAATAATCCTGATGGTATTCTTCCGCACGGACAAAGTTCTTCAATAAAGCAGTCTCGACAGCAAGAGGTTTTGAATATTTTTTCCGCATAAAAGCAATAAATGAATTAACCGATTTTTCGTCTGAGGTATTCTTGTAATATATACCCGTTCTGTATTGGCGGCCGATGTCGTTTCCCTGCTTGTTCACGGAAGTCGGATCTATTATCCGAAAATAATGAAAAAGTATTTCTTCAAGACTGACCCTTGAAGGTTCGTATACGATTCGCACGGTCTCCGCATGATCGGTTTTATCAAGCTCTCGATAGGTGGTTTTGTCAGTGTTTCCGTTGGCATAACCAGTTTCCGTCAGTGTAACGCCCGGAATTCGCTTGAAATACGCTTCCACGCCCCAAAAACATCCGCCTGCAAGGTAGATTTCTGACATGGTCGCTCCTTAGTACGCTGAAAAACGCAATACATATGATATATCCGGCCTGCATATGCAAGCCGGATATATAACTTACTACAGATAACAAATGCTGACGGCAAACAAATGCTGACGGCAGGGATATAGGCTCAAACCATCCGTAAGAAATGCCTGAGCTCTACTCCATCTCACCCGGAGCAATGCGAGCAGCCGCCTGCTCAAAATCACGAGTACCCCGGAAGACATCGTGCGTGTAGGGGTTAATGTCCTGCATCTTGGAGCGGTAAATGATATAGCCAAGTGCGAGGACATTTGCTATCAGTGCAATGACGGACACAATGACATTGGTGTTGTAATTGAGTACCGAATGAGTTACAAAAACGCTGTTTTCTTGGAAGGCGGGGAAGACCTGAGCAAACATGCACCAGATGGCCAGCGTGTTTGCACGGTTTTGAATCCAAGCGCCCTTGTTCCAGAGTGCGTTGGCAACTGTTGGGGCAAGGAGAAGTGCAAAGCCACAGAAAAATGCGTGATGCGGCAGGCAGTTATAGGTGTAGCAGAAGTTCCAGATATCGTACGCGATAATGAAGACCCAGGTCATATCGGGCCAAAGCATGTCGCGCTCATCTTTGGAGGTATAGACGCTCCACCAAGCGGTCATGCAGAAGATGTTCAAGAGTCCGGCGATGCCGTTAAACACATTGTTCCAGCCGGCAACCTGAGTGGCGCCTTCGGAGGTAACCCAAGTCTGCTCGCCAAGTGCAAAGAAGTGATACGCGCTTTCAAAGTCAGAGACGACGGCAATCAAAATATTGATGGCAACGATGACAAAAGGAAATGCCTTAAACCAGTGCGCTTTGCCGAGCTTTCCCCAGTGATATTTAATGACCATAAACCCGAGACATCCGGTAAGTGCTGCGTATACCTTGGCATAATGGAACCAGCTGTTTTGATATATGTTGGTTGGATTATTGATGGCCC
>ERZ772957.699-NODE-699-length-24847-cov-8.271781_pt1 | contig 24847 bp, 22 predicted proteins | sample MGYA00580682_ERZ772957 | MGnify/ENA primary metagenome ERZ772957 (study PRJEB29015, sample SAMEA2737921) | human oral metagenome | biome: human oral; feature: human-associated habitat; material: dental | place: China | collected 2025 ...
AGGGTGAAAGAGTGAAAAGGTGAAAGGGTGAAAGGGTGAAAAGATGGCTAACGCCTTTTAAAGGTGAAAGGGTGAAAAGTTGAAAAAATGGCTAACGCCACCTAGGCATTTGGCTTAACTCCTTAACTCGATAACTCCTTAACTACTCACCATAAAGCATTTGGCTTAACTCCTTAACTCCTTAACTCCTCGCTATAAAGCATTTGGCTTAACTCCTTAACTCCTTGATTAATATTTCTATAAATTGAGAGGAATCCAGGACAAGTCAACTCACTGGCTTATAAACTCACGAAAGTCTAACAACTCCCGAAGAATTAACTCACAAATTCACAAATTTACAAACTCCCCAGCTCAAAAACTCATCCACCCAGAAACTCATTCACTAAAAAACACCCCAACTCAAAAATTCAAAAGCTCATCCACTCAAAACTTAAATCGTTGTCTTTTATTTTACAAAACGCCTCTAAATCTCGCTCTGTTCTAGCGAAAATATAGGCCATAAAGTAGGTAAATTGCCACTTTTTCTAGCCTTTCACTCCTTTTAATATGTTCGTTTTTAAGAAAAGGAGCTGCATTTTGCACCATTTTGCCTTTCTATTTGGTGCCAAGCTCGTTGTTTTTTCACCCCCAAAAACCTGCATTTAGCCCCTAAAATACCACATTTTAACGGGTATTTTGCCCTTTTCGGCCATGTTTTTAATGGTTCTAATAGGTATGTTTATACCAATTGCGGTGAATTATTATGCTTTTCACCTTGCATTTCTCAGCATTTTGCACTGCATTTAGCACCATTTTACCTTGCGTTTAGCACCAAAACGCATTGCATTTTGCATCAAAACGCACTGCGTTTAGCGGCAAATTGCACTGCATTTAGCACCAAAACGCACTTCATTTTGCTGAATATGGCCCAAAAATGGGTGTTAGTGGCGGTCGGTTTAAATAAAAATTCATTTTGCCTACATGTACAACTATCCCCCTGTTGCACCCAAGCAAACCTTCGCGAGAATCGATTTTTTGCGGCAAGGTTGGCGATTGGTTGATAAAAAGCCCACACATAATGTTAAAATTTATGCTGAAAAATTGACAAGACTGTGAGCTTGCGAGTTAACTAGTTAACGAGTTGACTAGGATTATCGTCCACTCTGCAACCAAGCATTTGGCTTAACTCCGAAAAACTAGAATAACAGATTTATGGCATAGAAAAGCAAAAGGCGCGCCCCGCAAGTAACCCTGCCAAGTGGCAAACAACTTGCGCGGCGCGCCTATAAGCTTAGTGCGCTAATGTGAATAGTGCAGTGCGGATTAAGGCTTACGCGTGAGTTTGGGTTTCACAAACACCTCGCCAATACCGCGAAATGCGCCCATTACGGGTTTAGAGTCGGAGAAACGGTTCCAGCCATAGGACGAGAACGTTTGTTCGGATGCGATTTTCTGCGCCTCCTTGAAAACGAGATTGCCCTTGTCGTCGAAAGTAAGCAACACGCTTTCTTTCGTTCCGTTGATGGCTGTTTCGTGTCCTTTTCTGAAATCATCGGCCACAATCACGGTGATAAGATACTCGTACACGCCTGGCTGAACTTCGTTTTTCCCCACTATCTTGCCGTTATTCATGGTGAAACCCTTACCGGGAGTAAAGGCCACTTCCCACGAATACTTGCCTTCAACGATGAAGTTCGCCGTGTTGGCACCCGTTGCCACGATGCGCACATCAGTGGTTTTCTCTTCCAATTCCCTATTGGGGAGGCGCATCAAAGCCGTTTGCGTGTACTCGCCTTCAACGTCTGCCAAGGCCGCTTGCACCACTTTAAGCGAGTCGGTAAGCCCAACGGCCTTGGCTGTTACCCAACCCACGCGTGGTTTTCCCGTGGCATTTGCAGCCAACTTTACCTCAATTGCGCCGCCTTTATCCTCTACAGTTATCCAGCTTTCGGTGCCTTGGTAAGTTACAGGCACGTTGGCTGGCGTTGTGAACGACTTGGAGAAAGCCTCGTCGCCGGTGTAAATGTCTTCGCCAACAGGCAGTCCGAAAGCAACACCTTCTTGCTGAACGTTAAGTGTAATCGAGTCGCCCTGTTGGTTTTTTATTACCAAAAGGGTGTTTCGCGTTTGCGCACTGGTATTCGTTTCGGCAGTCAGGGCAATGGTTTCGGCCTTGGTCTTCACGGTCAGCCACGCATCTTGCGCATAAGCTTGTGCCGGTTGTGCGGCCAATGTCACCTCTTGCGTTCCGCCAAGCACGCCAAATGCGGTTTGTGCCTTTACCACAGAGAGCCCTGCGGCATACTCAGGCAGTTCTTTGTCGCTGCTACACGCCACGACAAAAGCGGCCAAGGCTGTGGCCAACGGTATGGAAATGAACTTGTTCATCATTCTTCTTATTTAATTTTCCTCATGTATTCAATGTTCGGCAACGTGAAAGCGTACACATAACCACCCTTCGGATCGAGTATGGGACTTAGGTCTTCGCCGTAGGCAACGCCCAAGAACGAGTCTACGGTGTGGCCCGTTACCTGCCCACTGTCTTCTGCATCGGCCCGTTCCATGTCTCCATTCCATGTGAAATAGATGCTGCCCTTACCTTCGCCAAACAGTTTTTTCTCTTTTAGAGATGCGGGAATGAGTACAATTCCTGCGGGATACTTATAGGTTGGGTCGATAACGGGCTGGCCAGGCAGCTCAATACGTCCTGTGGCAGGGTCGTAAGTAAGTTGCAATTCGTAGCTCACCTTATCGTAAAGCAAGTGTCCCTTCAAGGTGTTGGCGGCCGTTCCAAGTTCCAAGGTCAGCGTTATGCGCTTTCTCAGACTTGTTTTGAGTTGCCATTCGCCCACCCAGAAGTCTAGCGTTTTATGGTTCTTTGGTACGAACTGTGCCAGTTTCAGGTCGTTGTCGGTAAGCACTTTGTCGGTTTCGTTCCATGTAAAGTTCTGGTATTGCTTATCGCCGATAACGATAGGTTGGCGAAGTACGATGCCCGTTGCATGGGTGCAGTAGGGCATGTCCCATTTGGTTTGCCCCAAGGTAACGGTGAGTCGGCGTGTTGTGGGGTTGATGGTGCCTTGCGCCAAGGTGTCGTTGCCGTGGATAAAGTTATAGGTGCTCACGCTCATTCCATCTTTTACGTTGATGATGCCCATCATCATTTCCTCCCAATTGGCATCTTTCGGCAGGCGTGTCAGCACCATTTCGTTCTTCCATTTTCTACCTCTAAGCACAACCGTATCTGCCGTTGCGCGGAGAATGGAGAACTCGTAGTCGCCTTGTATGCCGTCGGGATTGCCCAGCCAAGCCTCTGCCAGGGGGTGTATCACCTTATTATATGCGTTGAAAGAGAGCATGGGGCCTTGGTCTTTCACCACTTCATAATCCGAAGTGGCCTTCACCTCAGGGTCCAACACGTCGCCCATGGCGGTAACCTGTCCATCCTTGAACTTCAACAACAGCGTGTAACCGCCGTAGCTATAATTCTTCCCTGCATAGTATTGGAGCATCCAACCACCCTCCGACGACTCTAAAAGCGCGGTATATTCGGCTACGCTTTGGTCTATCCGCTGTGCGGCAGGAAGGTCGAAAGCCGTTTTGTTGTCGTGCAAACACGCTTGCATCAATAGCGTTAGCACCACAGCCATGAATAGGAAATATGCCTTTTTCATATGCTTATCGTTTACTTCTTCTTTAATGTTTTTAATCTTCATATTCGCCGCTTCGTTAGTTCAAGCTGTTCAAATCGAGCGTGGATATCTTCCCACCTCTTCGCAATATGGCGTTGCGCAGCAGGTCGATGTCGGCATTCCAAGCGTTTTTCATATAGTCGCGAACCATCTTCAGTTTCCTGTTGATGATGCTTGTGCCCTTAGTCCCGGCAGCCTTCAAAATGGTGTTCCATTCGTCTGGGGTGCTGGTAACGTATATGGAGTAGAGTTCGGCAATGTCTTCGGCAGGGTTTTCCATCGAATAGGGCGACACGAAACCCAGCGCGTATGCGCGCTTTTCGGGCACGGAGGTCCAGTTTCCGCTTACATAGTCGGCACGCGAGATGTTGTCGTACGACTCATCGTAGGGCTTTTTCTGGTTCAGGATGTGCATAAACTCGTGGTGCATGGTGTGGAAATAAAAGGCCGTCATGCTGTGATAGTCTTTCAGCAAGTCGTCGGTAAGGGCGTTCACCTTGCTCAACGTCACCTTATATCCGCCTTCGGCACTGCCCACCACCTCTGTTCGGTAGCGCGTATAGCCCGGAATACCCACGGCCACGATGATGCGTGGCACGTTTTCTTTCACGAAATCCAGGCCAATGGTTTCCGCATAGGGGTCGAACCACATAAACTTGGTGATGATAGCCAGCTTTGCGGTCTTGGCCGAATCGGCTGGCACGAAGTTATAAGCCTTATCTGTTTCCTCTGTTTTAAGGCGATACTGGAAGTCTATGTTATAAGGCATGGTGTAGTTCTTGTACAACCATTGGTCGAAAGCGTTTCGTTTTTGCGCCTCGGTTGAGAAAATGGAGTCGCCGCTCAGCTTGCTTTCGCCGCACGACTGCAATATTGCGCCGCAGCATAAGCATGCGCTTACAACCAGATATAAATATTTCTTCATGAGCGTATGGTTTTTATTTGTTACGGGGATTGGGCGTTATTCCAGCAGAAATAACGTCTTGCGGCAGCTGTATGGCCAGGCGTGGGTCGCCCACCTTCATCGAGTCGGTAACGGCGTCAACCTTCGATTGCACGTCTACTTGCCTGCGATACATCGTTATTCCATAGCGTTTCACGTCCTGCAACCTAAACCCTTCGTGTATGGTTAGGATGCGTCGCAACTGCAACAGGCACTGCAACAGCGGCTCTTGTGTGGTTTTTTCTATTGCGAAAAGTGGGTTCAGGGCTTTCTTGGGCGTGGGCTTTGTGGGCGTGTAATACGCTTGCGAGTTGTAGAAGTCCTTAATTTTGTCGAGTGTTAGCTGCACTTTCTTCTTCGAGAAGGCCGTCAACTCGGTGTTGATGTCTTTCAAAGCCTCGGCGTATTTGCCCGAAAGGGCGTAGGCCTCGGCACGTTCTAGCAGCGTTTCGTCGGTGTTGAACACGGCATACTCGCTGTAAGGGATGCCAATGCCAGCCGTTACGTCAATCACGCGCGGCACGTATGGTATCTTACGCAAGGCGTATTTCGACACGCCGTTGTTGTAAGTAACGGTGTAGAGCAGCTCTGTTCCGCTGTTTCCCCAAGGTCCTGGCGCTTGTAAGGTTTCGTTTTTGCTCAGCATCTCGCCGTGCGCGTACTTGCTGCCGGCCAATACGGGGATGCTTATCACACCCCATTCGGAAGGAACGGGCAACAACAAGATGTTGGCGTTGTTGGATGCTTGTATAAACGCGTTGGGCTGTACGTTGCCGCTCGGGCCCAGTTGGTTCCACTCGGCCCAATTGCGCAGTATGTCGCCAGGTTGGTCGCCCAGCACCATGTCGGCGTACTTAATGGCCTTATCATATTGTTGGGCATAGAGGTAGAAACGTGTGGCGAAAGCGTAGGCGGCCTGTTTGGTGAAGTGGAACTTGGGTCGCGCATACCTGGTTCCAACAAGCGAAATGCCCTCCAAGAGGTCTTTTTCGATGTTGGCGTAAAGCTGTGCCAGCGTTCCACGCTCCATCAAACGGCCCACAACTTGTTCGGGTTCTGTTGGATAGGGCAAGCCTAAGTTGCTTTGAGCCGTGGTTTTATCGTAGGCTTGGCAGAAAACGGTGCTCAACTGAAACATGGCGAAGGCCCTGCAAAGCAACGCTTCACCCAGCTGTGCATCGTAATCGTGGGGGTTGCTTACGCTTTTGATGTGCGCAATGGCCTCGTTGGCCGTGGCCACAGCCGTGTAATGGGCCTCCCAAAGCTGATAAGGCGTTTCGGCATTGCGCACCTCATCGATGTCTTTCCATTGGTAAGCCTGCTCTTGAAACCTGTCGAACGTGCTCCATGTGCTGTGCATCTGTTCGTCGGTATTGTCCGAATACATCTCGGTTAGATAGGCGGGATGTGCCGAAGGGTAGGCACTAACCAGCAACTGACTAACTTCTGATGGGTTTTTGAGGTCCATGCGGCTGTCGGGATACTTGTCTAGGAAATCGTTGCACGATGCTAGCGCGAACGAAATGGCAGCCATCGATAGACCCGTTATATATTTATTGACTTTCATCTTCGTAGGGTTTAAAGTCCGAGTTTTATTGTTAGTGTGAATTGTTTGGGCATAGGCGAGGCCACACCACCCACGTTGTAGAATTCGGGGTCTTGCCCATTGAGTCGCTTATCGGCGTAGAGCAAGAAGAGGTTTGTGGCTTGCAGTTTCAACGACACGTTCTTTACCATCGCCTTTTGGAACCATTGCGCAGGCAAATCGTAGCCCAACGACACCTCTTTTAGGCGGATAAAGTCGCCCTTGGCAATGCGAACATCGGTGTAGTTGTAGGCGTTATAGCCCAAGCGAAGGTTGGTGTTGGCCATGTATTGTGCCTTAGAGATGATGCCCGGCACGTTGGTGTGGTCTTCCTCTCCCGGCTTTGTCCACCTGTTTTTAAAGGCGTTGGTCATCGAAACGAGGTCGTTGTAGCGTGCGCGGAACTTGGGGTCGAGGCGCACAACATTACCAAAAGCGTAGGTCACAAATACGTTAAGCCTAAATCCGCGATAGGTAAACATGTTGCCCACAGAGCCTGTATGCAAGGGGTCTGTCGGTCCTTCGTATTTAAGAAAGTCGGTAAGCGTTCGCTCTTGAAAGTTAATGTCGTCGGTTGTTATCATCCCTTTCTCGTTCAACACCATTGGCATACCCTCATCGTTGAGGCCAACGAAGGGTATGGAGAACAGCGAACGGGCGGGATAACCGCGCTTGGCAAATCCGCTGCCGCTAACCAAACTCATCACGTTGCCTTGGTTAAAGAGCTTGGTTATCTCGGTGTTGGCGTAGGCATAGATGAAGTTGGTGGTCCAAGAGAAGTGCTTGTTCTTCAAGTTCACCGACGAAAGGCTCAGTTCAACGCCGTTCGAGTTCATCTCGGCCACGTTGGCCGCGCGGATAATTTGGCCACCTGTGCCCGCTGTTACCATCGGACCGATTTCGTCGAAGTTCCTTCGGGTGTAGAAATCGAAGGTTATACCCAGCCGATTGTTCCACAACGAGGCGTCGAAACCCAGGTTAAGCTCGTTCTTCTTCTCGTAAGTAAGGTTGGCATTGGCCAATTCGTATATTTCTAGTTGCGGCTCTTGGTCTTCTGCAAAAAGGCGGAAGGGGTTGGATGCCTTGATAATGGCCGTAGAGTTGCTGTATGAGGCATCGGGAGGTGTACCCGTTAGGCTGTACGAAGCACGCAAAGTTAGGCGCGAAAGGGGCGAAAGCTTGCCAAACCAGCCCTCTTCGTGCACGTTCCATGCACCCGAAACGTTCCATGTTGGCATCCATCGGGCGTTGGTGTCGCGGCCCATTTGGTTCGAACCTTCGTAGCGAAGGGTGCCGTTAAACACGTAACGACCCTTATAGCTGTAAGTGGCGTTGCCGTAGAATGCCACGCTACGCGAGTTTGTTGGCGTTATCATATAATAGGTGTTGCCCCCTTCGACGGCCCGTTTGAAGTATTCGTAAATGTAGAACGGCACCTGACCCGCATCGTAACGCAAGCCCGAACCCTCGAAAGAGTTGCGTTGGCGTTCGATGCTCTTCACCTCGGTACCTGCAAAGAGGTTCATGATGTGCGTATCTGCAAAGGTGTGGTTGTAGTTGGCCGTTGCGCGCAGGTCGTAATCGCTCATGCGATTGTCGCCCTTATGGTACAAACCGCCGTACGGCAACACCGAGAAAGGCATCTTGTAAGGGTTGGATGGGTCGTTGTAAAGGTACTTGTTGGCCTCGCGGATGATGCCGTTAGACATGGCACGATAGGCCATTGCCTGATTGGAATTGTCCTTCACGTTGTGCTCTTGCGTTGAGGCCATGTACTTAAACGCACCCAAGGCCGAGAGTTCAAGTCCCTTTATGGGCTTGTACTTCAACTCTAACTGGAACTTGGCATCGAGGACATTGAGGTCGATGTAGTTGTTGTTCAACTCGTTGAAGATGTTGAACGGGGCGAAATTGGCCACGTAATACTCGTTGGGGTCTAACACGCGCGAGGTGTTGCTGGCGTAAGAGTAGGGGTTGATGTCGAAGTCGCGCTTCACTTCGCCGCCAACAACGTCAACATCTTGCCCCAAGGTTCCTGGTGCGCGCTGCTTGCGATAGGCTGCGCTGCCGATGAAGTTGAGCGAAAGCTTATCAGAGAGGTGTTGCGTTAAGTTTAAGCTGAGCGTATAGCGGTTAACGTTGCTCTGTTTGTACCATCCCGGATCTAACATGGCACTGAACGAGGCGTAATAGTTGGAACTTTGTGTTCCGCCGCTCAGGCTTATCGAGTGGTTCTGCATGATGCTGGGCGTAAAAAGCTCGTTAAACCAGTCGGTATTCCTAAACTCTGCCTGTCGCAAGTAGCGGTTCTTTGCCTCGGTGGTGTTCTCTAATGCAAAACGGCCCGTGCGCGCATCGTAGCGGTTTATCAATTCGTACATCTTTCCGTACACACCATACTCGCTGCCGTTCAGTATTTCAGAGAGGTTGAGCCAGCCTTTGTCGGCCATTTCCCTGTAAATGCCCATCTGCTCTTTCGAGTCGAGGATGTCGAAGTTGTTGTACGATGGCACAAGCCTTGTGGTAAATTCGCCCGTATAGCTGATGTGGGCTTGTCCTTGTTTGCCTTTCTTGGTGGTAACAACGATAACGCCGGCCATGGCGCGCGCACCATATATAGATGTGGCCGAGCCGTCTTTCAGTATCTGAAAGCTCTCGATGTCGTCGGCGTTAAGTCCGGCGATAGCCGAAGAGATAAGCGTTTCGGGGTTTCCCGATGCCAAATCGTCAGCTCCCACGTTGGCTGCATCTTCCATGATAACGCCGTCAACCACCCACAGCGGCTTGCTGCTGCCGTAGATAGAGGTTGCTCCGCGCACGCGTATCTTCGGGGCAGTACCAAACGTTCCGCTTACGTTTTGCACCGAAACGCCTGCTGCTTGCCCTTCAAGCGAGCGACTGATGTCGGCCACACCGCTCAATCGGGCTTTCTCGGCATCCACTTTGTCGGTAGCACCGGTAAACAAGCGGCGGTCTGTTCGGGTAAGACCCGTCACCACCACCTCGTTAAGCACCTGGGCGTTGGCTTTTAGCTCAACGTGCATGTTGGCAGTTGCCTTTAATGTCTGTGCCACCATGCCGATGTAGCTAATGGTTACTTGTGGGTTGGGCACGTCGGTAGTAAGCGAAAACTTACCATCGAAGTCGGTAACAGCCGCCGTTTTGGTGCCTACCACGGTGATGGTGGCGCCGATAACCGGCTCGTTGTCGCCAGCCGACACCACCGTACCAGAGATTTTAGTTTGTGCCACGGCTGCACTAACGCACAACAAGAACGTGGCCAAACACATAAGTAGCTTTTTGTTCATAAAACTTTCATCTATTTTGACTGTATTAATTTAGTTGGTCGTGATTTGTTCTGCCTGCAATGCGCCCTCTTTTGTGTACGCTTACGCTTAGGCAACACAAAATAACGGCATAGCTTGCAGCCATTGCCAGCCCCCTTGGGCTAACTTCAACATTTAAGTAAACTTTCTCCTTGCGGGTTTGTTCCGTAGATCTTGCGCAGTGGGTTATTCACTTAGTTGGTCTTAGTGGCATCGTGTCCATGTATTAGTTGTTGTTGGGCAACGCGCCGATGGCAACTATTCAGAACCTACCTCTCTCAGATTAGCAACGAGCAAATGTAGCTATTTTTATATCTATCTCAAAAATTCTGTGTTCAGAAACTTAACTGAATTAACAATATTTATAAAATAGACACCTTGAATATGAAATTTTATGGCAGGCAGTTAAGCGCGTGGTAAAGAATAAAGAACGTGGGAAAGATGTGAAAATGAGGACAAAACGACGTAAAAAGAGAACGTAAAAGAAGGCTATGCTTAGCAAAACTCCATTCGACAATGGGCTTATGGCAAGATGAAGGGATGGCTGCACTTAGTGTAACGTGTGCAAACCAGCTGCTAACCGGGCTTAACCATCAACTCTACGACCCATCAACTGATGAGCGTTATCAACGCACTAACTTATCAACGCACAAGCTTACTAACTTAAAAACTCACCAACTTGTGAACTTAGAAACTCACAACCTCATCAACTTGCAACCTATAAAGCCACCCAACCCAGCAGATTAACAACTCGCTAAATCGTTAACTAAAAAACTCACGGACTTATAAAATATTTTACAAAACATGGTCTGTTCGCCAACCCATTCTAGCGTAAACATAGGTCTAAAAACATGCAATTTGCAGCAATTTGCTGCCCTGCGAATTTATTTTTCAGTGCGTTTTTGAGAGCGCCAGCTGCTTTTTGCACCATTTTGCCTTTCTATTTTGCTTGCCAGCTCGTATTTTTTCAAGTCCCAAAACCAGCATTTATCCCCTAAAAAGCTACTTTTTAAAGGCTATTTTGCCCTTTCGAGCCATTAAAAACATGGCTCGAAAGGGTTTTGTTTATACTATTTCAGCGGATGTTTATGCACATCGTTTCACATTTAGCAGCATTTTGCACTGCATTTGGCGGCATTTTACCTTGCATTTTGCAGCAAAACGCACTGCATTTAGCACCAAAACGCACTGCGTTTAGCGGCAAAATGCAGTGTGTTTAGCACCAAATTGCAGGGTGTTTTGCACAAAATAGCCTAAATTACTGGTGCAAATGGCGTTTTTTGAAATAAATATTCATTTTGTCTGCATGCACAAGGCACCCCGTTTTGCACCAAAACAAACCTCCGCGAGAATCGATTATTTGCGACTGGGTTGTCGGTTGGTGGATAACGAAGGCACTCATAATGTTAAAATTTTTGCTGAAAAGCGGACAAAAACAGGGGTTGGCCAGCTGGCCTATTTACCAGTTTGTCTGTTGACGAGTTTACCAGTTAACAAGCCGATGAGTTGGCAAGCTACTCGTTACGATGCGCTGCAAGGGCAGGCCTGCTTACCTAAACCCGATAATCTGGCGCACCTCTTTAAGCGTTGCGCAAGCACTTGCACGTGCCACTTCGGCTCCTTCTTGGGCAATGCGGTCGAGCAATTGGGTGTTCGAACTGTACTCCCTAATGCGTTCGCGAATGGGCGTAACGGTCTTAATGATGTCTTCGGCAATCTGTTTTTTCAAGTCGCCATAACGTATGGAACAATCGTTCCACTTCTCGTCGAAGTAGTTGTAGGTTTCGGGTTCCGAGCAAATGCGCAAGAAGGTAAAGAGGTTTTCAATTACTTCGGGTTTCGGACTGTTGGGCGTTTGTGGCCCCATATCGGTTACGGCCTTCATCACTTTCTTACGTATGGCGGCATCTTCTTCGTACAGATAGATGCAGTTGCCATCGCTCTTGCCCATCTTTCCGCTGCCGTCAAGCCCAGGAACCTTCACGGCCTGCGTGTTAAAGTAGAAGTTTTGCGGCTCTGGGAAGAAGTCGACGCCATAGATGTGGTTAAAACGGCGTGCGCACTTGCGCGCCATCTCCATGTTCTGCTCTTGGTCTTTGCCCACAGGCACTTTGTGCGCACGATGTTGCAGAATGTCGGCAGCCATCAACGTGGGATAAGTCAGCAAGCCAGCGTTAACGTTGTCGGGCTGTTGGCGCGCCTTATCCTTAAAGGTGGTTACGCGTTCCAGCTCGCCCAGGTACATGTTCATGTTGAAGAACAGGTATAGTTCGAGCGTTTCTTTCACGTCGCTCTGCACATATATCTTGGCCTTTTGCGGGTTGATGCCGCAGGCAAGGTACTCGGCAAGGATTACACGCGCGCTGCGTTGTATGTCTTCGGGCTTCGGACTGGTGGTAAGCGAGTGCCAATCGGCGATGAAGAAGAGGCTTTCGTACTCGTCTTGCATCTTCACGAAACTCTTTACCGCTCCGAAATAGTTGCCCAAGTGAAGATTTCCTGTGGGCCTGATTCCGCTTACTACTTTTTCCATATTGATGTTTGTTTATTTGTTTACTGTTGGGGGTTAGTTGGGCTGGTCAGACTGGTCAGACTGGTCAGACTCGTCCGACAAGTCCGACAAGCCCGATAGGTCTGATTCGTCCGACTCGTCCGACTTGTCCTACAAGTCCGACTGGTTCAACCAAACCGCCAGTATTACCCACTTCGTTTGCTAAAAAAAAATCCCGCAACCATGTTAGATTGCGGGACTTCTGCGTTGTGGGCGTTGACGGATTCGAACCGCCGACCCTCTGCTTGTAAGGCAGATGCTCTAAACCAGCTGAGCTAAACGCCCGTGCTTTGTTTCTAAAAGCGATGCAAAGGTATGTATTTTTTCGCGTCTGACCAAATAAAATGCGGAAAAAATGTTGAACAATAGCTATTTTGTGCATCCACTTCTATGTGTTAGCAAGAAGATTAGTCGTAAGGGAAAATAATAACAGAGAGAGAAATCGGCTACAAATTAAGTCGTAATCCTTAGGGATACTGTATGAAATCACAGATTTTCCTTTCGCATTACGGCAACGTTTGCGTTTGCGAGGAAACCAACTCATAGTATCGTTTCTTATTTTCCATCAACGTTTTGTGTGTTCCAACTTCTACGATATAGCCTTTGTCGAGCACTACAATTTGGTCGGCATTTTGGATAGTGCTAAGCCGATGTGCAATCACGACAACTGTTCGATGTTCGAAAGCATTGTTTAGCGCATCTACAATCTTACGCTCGTTGATGGTGTCTAAAGCATTAGTAGCTTCATCGAGGAACAACATTTTGGGGTTTCTGTATAGTGCACGTGCAATAAGCAGGCGTTGTTTCTGCCCTCCACTAAGTCCTCGGCCTGTTTCGCCTACCGTTGTGTCGAATCCATTAGGCATGGCGTTTATCTCTTCTTCCAGTTGGGCAATCTTGCAAACCTCGTGCAGGCGGTCGTAGTCTATGCGGTCGGCATCTAGCACGATATTGTTAATGATGGTGTCGCTAAACACCTTTCCGTCTTGCATCACCACCCCACACAAGTTTCGCCATTGACGCAAATTGATGGCATCCACGTTCATCGTGTCCATCTTGATGTCTCCGAATGTTGGTTTATACAGTCTAACGAGAAGTTTTAGCAACGTAGACTTTCCACAACCACTACCTCCGACAATTGCCGTAACCTTATTTTCAGGAATGTGCAGATAGATGCCTTTCAGCACAAAAGGCGAGTTGGCCGAATATTGGAAGTGTACGTTAGACAAGGTTATAGATTTTTCGTTGGGCAGTATACATGTGTTACCGACCGAAAGTAACTCTTCCTCATCTTCAAGTTGGCGAATCTCGTTGATGCGCAGAAAGCTTATCTTGGCATATTGAGCACCCATAACAAAGCTGATGAATTGGGATAAAGGACCATTTAACATGCCGATAATGAACTGTGTGGAAATCATTACCCCAAAGGTTATGTCGCCATTGATAACGGCCACGGCGCAAAAAAACACGATACCCATATTTTTTATGCTTTCAATAAACTGTGCCCCCAAGTTTTGCATGTTTGTTATGGCGAGCACGCGTTTGTTGACATGATATAGCCGTGCCTGTATCTCTTCCCATTTCCAGCGGCGTTGCTTTTCGTAATTGTTTATTTTCACATCTTGAATGGCTGAAACCGTCTCCACCCAATAGCTTTGGTTCCTTGAAAGGAGTTCGAAATATTCCCAGTCTAACTTTTTCCTAACATTTAGGAAAAGTAAAACCCAGCCCACATAAAGTGCAGAACCTGCCAAGAATATAAGAAAGATAACCACATTGTATATCAGTAATATGATGGCAAATACCACAAAGGTAAGCATAGAAAAAATGAGAGACAGAGAATTGTTCATGATGAAACTGCGAATGCGTTCGTGGTCTTGCGCACGCTGCAGGATGTCTCCCATCAGCTTGTTTTCAAAAAAGGTGACGGGCAAGTTCATCAATTTTATCAGATAATCGGATATTAGTGCAATGTTAACGCGTGCAGTGATATGCAACAAGATCCAATCTCTGAGCACATTGAAAACCATTACGCTCAACAGAATACTAATGTTGCCAATGAGTATCATGTTGATAAAGTTAACGTCGGATGTTTTAATGCCTACGTCAATCACCGCTTTTGAGATAAAAGGTAGCACACCTTGCAATGCCGTAACAATAAACATGATCACGAAAATCAAAGCAAACGAATGTGAGTATGGGGTGAAATACTTTAGAATGCTTAGAAAACTATTCCGTTTTTGCTCTTTTTCGGCCTTGGTTTCCTTAAAGTCGACTGTGGGTTCAACGGCTAGCAACACGCCTTGGTTTTCGCCCCTCTGATACCAACCTTGTTTGAACGTTTCGTGCGAATATTTTACGCGTCCTCTTGCGGGGTCGGAAACATAAATGTGTTTCTTGTCGGCATGGTACACCACGACAAAATGATTGTTGTTCCAAAATATGATAGCGGGAAAAGGAACACTGTTAACCACCTCGTTGACATCGCATTTTACAGCCAGTGTACGAAGGCCAATGTATTCTGCTCCAACACTAATGTCATGCAACGACACGCCTTCTTTGGTGATACCGCAACGGTCGCGGAGATACTGCAACGAGTAATATTTGCCAAAATGTTTGGCAATGATTTTAAGTGAGGCCGGTCCACAGTCATGTGAATCCATCTGATATTCTACAGGAAATCGACAAAACTTCATCATCTTATTTTTCGCCTTTGGCTTTGAGGTTATCAAACAGCCTTTCTATCAGCCGTTTTCTTTTCGTTATAATCTCGGCGGTACCGTTGCTTTCAAAATCGAGCGGAAGACGTTTACCGAAATTGGTAAGCGTGCCGTGTGGAAAAGAAATCAACACGAGATAGGCGTCCACGTCCTTATCTTGTACCTTCATTTTGTGGCTAATACGCGAAATAGATTTTACAACACCCTTTAGCTGTCCGTATTCATCGTAGGGGAAATTGCTTATTTTAACGTTGACGTGCTGACCTATGGCCACTTTTCCCACGCCAAAAGAGGGAATAGTGACTTCGCCCAAGATATTGTTTTTACTGGGTATGATAGAAAACAGCTCCTGTCCATTCTGAACAAAGCGGTTGTCTCGCCAAAAACCAAGGTATTCAAGTTGGCCTGTAACTGGCGCGTATTGCAAGTATCGTTCTTTCCAAATATTGATTGCGTTAGACAGTTCGTTCTTTCTCGTAACAAAATCTGTGTAAACCTTATCCTTAGACTCAGACTCTTCTAAGAGAATGCGCTGTATTTCCATCTCGTTGCGACTTACTTCTGATTGTTTCAGCATCCGGGTACTTTGCAGGTTGAGCAAAGCTTCTTGTAACGATAGATGTGCAGCATGCTGTTGTTGAAATTCTTGCTCACTGATTACTTTGGCAGCAAGTAACACACTGTCTTTCTTAAGCTGATTTGCAGAAACGTGAAGCAATTGGCATTTAAGCGCCACTTCATTGTTGATGTTAGCTATTACAGACTTGTCCGAAGTTATCTGTTGGCGTAGGTTTCTATGCATCGTGCCATAGATGTTAGACGACAGCACGCGTCGATATTGCATGTAGGCCAGCATAAACGCATTGTAGGCCGAACTCACTTCGCCCAATATGAGCGTATCGGGAAGGCCTATGGTGGCTTGCATGTTCTTGTTAAGGTTGCTTAGCAAGCCTTCCACTTTCAGGATGTGTCGATAGTTGGCTCCACTTTCAAGATAAGATATAACGTCGCCTTTCTTCACCTTGGTCTTATTTGCTTTTAACAAGTATATGCGTCCGTTGCCGTTTGCCACCAAACGAACGGGCGCGGTGTTAGCGGTAACCGATATGGGGCCGTCTACCGTGTCGGGGTATTGAATGAGGAAACCAAGCAAAACGACGATGCCCATCAGCACGCCAACGCACAGTGCAACCCATTTAACCCACTCCGTGGGCATGCGGTCTACGATGGCTTGCACCTCTTCCGACCTTTCATTGCGCTTATTGTCTTCCATGAACAGTTCTCCCATATTTGCGCGCAACCTGCTGAACGATGCGCAAACGTAAGGCAGAGCGCAAGAAAAGATGGTCTACCAGCCCCACGCTGTCGTTATTGGTGCGTGTAACATCCGAGTAGCCAAAGTCTGTCTGTATGGAGATAAAGGGGTACATGGCCGCTTTATCCAGGGTAAGTGCCGATAGCACACCATCGGCCGTGTCGGTTTCCTTAAAGTCGTAATCTAGCATTCGCTTAAACAAAGGCTTGAAAACAATGATAAACTGTGTGCTCCAGAACCAGTCTACCCAATAGCGATTGTCTGCAACGGGTACAGCCATGCCGAACCCCCCTATGCCTCCCGAAAGCAATTCGATGCCTTGCGCCTCGGCTTCGAGGATGTTACGAAAGAGATATTCCTTATTGTATGCGGGAGTGAAGGTGTGGTCGTCTTCACAAATAACGATGATATCGTCTTCGTTTTCCTCAGCCTTTCGTACGGCTTGCACCATGCTTTTCCATAGCCCAACTGCGCCAATGGGGTGCTTTACAGCCCTTTATCCAAGTAAGTTCGAACTCCGTTCTGTCGCTGAATTGTTCCTCAATATGCTGCCGGCGTTCTGTGCGCTCCTCTAGATTGATAACATAGACAGGCAGATAAAACCCTATACTATTATTTTCCATGCGCTTTTTGATAGTTTATAACGGTTTGTTCCAATATGCAATTCACTTTCTTTGCCCATACGTCCCAGTTCAATCGGGTTTCGTATTCCTTGCGCGACGACTTTCTTAGTGCGATGTATTTGTCCTTGTCGCAGAATATCGAGTGTATCTTTTGGGCATAATCAATTGCCGTTGCCGTGGGTGGGAGCAAGAAACCGTTTCTGCCTTCGCAGATGGGTTGCCCCGTTCCTTGCACGTTTGCAGCCACACTTGGCACACCGTAGGCCGAGGCTTCGCAAAACACGATGCCGAAAGCGTCGAACAGGGTGGGGAGAATGAGGAAATGTGCGTTGCGAAGTATGGTGCATAGTTTCGACAGATGAGCGGGTTTGGACTTGTCGAGGAAGGGATAAACCACGACGCCCTCGTCTTCTGCACAAGGCGGTTGGCAGCCAATGATGGACAGTGTGCAGTTCATTCCCATAGCTTTTAGCTCCCGATATGTCCCCAAGGCCTTGTCGCCACCTTTCTTTTCCCAGTTTCGCCCAATAAACACCAAGTTGCAAACGCTTGTGTCGATGTTTATTTGGTAATCGCAGGGATGAGGAATGTTCGCGCCAAACTCCACCACATGTATCTTCGAAGGGTCGATGCCGTAATAGCTAACTGCACTTTGCTTCGCCCATTCGGAGCTGTATATAATGGTGTTGTATTTGTTTAAGAGTTTGCGCTCCGCATCTTCTGTTTGTCTTATTTCCTCAGGTTTGCTGTCGTTGTGCATGTAGTCTTTGAATGCGTGATAGGTAACGTCGCTTAAATGAACCATGGGAATATTTGTATCAAGGAATGAGCTAAGATATAAGTCGCCGAAGAACACAAGGTCGCATCCTGTCACTTCTTCTGCGCACAGCTTGCCAAAGACGGGTGAATATTCTCGTATATCTCGTTTGGGTGCGATGTTTTCTTTTGTGAAACGCACTGTTTGAATAAGCATATTTTGCCCAACTATTTTCACATCATGGCTCTTGCATAAGGCTTGCAGGATGTGGTATGACGTTCCCGACCATGTATTAGTGTCTTCGGGGTCTAGTGTTGTTAAGAATGCAATCTTCATATCGTGGTTATTTACATGGCTTTCATTTTGTCTAGTGCCTCCTTGTAGGCATTAAGCATTGGTATGTCTCCTTCTTGCCATCCCTTTATAACCCGTTCACTCTTTATCACTGGTTCGACATCGCGAACAAAGAGCACACCATCCACCCTTGTTTGAGGATAGCAATAGATGAATTGCACCTTTAAGCTTCCATTCCCTGCCGCACGCATTTGCAAAGCTTCGCTAGATTGAAGTTTATTCACAGGTAAGTAAACCGAGTCTACGCCCAACTGTCCCAACTGGTATTCAATGCTGCGTTGTGGTACGGCAGCAAGCTTGTCACCAACAAAAGCACCATACTTACCACTTACGATTGTTGCACCTTGATAAGTGACAATGTCGATGCAACGATAGTTTTCACCAAACTTCTCTTTTAGGTAATGCCCAGCACTAAAATAATTGGGATGTACAAGTCCTATTGCCTGTGAGTAGTTTAAATGCCCTGTGTGAGCATACATTGTAACTACCGTCCCTTTTGGGAAGACACTGTCGACGGCAAATTGGGTGAACTGCGCCATAAGCCTGTCTCGCTGTGAGTAACGAGCAGGCTGTTTTGCAAACCATTGCATCAGCCTTATGCTCTTACGCACCAGCAACAGCTCATCTTTTTGCAGGCAGCTTTTCACAACCTCGCTGCTGTCGAGTAAGGCCGCGACATCCCTTTTCGAGAAAGGACCCATATCTTGAAGCACTGCCTTACAGATTTTTTTCATTTCAGGAGCGTTCTTTCCATCATTAAGTGTATAGAAGAAATTAAAAAGATTGATTTCGCTTTGCATCCATTCTAAATTGGCATCGAAACCAAGGAGCGACACACTGTTGTCGTGGGTGGCATTATATTGCTTAAGCCACTCAATGAAAGCCTTTGTAGGTTCGCCAAGTAAAGAGTTGTCAATGTAATTCGATATGTAAGAAAACTTAAAACGCGGGTCGTTTTTTACATACCTATTTATATAGAAGATACTCTCCATGGGCAGCTCTAACATCACCAATTTACATTGATATTTTAGTATGCGTTCTTTCATCATGTCCATGGCTACGGCATTCATCGTCTTTGTGCCGTGTATAGTTTCGGCTATGCCAAGTATTGGGCTATCTATGCAAGGGATATTTCCGTAGTTACCGAACGTCCAATTAAGCAAGTCGCTGCGTTGAAACAATGGTGCAACTTCTGCATCGGGCACTTCGTTACTTAGTTTCTTGCCGTCTGCGTATATGCCAAAATCGGCAAGTTGAATTGTTCCTACCGTATCTTTTTTCCCCGTAGCCTCTAAAGTAACAGACAACAGGTCGGCGTGCTTTAAGTGCAGTTGGCTTGTGGCTTCTGCCCAATTGGGCGATGTGGGTAGCGTTATCGTGTCACGACGAGCCACACGTGCCCCATTAGTTAAGAAGTTGAGCGTTACGTAAAAGTGCTGTACGTCTTTCGATTTGTATTTCACCCTTACCGTAATGTCGTTTGCTTCGCCACGGAGCTGATATGTGGGCAACAGCATACCCCAAACGCCTTTGAGCGGAGCTACGATTTCGAGACGTAATTGCTTTTGTACAGCGGTTGTGCCTAAATCAAACCGAAAGAATAGATGTTGATAATGAGGCCACCACCTGTATCCGAAAAGCTTTGAACTATCGCCGGCTTTCGCAAAGAGCGATACAAAGAAAAAGAAAATAAAGAATATAAATCTCATTAATTGCAGGCTTTAAATGCGTTTTTGTCGGGATTCCCTCGTATGTGGATGTTACGGATCATCTTTTACGGGGGAATCCGATAAAATGATAAAGAGAAGTTTATGGGTTACCAGGATTATTCCAAAAGCCGAAGATGTCGAATTTTCTAGCGGTAATAAATTCACCTGTATTTGCATCGTATACAGAGAGTGTGAATGCCCCAATAGATCCATTCATAGGAGGTTCTTGTGTACGAACAAAAGTAAAAGATGACGTTCCGTTGTAGCCCTTATTTAGAAGTTCACTCTGAATATTCCTTGTCATGTTGCCATATTGGTCACTAAGATATTTGAATATTTCTATGGGGACATCAAATCCCGGAGGTAGACACCCAGTAATAAAGGACTCCATAAGTGTTTCAAGTTTATCAGACGATAATGAATTGATATAATCAGGGAACGTGTGGAAATTTTGTGATACAGTAAGCGGACTGTTGTAATTTCCATAAACATACGCGTCGTTCGCCACATATCCCATACCTTCTACAAAACCTCCTTGCCACAGGTCATTATTTAACCTTATTTTAAATTCTTCAGTTGTGTATGGCGATTCCCTTGTTCCGTCTCCTCCGCCCACATACGTCTTTTGTTTTGTTTCTTCAATCACGGGCAACGTTTGCGCCAATTCGTCTAAGCTTTTCTTTGTTAGTTTCTTCATAAGTTTAAAAATTATATGTGAAAGAATTTGTTTATATGCTTAACTTCTCGCGATTCTTTAGGAAGATAAGTTGCAAGAAGGTTGAAGCCTCGTTTTCGGTAATCAGTCCTTTATCTTTTAGTTTGCAGAAAGCAGCGTGGATGTCGGTCAGTTCGGGATAGCCCACTGCATTTTTCTCAATCAAGTAGGTCATGACCTCCGCTTTAATCCGCTCGGTTGTCTTTCCCTGTTCGGTTTTGTGAACGGTGCTTACTTGACTGTCCGACACACGATAGTAAAGCAAAGGCTGACTCTCTACGTAGAACTTTCCACCAAGCTTGGCAATTTCCATCCACAGCTTATAGTCTTCGGCGTATGGGTAATGTTCGTATTGCAAGCCCTGTTGCTTGTAAAAGTCCGCCCGCAACATGGCGGTAGGATGAAAGATGAAGTTACCTGGCAACAGGTTAAGCAATGGCAAATCTATCATTCCTTTAGCCGTTCCCATCAAGTTCTTTTCTTGTGAAGCATCACCAAATATAGTAGCCCACGTTCCACACACGGTTATCTCAGGATGTTCATTCATTATAGAATGCTGAATCTTCAGCCTGTCTACATGCATCAGGTCGTCGGCATCCATGCGGGCAATGTACTTGCCACTCGCGGCATTCATACCCCTGTTTAGCGAAGAGATGAAATCGTGCTTGTTATGCAGAAGTTTAATCCGCTTATCGGAGCATGCGCCAATCAAGGCGATGGTGTTATCGGTAGAACCATCGTCGACAATAATCAGCTCGAAGTCGCCAAATGATTGCATCAACACGCTTTCTATGGCATGGGAAACATAAGCCGCCGAGTTGTAAACCGGCATTACAACAGAAATTTCACACATAACATCAGTGGGGTTAGGTTAAGGTGTTGCCTTTGCCAAGCAGGTAGATGAGGTAGCGGGCCAAGCCTCCTTTGTAGGCGTATGGGGCTTGTGCTGGGCAAAGAGTACGTATAATGTCGTGAATATTGCTTGTTTCGTGAGGTATTGCTGCACGGATAACTTCACCTCGCGCCTTTCCACATGCCTCAAGCATGCTCATCGCATCTATCTTTCCTGGCAAGGCAAGAAAGTTATGACAAGCGTCTTTCATGCCTTTCTCCATATTGTTGAAGGCAACGTCTTCGTATTGCAAAAGGTTGTGACGCTTAATTATCGTGCCGAGATAGTAACCAATGGAGAGCGAACTCATCATAGTGCCTGTACGATATAATGCCGCGTAATCAGAAAGTAGACTACGAGAAAAGTCAGCATAACCTGAAAAATGAACGAGTTTTAGGTATGCGGCAAAGGTTTGCAACACCAGCAGTTTGTTGTTTACGTAGCGTATGTTGAGCCAATCGAAGAATTGTAGCGACAGGTAGAGTTCCATGCCTTTGAATATCTTACTAACAATGTCATTGATTTGCTTATCTGTTTTGCCAAGTTTTTGAACGGATGAAAGAAAGTAAATGGCTTTAGAAACGGCCAGCAACTTGTCGGGGTGCTTATCTATAACGCACAAACCTTCGGTTATTGTTTTATGTTGCTCACTGAATATTTCATCAAAATCGGCATCGACAAACTTCTGCTGTATCAGGTAAGTTAGGGCGTAGCCCACTCCAGACAGCCCGTTTTCAAATCCGATGTCGTCCGTTTTCCTTATCAGCGACTCTTGAAGTATGGAAAAAGCTACGTCTTCCATCGCATTGTCGTGTAAGAAACGTGAGGATTCGAACAACGCCAATGCCACGCCGGCCTTTCCTGTGTAAAGGCCGTAAGCAGTTATGTTGTCTGCATTCAACAGCAGATGGTCGGCAATCTGGTGGATTATTTCGTAATTCATCTATTCTTGTCGTTATGGCTATGGCACACCGTAAGATAGCGCAACGCCTTTAAATTTATACTTGGTTTTAGGCAATTAGGTAGTGTGCACTTAGGCTTTACTTCACAAAAGTAGGTATTTAACGCAAAACAACAAACGCTTTTTGTTTTTTTTAACGCAAGACTTTGCACTTTTATATGTAGATCCCACCATAAAACTCCAATACTAAGGCTAGCTTTTAAACTTATTGCCAATGGCACGCAACACAAACCAAACGTGCATGGCAAGGGTAAGGGGCAGGCCGTAATGGGCGCGCATAACGGCAAAACGCTCTTTAAGCGAGGCGCGATGGTTCTTTACCGTCATGCCCCCATCAAGGTAATTGGCCACAACGGCTTGCACGTTCTTCATGGGCAAGCCAGATGCTTTACCCGCTTTCATCACGCGGATGCACCAGTCTACGTCGGCCGAAAAACGATATGCCAGGTTGTAAGGCGTTTGTTTGGCCAGCGAGGTGAGGGCGTAAAAGGCCTGATGGCACACCAACATGCCGCGACTAAACGACCGCCACGACAGACCTTGGCGCGGAACAGGACGGCGACGGCGCAAGAAACGCCCATCGGCATCTACAATATTCGTATCGCCATAGAGCACGGCAGGCAGCGTTTCGGCCTCGCCAACGGCGTTGGCAACGGTTTCGAGTGTTTGGGGAGAGGGGAAAACATCGCCTGCATTGATAAAAACCAGATAGGTGCTAGTGGCCATTTCGATGCCTTTGTTCATGGCATCGTACAGTCCGGCGTCGGTTTCGGCCTTCACTTTTATGGTGTGCAGACTTTCGGTTTGGGCCATGTCGGCCACATATTGGTGGATAAGTGCGCGCGTATCGTCGGCAGAAAGTCCGTCGATAAGCAAGTGCTCTACATGCGGATAGGTTTGTTCGGCCACACTTTTGAGCGTTCGGGGTAGCTCGGCGGCGGCGTTATAGGTGCAGGTAATAACCGAAAAGCTTATCATAACATACATTTTTTAAAGGCGAGAGCCTGATTGTACACCTCTATATATTGCAGGGCAACGGCCTGTTGCGAGTAATTGGCCAACACTTTGCGCACTGCTTGCACGCTAAGTTCGGCATAATCGGCCTCGCACAGCACCCATCTGATGCCTTGTGCCAAGTCGGCTGCATCGCGATAGCGCGCCACATAGCCGTTTTTCTTGTGGTCGATCTCTTCGGGGATGCCGCCCACATGAAAGCCAACGCAGGGCACACCGCAGGCCATAGCCTCCATAATGGTGTTGGGAAGGTTCTCGGAAAGCGATGGCAGAACGAATGTGTGCACGGCATTGTAAAGCGAAACGAGGGTAGGGGTGTCGCTAACATAGTCGATGGGAATGGTGGGGAAAGGCAATTCGGCTACGGCTTGGTTGGCTTTTCCGCCGAGAACCACTAGCGCGGTGTTGTCTTTCATGTCGGGATATTGCGCTGCCAGCAGCCGACAAGCCTCAATGAGATAGGCCAAACCCTTGTTAGCGTTGGTGGCTCGTTGTGCGGCGAAGAGTATCAGGCGTTTGTTTGTGGGCAGGTTCATGCGCTCGGCCGACTCTATTTTGTTCTTCGGAGCAAACACGCGCGTATCAATGGGGTTGGGAATGGCGAACACATGGTGCCCGCGCAGCAGCTGACTTTGGCGCGCTTGGTCGGCCAACCATCGGCTGCATGCCACAAAGTGAATGTCGCTTTTCTCGTATATGCGCTTTTTCTTGTTCCACACCTTGGCCGAAAGGTCGTTGTCGCCACCTCCGCCAGGCAGGTATTTGCATCGCCTGCATTGTTGCTTAAAGTTGTTGCAGCCAAGGGTTAGGTGGCAAATGGCCGTTGCGGGCCAAATGTCGTGCATGGTCCAAACCACGGGTTTGCCGCTGTTCACGATTTTTCGGATGCAGCTGAGCGAGAGCATTCCTTGGTTAATCCACGAGAGGTGGATAACGTCGGCTTGCTTAAACTCGCGTAACGAAGTGATGTCTGCACCCGTATTGGCCACGTCTATGGCGAAAAGGTTGTGGCGATTGAAGTGAAGATGCCAAAAGATAGTCCACCTTTCCCAAAAGAAACGCCAGCGGTTGCGCACGCCCTTGGGCAATGCAACCACCACGGGATTGGTGGTTTGCTTGTCGCGCACCAGCATTCGTGCCTGCACGCCACAGTTGTTTAGGGCCGAAACAAGTCTTGTGGCGGCCACAGCTGCACCTCCTGTGCGCTCGCTTGTGTTAACAATCAGTATTCGCATCTATTATATATATAATGTGTAATTGGTGTTCTGGGTGGGTCAATGGCGGCGCACCAGCTGTGTGTTGCGCATCGCTACGACACTGCAAACTTACAGAAAAATATCCAAACGCCAAAGGTTAAGGCTGCCTTGTGTGGCATGCAACAGCTGCGAAAAAGGCCGTGTTGCAGCCCTAAAAACCGCGAATTACGGCCCTAAGCGGTACAAATGCGTAGTCAAAGCGTGGATGGCGGCTACAAAACGGTAGAAAAAACATCGTATTTCGAACACTAATTAGGCTGTGTTCGAACACACGATGTTGATTTATATCAAGAATAACGCGTTTTTATGGCGAAAGTATGTGCTAAGTATTGCGAGAATGTGAAAGTCGTTGTAACTTTGCATCGTCAAAAGGTTAATAGATTGTTTAGGTTAGTAATATTAGATTTAGGTTTTTAGTTATTAGATTAAGGTAGATTGTTAGATTGTTTAACGGA
>ERZ772957.703-NODE-703-length-24714-cov-337.328967_pt1 | contig 24714 bp, 25 predicted proteins | sample MGYA00580682_ERZ772957 | MGnify/ENA primary metagenome ERZ772957 (study PRJEB29015, sample SAMEA2737921) | human oral metagenome | biome: human oral; feature: human-associated habitat; material: dental | place: China | collected 2025 ...
TGGCCTTCACGATCACGAAGTCAGCCCAGATGGCGGGGATATTCAGGCCCGCCTGATGGCTGGAGACGTCGATCCCGTGGGCGTGCTGCGGCGCACCCTGGGTGGCGGGGGTGGGCTTGGCCGGCGCGGGCTGTGCGCCCCCCTTGAACTGCGGCCACTGCTGGAAGAACCTCGCCTCACTGAACCGGTGGCAGGAGGTCCATGCGCCGCGCTGCGTGTGCGGGTGGCTACTGTAGCGGACGGTGCGCGTCTCACTGCCGGTGGTGTCGCCCGCGTAGCCGTCAATGCTTCCATCCTCGGCGATCCACGCCTCCGACACGAGGGGGTCGCCCCCGCCCTCGACGGCGATCACGACGTGGCCGACGCCGCCCTCGTTCGCGGCCGACAGGATGATATCACCAACCTGGAATCCTCCACTGGGGGTGAGGTCTGAGTCATCCCAGGGGACCTCGTTGAAGCCGTGCGACTCCATGCCCTGGCGCATGTTGCCGGTCCAGTAGTCATTAATTTCCAGGAGGGCGGCGTGGCCCCACGGCACCTTATAGGTGTGGTGGATGCCGTAGGAGATGGCCCCGCACGCCAAGGATGAGCAGTCCGCGTTCTGAGGGCTGGACACCCGGCCGTGGGCGTCAGCCGCGGCATACCACGACCTGCGCTCGGGCTGGCTGTAGCCCACGTTCTGCTCATCACAGATACGCCGAGCAATCTCGGCGGCGATGGATCCTACGGTCACTTGCTCTCCTTAGGGTTGGTTACGGCGGCCAGCTCGGCCTCCAGGGCAGCCGCTCTCTGCTCAGCGATAACAGCTCGACGGGTGAGGGATGCGATCTCATAGGTGAGTGCATCGATCACCGCGAGCGCATCAACCTGCGTCCCTTGCGTTTCCATCATTGTCTCCTTCAGCTTGAGCGTCTTCAGGTGGGATTGGTGCACCCCACTCGTCACGAGGAATATCATCCAGGTCCGGGGGCGCCACAGCGGGCGGATCCACCCATACCGATTCTAGCGCCCTGTCGCGGAGATCAACGATATCGGTTTCCGGGTCCCAGTTGTCGATCTGACGGGCGCCCTTAACGAGGACACTGACCACCTCTCCAGGCTTACCGGTGACGTCCACCGTCCAGGGCTCGGCGTCCGTGCCGTAGCCGGTCCGATTGATGACGGCGGTCGCCTCGGATGACGTAAACACCACCCACGGGGCCGTCGGAGACGCGATCTTCGGCACGTAGTCGGGCAGCACCCACGTGGCGCGACCGTTCCCGTCCAAGGACACGTTCTCCCAGTACTCGATACCGTCGTACGGGGACTCTGTGCAGCAGTGCTGGAGCATCTTCTTGCGCCTCTGCCACTCTCCGGGGACGCGCATAATGAACGTCTTCCCGCCCACGGCGCGAAAGCCATTCCCATCCACAATGGCCTGCGTGGTCTGCGTCCACCCCATGCCGGTGGCCTTGTCGTGCGCCCAGAAACCCCTCCAGTGGTTCCCCACGACCTTGAGGTGGAGGGCGTCAGCCCGGACCTCGAAGGGGACGTTCCCGTTCATGCCGATCGACGACGAGTAGTTGTTGACCGAGATCGATGCCTTACCCGCGGAACCGGCAGCAAACCCGGAATTGGATGCACTCATGCTCCATGAGACAGTTTTCCCGCCGTACACCTGGAGCCCCGTGTTGGACAGGCGCATGTTCGGAGTGCCGTTATCTTCGTTGGATGGGGCCTGGAAGTACAGGATCCCGCCCCGGTTAGTGGGGTCCTCCTTGAACGTGACCAGGGCGGAGTACTTGTAGGGCGCGGAGATCTTGTTCATCTCCAGGCCTACACCCCACCGGTCACCCTTCTGGCCCACGTCATTACCCGACAGGACCTCGACGATGTCCACGAACCGGGCCTTCGACCAGGAGTCAGTGATGCCGACGTCGCCATCAACGTACACACTACCCGTGGCGGCATTGACGGAGAACGCGGTCCTGTTGCTGTTGTGCTTGTAGGCGCGTATCCCCCAGGGGTCGATCTTGATGCCCTCATTGTTTCTCTTGGACGTCTGGATCGTGGCCCCGGTGATTACCTGCCCGTCGATCGCGCCAGCCTGAATGTTGGAGGCGTTCACGGAGTTGGCGGCCAGCATGCCGGCCTTGATCTGCTCGAACTCGCCCTGCCCCGCCGTCATGATCTCCGTCCACACGTGGTGGGCGGTGGCGTTCACGAAGGAGGCGTTACCGGTGACCGTGAGCTGGTCCGTGGTGATCTCCAGGAATCTTCCCACGTCGGAGGCGATCTTGCGGGCCGTGATCTCAGCGATGTTGGCGGCTCCCGCGGTCAGCTTGCCCACGTCGAGGTTGCTGATCTGCTCGCTCGTGACGCGCATGCGCTCCCAGGAGGCGCCATCCCACTTCCACTCGGCAACGATGTCGAGGGTCTGGGCGTCCTGTACGCGGCACGTATCCCCCACCGAGGACCCCCCGAAAGGCGGCACAGTGTCCGCGGTGCCACGAATGTAGAACACCTCACCCATGGAGGTCTTGATGCGGCGAACCGCAGACTCCATCGTGGCGGCAGTGAGCTTGGAGACCGTCTTGGAGTAGTCATCCCCAGCCTCCTCCCACCGCCACCCCTTAGGGGAGTAGACAATAGTCGACCCAGGGGCGTCCCGCGTGTTTGACGGGGAGGAGTGCCCAGGGGAGGCGAACGCAGGGACGGTTACGTACTGGCCACCCCGCGCCCCCTCAGGGGAGAGGAACGGTTTAGTCGGCCCAGGCATCAGGACACCCTAATGATGTAGGGGAGGCCGAAGTAGGGCGACCTTACGTCGATCGGGTCCGACCCGCCGACGGACGCGGCGATCGGGGACCGCCCAGCCTGATTGGAGCCCGTGGAGGTCAGGTACGTGTACCCCGCCGTGCCGACACCGATGTCCTGCCCCGCGGTCCTTGCCTGGAAACGGCGCCCCTGGTCCTCCACCTCGCCGATAGAGTGCGTGTGGGCAGGCATCTGGTTGATGGACAGGGTGATGGTCGTGTTACCGCCCTTGTTTCCGATGTCGTACTTACTGCCGGGGCCAGTTCCGACAACGGTGCGCTCCCGGATATCCGGGATGCGGAAGTTGCTGACAGTGGTGGAGCCGTAGGTGAGACCAATCACGGCGTACAGTTTGGCGTAGGTGTTCCGGTCAAGGAGGCGGCCGTCGCAGCGCATCCACCCCTCCGGGTCTCGCTCTGCCCCGTACATCATGATCGTGCCAATCGGTGTCACCTTGTTCACGAGAGTCTTGATGCCCTCGGCGATCGACTGGACCTGCTTCATGATCTCAGCGGGCTGGCCGTCAACCTTCGTCTCCAGGTTGGTCACCCCCTGGGTGGCGGCACTGATCCCGTCCTCAATGTGCGTCAGGTCGGCGGCGGTGATGCGGGTCTCGTTCGCGCCGAAGCCGTCCCTCCACTGTTTCGCTGCACTATAAGGCTGCACTCCTAGTCTCCTTCCGCTCGCAGTACGAAGATGCGCCCATCAGGGGCAATCCACATGCTAGAGCCAATTGTCCCACTGTCCGGCGGCACGGGTCCGGACGAGACAAGGTTCGTAGCCACCTGAGTCATCGCATCCGTCAAGTGGCGCATCTCCTTCAAGGTGCCCTCACGGGCCGCCTGCTGCATGGCGTCACTACCCTTGAGCTTGTCCTCGACCTGCTTCGCGATAGCGTCAGCATCAATGTTCTGCTTCAGCGTGATAGTCGCAGGCGCGCCCCAGGCCGACCGGTTCCCGGCACGGTCATAGGTGCGCATACACACCTCATACTCGCGCATCTCCAACCCAGCCAGGGAGATCCGCTGCACCGGGGCGGGCATAGTACTGAACACACTAGGCGCGACACCAGGGAGCTGCACACTCACCTCAGCGCCCGCAAAGTCAGCGGGCATAGCCGCCCCGCCCACGCCGACCATCCCCCAGCCCACGTTCAACACACCGAGAGTCTGCGACAGGCGCGGAACCGGCGGCACCGGGGGCGGCGTCACGTCCGTGGCGGTCGTGATCATGAGCGGCTGCGACCACGCCCCCACACCATCCTGCGTCTGGGCACGCACCCAGAACCGGTACTGCACCCCCACCTCGAGCGGCGCGATAGCCGCCGTGGTGGCCTCTGCGCCCTTCGTCACGTACGAGCCGGAGCGCTCCGCAGTAAGTTTCACGTTCTGCCATGAAACCTCATAGCCGGTGACATCCACCTTCGTGCCCAGGGCGTCGGCATCTACCTTCCCCCACTGGAGCTCCACGACCGCGGTAGGCCACCCGTCCTGGCCGACCACAGCCCTAGTGGACCCCGTCAGCCCCTGGGGTGGGACGGGCCAGTTCTTCGACACGGGAGGGTTCGGGCGCACCCCGCTACCGCTCGTGGTAGCGAGCCCCACGATACCCTTCGTGCGCTTCGTTAGCCGCCCCAGGAGGCTATCCAGGACCGTCCCGAACGTGGTGTGCCCGGAAACCATCTGCTCCTTCTGGGTGACGCTGATCTGGGCGACCTGAAGGCGCTCCATGCCGCCCTGTCGCTCAACCATCATCCAGTCGCCCAGGCGGTAGTCCTGCCACGGAAGCAGGTGCACGTCAGGCGCCGCCCACTCGCGCTTGATCTCCTCCCTGACGTGGGCTCCGGACTTCAGGGTGGCTTCCGCTACCAGCCTCGCGGTAGCCTCGATCTCGACGCCGCCCGCCTCTACGACCTTCTCTACGCGCCGCATAGACTTCGGGGCGGTGTCATTGTGGATGAGCCACGTCCGGCCGGATTCGCCTTTCACCAGGACGTCGGTGCACATGTCAGCCCAGGTTGCCGCCTCGGGTGCCCCTGTGAGGGTGGTCGCTAGGGGCCACCTCCTGGAGGCCGTGAGATCCCGTGCCTGTGTCGTGTCGGCGTTATAGATCTTCAGGGTGCGGCCCTGCCACACCGTGTCGATCATCCCCAGGTTCCGGAGAGAGTCCACGATCTGAAGGATGCTGATAGACGGGTCGAAGTAGAGGGTGACGACTTTCGCCCACCGCTGGTTGGCGGAGTCGGTCGTGGTGGTGGCGTCCAGTGTGAGGCCCTTGCCCCACCCTCGCTTGGTGGCGGCCTGCCATACCGTGCCGATGATCTCCCCGGCGTTCTTGGACAGGAACTTGAACTTGCCTTCCTTGTCCTTCGCGGCCTCGGGGACGGACCAGACCAGCGCCTCCTTCATGTAGTCGCTGACGTGGATAGCCTCGACCTTACGGGAGTCCGTGCCGTCATTGACGAGGTTGTGCTCGGTCTTCTGGGTGACGAACCGGGAGTCAGGCAGCTCCTCCCACGTGTCGCCGTCGAAGGTGGCCTCAACAGCAACCTCAACCTCACCCTCCAGGACACTGCCACGGACCGCGTTAGGGCCAGGAGCGTACGACAGAGACAGGGTGGGCGCCTCACCACGGGGGGTGGTGACGGTCATCTCCAGGATGTCCGGGACCACCCCGATACGGTCACCCTGGACGGCGTAAGCGACCGCGCGGAGCTGCATGCCGGGGAAGTAGGTGCGCTGCATCAGTAGGCCCTCCTCGCCCGGATCGAGCCCGCCGTGCCGGTGACCTGCAAGACGATCTTGCCTTCACTGTTGGGGGTGAGCTGGAACCCCTCGGGGGACATGCTGATCTCCGCCGCCCTGCTAGGGGCCCCCGGTGCGGGATCCCACCGCTCGGACACCTGCCTCCAGGCGTCATAGCGGGCCACGTCAATGAGGAGTCTCTGACCGCCCTCCATGGTGCCGCGCCACGTGAGTGACGTCCCAGAGGTGACATCCTTGATGGTGCACGTGTTCGCGGTGGGGGCGAGCTTCAGCAGGGCGTCAGTGATTGGGGCTGACCCGCCCGTCAGGCCGTCGAGGTTAGGGAGCATCACCTCCACTGGGGTCACGTCGCGCCACACCCCGTCAACGGCCTCGAATATGACTGTCGTGTCGATCGCCCACTCCCCGTACCTCCACGCTGGCTGGGCGATGCTCACGAGCCGTACGCGGGCCTCCCTGGGGTTAGCGCCGGCCGGACGGTGCTGGAGTACTCCCAGGGCCCCGGAGAGCCGCATGCGGGCCATGAGGGCATGCCAGTTCGCATCCAGGGAGGCCCTGTCCGCCCCCTCGACCATGAGCGCGACAGTCACCTTGAACGTGCCGAACCTCGTGGCCGCACCATCAATGACGCCACTCCTCGAGGGGACCTCGGTGGACGTAAGACGCGGCTCCGGCACAGCCGGCAGGAGAGTGCCCTGCATGACCCTCCACTTCCCCGGCTGATCCAGGTCTACCCCATTCAGGTGATACTCACTGCTCATACCCTAATCCTAGATGCTCGCGGCCAGGCGGATAGCGTCCGCGACGTCATCGCGGGTCTTTGAGTCCCGCTGCGCCTGCGGATAGTTGTTGGTGATGTTGACCGTGGTGCCGCCCGATACGCGGTCGCCCTGCGCGGGGGCCTCGAGGTCCATGTTGCCGAACTGGCGCTTCACCGACTTCTCGTAGTTCCCCGACACGGTGGCAGAGATCTCCGGCGCCACATCCCTGCTCAGGGTGTTGGTGAAGCCTTCGAGGGAGTCCCTGACCGCCGAGTACTGCGACTCGAGGCCGTTAATGAAACCCTGCATCACCATCTGGCCTGCGCCCTTAAGGATCACCCGGTCCACAGGGGCGGGACCCTTCCAGGACGTCAGCTTGCTGGTCAGTCCACCCAAGGATGACTTGACCGAGCCGTACATCGACTTCAGGCCGTCGAGGAAGCCGTTGATGACGTTCTTACCGGCACTGATGAGCCAGGACCCCGCGTTGGAGAAGATGTTCTTGATCGTGCTCGGGAAGTTGCGAATGAAGTTCAGTGCGTTGTTGATCCAGTTGCGGATGGTGGACACGAGGGCGGAGAAGGCCGCCTGGGTCAGCGACTTCAGGTAGTTCCACCCGTCGGAGAAGAAGTTCCTGACGCTGTTGATCCACCCCGTGACTGTGCTCAAGATGCTCTTGCAGAAATTAATTACCGTGGTCCAGATGTAGTTCCAGGCCGCAGTAGCCAGACCCCCCAGAGTCGCGCCGAACGCCTGGAACGCGAACTTGATCGCATTCCAGATAACACTGGCGACCTGACTGATCCCAGTCCACACCTTAGACCAGTCGCCGGAGATCAGCCCGAGGGCGATATTAATAATGCCCTTGATCGTGTTGATCGCCCCGGAGATGATGGTCGTGATCAGCTGCCACGCCGCCACGATCTGGGGACCCATGATCTGCATCGTGGCCCCGACCAGCTGGATCGCGGGGATGAGCGCCTCAGCGAGCTGCTGGACGATCGGAACCAGCAGAGGAAGGATCTGAGACAGCATATCGGTGACAATCGGCCCCAGCACCGTGACCATCTCCGAGATAACCGGCAGCAGCGCCTGGATCACAGGCATGAGGAACGCGGCCAACTGCTCAATAATCGGCGTAATGATAGGCACCAGCTGCTGAAGAATCGGCGCCAACTGCTCCACCAGCTGCGCCACCAGAGGCGCGATAGCCGCCAGCAGGGTGCCAGCCACAGTAGCGATCGCCCCAAACGCCTCACCCAGTGCGGGCATAGCCGGAGCGAGGGCCTGAACAGCCGTAAGCAGCCCCGAGAAGAAAGACACCAGCCCGTCCTGGAAGGCCGGATTCTCCAAGGCTGTAGCAATACCCTCAAGAGCAGTCTTCAGTGTCTCCCCAATCAGGGGGAGAATCTTAGCCAGGGTCGGCTCAAGGGACACGAAAGCGTTCCCTAGGGAACCCACGCCCTCAAAAGCCTTCCCAGCCGCCACAGACATCGACGAGAACAGGGACGTCAAGGTTGACTGGAACAATGGGCCATTGACCGCGGCATTAGCCCGATCCAGGGCCGTAGCGATAGAATCGATCGGTGCCGACCCATTCGCCATCGCCTTAAACAGGCCCGCAATAATACCACCCAGGTCTACCGTAATGTCCTTCAGGGTGCCGAACGCCTTCGCCGCAGCCTGGATAGACTGGTCCATCTTCCCAGACTCAGCGGCCTTAACAGCCCACTTCTCAAACGAGAGCGCGAGATCATTAGCCCACTGGGCAATATTCGGCAGATACTTAGCACCAACCTCACCCATCGTGAGGAGGCCGTTAGTGAAAGCAGCAGCCCCAGTCGACCCCAGGCTAAGGGCCTGCGACAGGTAGGACAAGGACTGCTGGAAGCCAGGCAGGTGCCCACTCGCCGCGGTCGCGATCGCCGCCGTCATCAACCCCAAGTGAGTCGCCACCGTAGAGAGAGCCGGAGAGAGCTCACTGATCGCAGTGTTAGCGAAATCCCTGATCGGCTGCGCAGCCTGCGCCCAGTACGAGGACGAGATCTGCTTCTGCAACCCCTCAAACGCGGGACTCAGGTCCCCCAGGACAGTCTTCGCGTCCTTCAGTGCGGCAATCAGGACGCCAGCGCCCGCAGCGGCACCTCCAAAGATTCCAGGCAGGGCCAGCAGGGCCGGAGTAGTCTTCGCTATCCCCACACCCACGGAGGACAGGACCCCCATCCCCGCGCCCAGCACGGACACGGCGCCACCAATCAGAGTGGCGACAGTGCCAATCTTCACGGACGCAGTATCCAGGTTGCGGAGGAAGTCGTTCAGGTTACGGCCGATTGACTCGAAGACGTTCCCTCCCGCCAGAGCCTTGAGCTGGGCTGCCACGCGAGCCACGGAAGCCTTTCCGAGGCGCACATTAATATCCACCCACCTGGAGCGAGTGAGGCGCTTCAAGTCAAACCGGGCTTTACCGTCGTCCAGATCGGCGTTAACGGTCGCCTTGCCATCAAGCTTATTCAGCTCATGCTTGATCTTCTTCTTCTGCTCCTCAGACAAGTGAGCATGCACGTCAACAATCGACCGGAGCTTACTGATATCTCTCTCGATCTCAGCCTTCGCGGCCTTGTCGAGCTTCGGGGAAGCATTGATCTGCGCCTTCAAGGACCTGATCTTCTGCTCAATATCAGCCACCGACCGCTTATTAAGCGTCAGCTGGGCCTTAATATCCCCAGCCGCCCCCTTCACCTCGCGAGACAGTTTCGCCAGGTCCGTCTTGTCCGTACTAAGGTGAACATTGGTGCGAATATCATCGAGCTTCTGCTCAATCCGCTTCTTGTCCTGCTCAGACAGGTTCGGGTTAACCTTCAGCTCAGCCTTCAGGTCACGCAGCTTCGCCTTCAGCTTCGTGAGTGACCCAGTATCGAGGTCAGGCTCGACAGGCATCTTGGAGTCGCTGCGGCGCACCTTCTCCTGCGCCTTCTTGAGCGACTCCTCATCAACATCAACCTCAGCATTAACCTCAACATCGAGATCACCCACCTGCTTCTGGATGCGCCGGAGCTTCTTCTTCAGCTCATCAGCGAACTTAGAGAGGTCGGGGATGACCTTGACTCCGAGCTTACCAACAATACCCTTACCGGTCATCCCCTAACCTCTCAACCTAGTGCCCCGAACAGGGCCGCCATCGCAGCGGCATCCTTACTCGATACTACCGTACTCGCCTTAACAGTCCCTGGCCTGGGGGCCATCTCAGAGTCCTTAAGATACGCCCGCCCCCGGCCACTAGCGGCCTTCGTCTGAAGACGCTGACCATCAAGCAAAGCATTCAGCCTCTCCGAGTCGGCGGAGTACCCGAACCACTGCGGCCCACCCAGCTGCTTCGCCCTGTACAGCGACCAAGGCTCATAAGAAAGGCGCTCAAGCAGTGCCTCCACGAGACGAACCCTGTAGCTGCCGTAGACGTCGATGCGGTAAAGCGCCCAGAAGTCCGCGGCAGCATCAGGGTTGTCCCGGAAGTAGTCATCTACTGCTTGGCGCCTGTGGCTTCCCCCGCGTAAGCGGTAGCCAGAGTGATGGCACCCTCGATACCGTGAGTGCTGAAGAAGCGGGTCCACGCATCCAGGTCGGCGATGTAGCCGTTGTCCTCAAGGAACTCGGTCATGTCGGCCAGAACAGCCATGTTCTCATCAGTGAACTCGTCCGAGTCGTCAACCATGGGCAGCACCTTCGCGGTGAGGCGGAGCCGCTGGGAAGGACGGAGCGTATCGACGGGCTTGAAGATCTCGTGCCCCTCGAGGGTCTCAAAGTCGGGGACTTCATTCTTGGTGGAGGCCATTACCTTCTCCTTCTGTTGGGGCGTAATGGGGTGTTACCGTCCGGCCACCACACACCCCTACATGGCGGCCGGACGGAGATCATCAGTTGACAGTGAACTGCTTCCCGTCGGAAGCAGCGATGTTGTTGGTGACCACCACGTTGACCGAGCCAGTAGCGCCACGCGGCACGTAGGTGGTGATCTGGGTTGCGGAGTCCTTCTCGAAGGTTGCCACCTTGTCGCCGAACTTCACCTCGCGGACACCGTTGAAGTTGGTTCCGGTGATGGTGACCTTCGCGCCAACCGCGCCAGCGGCCGGGGCCAGGGTCGTGATGGTCGGCTTCGCCGTGCCAACACCGGTGACGGTGCGCGGCTCGAGCATCTGGACGCGAGTCTTCCCCGACGGGGGAGACAGCAGAGTCCCGGAGATCTTCACCTCACTGAAGTTGTCCAGCGAAAGGGACGGCAGGTTACCGGCCAGGGACACGCGGCGGAACAGCATGCCCGACACGAGCAGTCCATCCTCGATGACGATAAGGACGGCGCGCTCACTCGAGTTGTCCAGCTCGACATCCCAGCCGCCCTTCTCGGCGTCATAGGTGGAGCCGGGGAAGGCGACGCGCATGACATCCTCGCCGAGGTTGACGGCGTTGATGGTCACCTTGTTGGTGACGTCCTCGCGGGTGGAGCGGACACCCTGACGGTCCCAGGTTCGCTTCGTGGAGGTGTCGCCGCCGTCGGTCTCCACCTCAATCAGGTTCTCGCTTGAGGTGTCACCGAGCCACGTCCACCCAGCGGTCTCGAGCGTGGTGCCGTCGCCAAAAGTGTAGCCCCACAGGTTCGGGGCAACGGTGTCCACATTACCAATGTAGACGTGCCCCTTACCCGCGATCTGAATCTTGCTGTTTCCGAGGTTAGCCATCAGGCCCCCTTCCTGGCCGTCACCTGAAGGGACGAAACCATGTTGATGTAGTCTGCCGTGGTCCCCATATCCGTTTCCGGCGTGGGAAGCTGAGTCCACTCCAGGTAAGTCGCCCAGCCCTCAGAGGTAATCATACCGTCCCTCCAAGCCTTATCTACAGCCTGAACCAGGGCATCGGAAGCATCAGAAACCTCATCCCCGTCCGGGCCGGTCATATAGAGTCGCACACGAATCTGGGTGGCCGCAAACCTGGGACCAGACGGGTGCGTGCGCGCAATAGTCATCTGCACTCGGCAAACGAGCTCATTCATTGGGTCATCCACGTCGCCGTGGGTGCGCCAAACGATCTTCTCGAGGATAGGCCACTCGCCCGCACCATGGGCGGCGGCGTCCTTCATGTACCGGTAAATGAACGGGAGAGGATTAACGTAGGCCACTAGAATCCCCCATTGTCGTGGACTACCCCGCGAAGGATGTTGAGGCCAGGAACCCAGGTACGATACCGCGCACCCTCCCGCCCAGTGCGGCGCCCCTGACGGTCCTGATACACGTAGTGACCGAACTCCGCGGCCGCATCATGGTCGGTGGACGGGCTGATCGTATAGTCCACCTTCCCCTGCTCCATGCCGTACGAGGCAAAAAGCTCGCCGGAGTCGATGTGCGCGGAAGCAGCAGCCTTCACCTCCGCGAACACCTTCGCCGCGGCAGCAGCAAACTCCGGATGGCGGGCAACAACCGCCGCAATATCCTCATGAACATGCTTGTTATCGTAGGCGTGGATCACTTCGCGACCGTCCCCAGGGTGTCGCAGCGGACACTGAAATGGCGCGTCATCGGCGAGGCGTCATAGGTCAGTGGCTCACCAGCCTGCTGGAAAGTCTTCCCCTCCAGCGACGGTGGCCCCTTAATGATCTTCACCCACGAGTGGGGCCCGCCCGGCCACTTCCGACCAGTCCCCATAATCTTCAGGGTAGTCTCATCGGTAAGATCACCCCGGATCGTGCGGTTCTCCGTAGCCTTCAACGCGTTACCAGCGGAGGGCTGCACTAGAACCTTGTCGACGTAGAACGTCTCGCCGGGCGTGTAACGACGCCCGGTGCGGCCCTCAGACACAATCGCGACAGTGACCTCCACGGCGTGAGGCCCATTCTCCAGGTAGCGGCCGCGGCGAGGACGGAAGGTCACCATGTGGCGCGCCATCCCTCCCACCGCTGCAACCCCAGCTCGGGGGCGGCCGGCTTGTCAGGGACCGAAGCCCGCCGGAAAGACATCAGGAATGTCTTCGGCACATCCGGGGACCACTCCCCGCCGCCCCGGTTCTGGGCGTACCCATCCAGGACCGGGGCCGCACTACCCCACCCGCCAGCACCGCCCTCGAGCGCCTGCCAGTCCCGCTGCGTAATCTCCAGGAGGCCAGAAGCCACAGCCTGATTCACCGAGTAGGTGTAGGTGCCCTCAGTCTCATACTTGTATAGCCCGCCGCCGGGCGCCCGCAGCACTCGCGCGACAGCCTCACACTCAACCATGATGAGAGCCACCCGGAACGGGTAGTCGACGCGGCAGCGATTAACTGCATCAGACATGCGGAGGAGAATAAGAGCCTCGGCGCGCTCAAGGAGGGCGTCAACCCACCTTGCCTCATCGTCCTCGAGGTCGCGCATGAGTGTGCGTTCGACGTCGAGTCTCTCCGCTACTGCCACTTCTTCTCCTCCCTAGGTGTAGCCCAGCGGGGCGAGAGCATTACGGATCCCCCGCCCCGCGGACTCATCAGCCGGCCTTCTTCGTGATCTTCACGAACGCCTTCGGGTCACGCAGGACCCAGCCGAAGATAGCCTCAACACGAATCGCGATACGGTTCGTGCCGAACAGGTCCATGCCGGCGGCGTACTGGTCGGCGGTCGCCCAAGTGAGACCCTCAACGAAGCCGAGACGCAGGTTCTCCTTCAGGTCGCCACCGAAGCCCAGCAGGTTCGGCTCAGACACCTTACCGCGGCCGTTAACAGCCTTGCTGTAGATGGCGGGGATGCCCAGGACGCTGGTGAACTCGTCAGCCAGGTTCGGGGATGCCTGGTAGAGCGGGCGGCCGAAACCATCGGTTGCGCCCATGATGATGGACCGGAACTTGGGTGACAGGAGGAACTCGTTGAAGTCGTAGTCGACCTCACCGTCAGTGTTCACGACCTTGTCGTAGGCGGAAGCGAGCTGCTTGCCCAGGTAGCCGGTGGTGTCGAACTTGGAGGGGTCCAGCTCCACCACATTAGTGGTGGATGACAAGGACTCCTTGCCCGCCAGGGCAGTGCCCGTGAGGGCGTCCTTGCCGTGAATGACGGCGGTGTCGATCGAGCGGGCGATAGCCTCAGCCAGCTGCGACTCCAGGTCATCGAAGGCGTTCAGGGGGTTAGCCATGAGCGCCTCCTTAGAGATCGACACGATCGCGGCAGTCTTGACGGGACTGAAGGTCTTCAGGCCGACAGAGACGTCAACGACAGGCTTGTCGGCGCTCTCCTGGACGATACCGGCGACCGGCTGGCCAACCGGCATAGTGACCGCGTTACCGGCCAGGGAAACCGGGACAGTGCCAGCGACCTTCTGGACGATGGAGCCAGCGAAAGCCCGCTTCCAGATAGGGGCAAGCACCTCCTTCGGGAAGCCATCGGCGTTACCGCCGGCGGTAAGCTTTGCAATGGTTGCGACCTTGGCTGCGTTGTCCGCCATTCGCATCTCCTTCCTGCCTGACCGGCAGAGTTGTTCTAGATGTTGCCCCTGTCAGGCAGGGGTTACTCGGCGAGCCCGAACATGCGGAGGATGACGGTCTCGAGGTCCTCCGAGTCGGAGCCGGCCTGTGCGTCTACCGCGGGGTCGCGGGGGCGCGCAGGGGTCTTACTGGTGAGCTCCAGGAGGGCGGATATCTGATCTCCCCACCCGGACTCGTCTCCGTGTAGGAACTGGGCGTACTTCGAGGGGAGGCCCGCGTCACGGATCAGGGAGTCCTTGGCTGCGGCGTCACGCAGGGCCTTGATCTCCTCATCCTTGGTGGCGAGCGCCTCCTCAAGGGCTCCTAGGCGCGCTTTCGGGTCGTCGAGCTCACTGGGGTTGCCGGGCTCCTCGGGGGCGCTCTCAGCATCCTCAGGGGCGGCTGGCGCCTCCTCCTGCTCGGCGGTCTCCGTGTCACCATCGCCCTGAGGCTCGGGTGCAGGGGTCGTCTCCTCGACAGGGGTAACGGCCTCGTCGGATGACTCGGTGGGGGTGTCAGCCATTCCTTCTCCTTTGCTCCTGGTAGAGGCGGCGGTTCATTGCCCGCAGCGCCTCGCGTCCATGAAGATCATGGGCCTTCACTACCTCATTGTACAGTTGTTCGAATCTAGCATGCTGCTCCTTACCCGGCCACGCCCTGGACGTGTAAACCGCTACACACACACATCGACAGTGGTTATGGAACCTGTTGACACCAACACCGGCTGTTTTAGATGTCTTGTAGACAGGGCCACGAGAGGCAAGCATTGCGCAGAAGCCGCACGGCCCATTCTTCGAGGGGGTAACAACCCGCGCCCACGCAAAAGGCCTGGCGATAAGCGTCCCGTCCTTTGAACGGCGGTGCTTGTCCGGGAGATCCTTCAGCGCCTCCGAGTCCCTATACTTCTGAGTCAGCATCCCCTCGGACTCGAGTTCTTTGATGGCCTTGTCGACGCGGTCCGCGACCTCGTCGAATACGTCAACCCAGTTCCTCCGAGGGCGGCGCTTCCGCTCGTGCTTCTTGACTTCCCGCTCGATCTGCTCGGCCTGCTCCTTAGAGAAGTAATCGAGGTCATCGGCGATCCGCTCGAGGTCGTCAAGGATCTCAGCGACGTCAGGGGCGTCATCCACAGCATCATTAACTGTGCGCCTAGACGCCGCATACACGTGGCTAGTGAGCTCCGCCTGGAGAGCCTTGAACGCCTCCGGCTTACCCGTGCGGGCCTTGGTGGACCTGATCGCGTAGCGCACCGAGTCGGGGCTGTACCCCGGCTGAGGAGGGATCCACGCCTCATTCGCGCCATGCGCCCTAGCCTGCCCCCGCAAGAACAAGGCCGTAGCCGCCCACGCCTGCCGCCGAGCGGCCCACACAAGAGGAGTGATCGCCTCACCCAGCTCCTTCTCCGAGAGCGTCACCGGCTTCCCCTGCAAAGGGGCGGTGGCGTCACCCAGGCGCCTCTGGAAAGTGCGGGCGATAGTGGCTAGGAGAGCCCTGAAGAGCGCGAGGGTCACTTCTTAGCCTCATCCTTGTCGTCGGCAGGCTCCTCTTCCTCGCCACTGTCCTCAGGATCCTCCTCGCCCTCATCCTGTAGGCCGATGGGGAGGAGCTGGCCCGCCATCGAGTCCAGGTCGTTCTGGCGGCGGCGCTCGCGCTCCATCTGCTCCGGGGAAAGGTGCATGAAGTCCCGTGCAGTCTCAGCGCCAATAACCCCCTGAGACTCGGCCTGCATGGCGGTAGCCATCTGGGCGCTCGCCGACGGCGCAGCCGCGTCAGCCCACATCACCTCAAGGGTCTCCAACCCCTCGGGCGACTCCCCGTTCATGACCGCGATAATGCGGGCGATGCGCTCAAGAGCGTCACTGAACTGGCGCTGCTTGTTCTCGGCGCGAGCGATAAGACGATCCTTCGCCACACGCAAAGCCTCAGCAGATGTGGGGTTATTGTCGGCGGCCACACCCATCATTGACGGCGGAATGCCCGTCATGGCTGAGATCTGCAACGCGTAAGTGCGGTACGTGTTCGTGAACGTATCCAAGGATGCGCCAGTCAGCTGCTTCACATCAGCCCCAGTGGGGGCGGCCAGGAGCGCGCCAGCATAGTTCTCCATGCGGTTACCGCCGAACTGCCCGTTCATCGCGGCAGCCGCCTGCTGCCCAGCCAGCATCCGGTCAGCGCCGTCGCCAATAAGGAACCTCAGCGGGAAGGCGGCAACCTCCTGACCCATCTGAAGGTTCGTGAGAGTCCTGGAGGCCGCGTCAATGACCGTCTTCAGCTCCTTCAGGTCAGACCGGCCATACCGGTCACGGAGCCGGGCCCTGTTGAACATGGGCACGATCGACGCACCCCACGGGTCGCTCGTTGACCAGTCGGACACCCACCTGGTGCCTACCTGCCTGTAGGCGGTCATGCCGTCAGGCGTGTAGTACGAGGCGCACTTCACACCATCACCCGAACGATAGACGGCAATTCCCTCGATCACGTTCCCGAAGTGGTCGATACGAACACCGGCGTGACGCGAGTCCAGCGCCCGAACAGACGGGTGCTCATGATCCTCATCAGCAGGAGACAGCACCCAGAACACGGAGCCGGCAGCAAGCGCCTCAGCCGCCGCCAGATTGAACTGAGAATCCATGTCATTGGCCTGCCACACAACACGCAGGTCATGCACCAGTCCCTTACGCCCATCATCCGCGATGATGAACCCGGCCGGGATCAGGACCTCAGTCAGGACGTCAATAGCCATCTTCGCGAACGGCGCCTGCATCTCCAGCACACGCGCCTCCGGCGGGATACTGATACCCAGGGCATCCAGGCGCTCACTCTGCTCATAGTACGTCTCGAACGACTCCGGACGATAAGCGCCACCCTCGAAGCCGACGAGCATCTTCTCAAAGCTCACACGATCACCGTCCACGCACCAACCGGCTTATTCATGTCAGCCCACTCCTTGCTGCTCTTAACATACCTGTACAACATTCTAGCGCCGATCATGCACACAGCCAGATCGATCTTCTTCGACGACTTCGGGGACTCCTTCTTCACAGACCAGCGCCCCTTGAACTCATTCACGCGACAGTTAGACACGTGCTCACCCAGGGCAGAGTCCCCATCGTGGGTGAACGCCTGCTGCTGGATCTCCGTGAACGCCGTCTCCGCCGCCTCAGCGAACTGGTAGGCGTGGGAGCGCATATCCCATGCGATCGGGGACGCGGACATGCCCCCACGCACGGCAGGGACGATCAGCCGGTCACCGAAGTCCTCAGGCCAGGCCGTGCGCGTGAACGACTCCCACTCTCGGACGTCAGCCCAGAACGCCACCACGTTATACGTGTCGAACGCCCGCCTGACCCCCGCGTCCACGGCAGCCACATTCACCACGTTAAGGGGCTTCTCCGGCTTCCAGTGGCCGATCTTGAAGATGTGCCCGTCCTCCATGCAGCAGCCCACGAGGGCCGTATGGTCATTGGACTTGGAGCCGTCGAAGAACATGACGATCTTCTCCCCGGGCTCCACCTTCCTGTCTGGTTTACGGAGCAGGGTCCACTCCTCCAAGGTGACCCACGACGCCTCCGCCGCGTTCGGCCTGTTCAGGAAGAATCGGATTGACCTCGACTCTGGATACTCGGGAGACCAGATCTGCTCCTTAATCGACTCCAGATTCACCCACGGGCAGCCCTCATACACATACTCCAGAGCCTGCGTGAGACCCACCTGCCCCTCTTCCGGCTCATCCGTCAGAACCGTATTAGGGGGAGCGACACGGGCGTCGTAGAGGGTCTTCGTCTTACCCCTAGTGAGGCCGTCCTCCTGGTCGCACCAGGCCTCAAAGACCGCCTCTGCCGACGACTGCTCGCCCGGAACCCACGCGTTACAGGTACCCATGAAACGGCCACCCATCTTCGCCGCGTTCTGCTGAATCGTCTGCAACATGGCCGGACCACCCTGGGCGGGGAGCCAGTGCTCGAGCTCATCCCCCACGACGAAGGACACCTCGCCACCCTCCATGGAGTGGGCGGAGGATGTCATCTGCTGAAGCTTCCCCCCACTCGGCGTCTCAATGAACGTCTTTGCCACCTCAAGATCGTACTTGCGGGCCAGTGGGCCCTTCTTCTGACAAAACGCCCTGACCATGCGGATAGTATTCGCGGTTTGGCTTTCCGACGTAGCTACGATCTGCACGAGCGGCATGCTCATTTCCTTAGCCGCCACGCCGAACGGGGCGTGCCGGTCAAAATGGTCAAACCGGCACGGGCCAAGAAGCTCGAACAGGCACATAGCCGCAGCGAACGGGGAGTTATGGGTCACTATCATGGTCTCCCCCACCAGATACAGGCCGTCCTCAGCCTCCACCGTGATGCAGCGCGCATCCACCGGGGATACCCTACGCACATCCTTAATGACCCTCGGGATAGGCTTCCTGCGCTGCTCCTGCACCCTCTCCGCACGGCGGGGCAAAGTCACAAGGTTCTGGTGCTTATAGGGCTTGAACGTCAACCTGTAGCGAGGACCAGTGACGCGGCCATAGAGCTTCGCCTCCGACTCCCTGACGTTCACCTTCACGCCCATGGAGCGCAGGAGGAACGCCATGCCGTCAGCGATCTGCTTACGCACCTGACAGTACTCCGCAGACCCCTTCTTATCGATATAGCCATCAGAGTCCATGAGCCCCTGAATCAGGGCCCTACGCTGCTCCACGGAGGCGTACAGGTACTCGTCTGGGATGTGCTTGTCGTCCAGGACGCCAGCCTTGCGGAGGTCGGCAGCCAGCTTCAGGATGCCGACGCTTCGACCTCGACCGCCCTCCTTCTTGGCGCGAACGGCCCCGATGCTATACCCGGCGGCCCGCATTCGAGACCTAACGTAAGAGAAGTCATCCACATCGCAGGTGATGCCACCCTGCCCTGTAGACCCATCGCCAAGCCAGTAGCCAAGAACCCACGGATCTACAGGCAGGTCGCGTTCGGGGAACTCTAGCGGCTCAGTCTCAGGGAGAGCGAACTTGCCAACGCCGGCCTTTGTGGCCTTTGTGGAACCCTTAGTGAGGGGGCGATCGAACACCAGGCCCTCGCGAGCCATAGCCCGCACATCCAGGGTACGGCGCTTGCGTTTCGGGCCACCTACGAACTCATCCACCGTGAACAGGTGCTCGCCCGTAAAGGTAAGAACGGTGCCATCAGAGACCTCAACCTCCCACGTGTCCCACTGGTCGATCGGGTGAACCTGAGTCACCTTGGTGGGCTTGCCGGAGGGGTGGAACACGTAGTCTCCGACAGTGAGGTCTCCGAACTGGCGCCACCCAGAAGGAGTGAGAATAGGTGTGAGCAAAGTCACCCCTTTGCCACTTCCCTTCGCCAACCTTCTAATTCCCTGCCGGTACACAAAGCCGCCCTTATGATTCAGGGCGTAGAAATGAGCAAGGAACTCGATCTGCCTGTCAGTCGGGATGAACGGCTGCCCCGCCTTCGGCCCATTCGGCTGAATCAGGTTATCCATCATCCACGCAGCAGCATGGTAGCCGAGAGTCCTCTCGGGGAGCTCGAGGGGGAGCGTATCGGTTCGCTCCCGAGGTGCGGGGAGCGAACCGGTCACTTCGCTGCCCGAGCCTTCGTCCACGCCTGCAACGCGACCACGCCGGCCGACTCAGCCTCAGACTCGTCAACGCGGTTGATCTCGATCTGAACCCTGCGGCGGTCGCCCTCAGTGAGAAGCAAGGACGTGAGCATCGCATTGATGGCCGCCAGCATCGTAGGAGAACGCATGTGCTGCATCTTATAGAACGAGAGATCATCACAGGTGGAGTAGAGAACAATCCAGTCCGACGGCTCGTAGTAGCGAGTGAACGTCGACTTCTCCACAGACCTCCACAGCTTCTTCGCGATGGGGTGCCAGCCAGGATCCGGCTTGGGTGGCTTCACCTGTTCAGCAACCACATTAATGGGCTCCACGCCACCATCAAGCTTCCTGGCCTGAGTAGTACGGTGCCCCTCAGTGCTGCGCTTCGGGATCGGTCCCTTAACTCCCATCGTCGACTCTCCTACAAATATCCGGGGTGCTTGCTCTTCGGCCTGGGGCCTCGAGCCTTATTGCCTCGATTATAGCGGCGCTTCCTGGCTTCTACAGACTGCTGCTGCGTGCGCAGCATATGGCAGTGCTGGCACAACGCCCTAAGATTGTCCGGCACGTGCGGACCATCAGGGATAATGTGGTCCACCTGATTCGCCGGGTTACCGCAGAACACGCACAGGCCACCATCCCGCCTCAAGACAACGCGCCGAATCTTATCCCAGTCCTTAGGGAGCTCTTTTCGGCGCCTGGAATTCTTACCCCAAGCCACTACCCGATCACCTCCAACGTCACATGCACACCCATGTCATACCGGTCAGTGAACACCAGCTCCAGGTACTCCTCAACACCCTCCTGCGCCTCACTAACCCGGATGACGGCGTCATCCTGATCAGCGTTACGGCGATGATGTGGCACATCGTACGCGCCAACCTGGTGCGCCAAATCGAGCGCATCCCGGAGCTCATCAACCGCACAGTCGAGGGATGCGACAAGCATCCGCACATGAACCTCACTGAGATCATCCACGTTCACAGCACGTCACCCGGATAAACCATCGACACGCCCTCCCCGTTCGGGGATCCTTCACGGATGTCGAAGAGGAAAGCAGGCTTGGCTGCCTTACCCCCGAAGTAGGCGTGATGGATCGACAGGTAGTCGCCGGGGTACACGTAGAAGTCCGGCTGCCCCTCATTCTTGAACACCCACGTCCCCTCGTCAGTGCGCTCGGGGTGATGGTCACAGAGGATCACATCAACGTCAGGGCTGCTCTTGTCGCCATAGATGAGGAGGTAAAGCACGAAGGGTGTCCTTTCACCAAATATTGGAGCGCTTATTCGAGGGGAGAGGGCAGGGCTCGATGCAAGGGTGCCCCTGGGCTGCGAGCTCAGCGACAGTGGGGCCGATCTTGCGGCGCCCCTTAGCGCATAAGGCACAGATCCCGTTGCCGGAGTACAGGCGGGTCTCGGGGAACTCGGTGACGCTGGTGCGTGGGGGGCGCATGCGAACACCGCAACGCAGGCAGTGATGCTCCTTACTCCAGTCCATGTGCGTCTTGGCTGCACCGTCCTGGCCGCGGCGCTTACGCCGGTAGCAGGAGTTGCAGATCCCCTTCCCCCCGTAGGCGCGAGTGCCTGGGTGATCAACGAGTGTCGTTCGAGGTGCGCGCATCTGATGGTCGCAGACCTCACAGTACTGGGGGGTGTTCTCCCAGTCGATCTTCATTGGGTGTCCTTTCGTTGGCTGACCAGCGCAGCCTACCACACCAGAGCCCTTAGAGCAAAGGGCGGGGCCCGCCTTGGCATACACGAGAGGAAAGGAAACTCAATCGTGATCCATCAAGGCAGGCCCCTATCAGCACGACCAGCATAACCACGCTCACGTACGACAGTCAACCCTCCGGAAAACCCGGACAGTTCACACCCGAGGCCGTGTAAGCCAATCTGAGCGCCTTTCACGACCCCAGGTAGGCCAGAACCCACAGTCACCCCCGTTCGGCCGCCAGAGAGCCTCCCACACCCCTTCCCGGGTCGCGAGCGCCGACGACGCCGGGCCGCAGCCGCCGCAGAGCACTCTTGGAGAGCGTTAACCAGCTAGAGACGATCAACCCAAAGTAACCACAAGCCAACCCCTTGCTTGGCACCAGAGCAAGGAAGGAGAAGGAGTCACATTCCGTCTCAGTACGGCAAGGAAGGGCAAGGACAACGAGGAAGACTCTGAACGCTCCAACTCGATCAGGCGACCAAGTGTCAACGAGAGCCAGGTACGTGACTAGCCAATGAACCATCTCCTCATCCGTGCTCTCGTGGACCAGCTAGGCCGAAGGCCAGGGCGACGACCAAGGACCAACGGTCCGACGGTCGGAGCGAAGCGAAGATCATGGCTTCGCGCGCACGCGCGACTAAGAGTTCTCTTAGGGGGTTCTACTTAAGGGGTTAGTTGGCACTCTCGTGCAGGGTTGTCTGCACTCTCGTGCAGGGTTGTCTGCACTCTCGTGCAGGGCCAAGGGCAGGGCTTGACGCCACACACTTTTTAAGTCAAGGTGTTCTCATGAGACACATCGACCCACTCCGCTCAGTCATCTCACACCCAATCGTCATGCCCGCCACCGCACTGACCCTCAAAGGTCTCACCTACCAGGTTGGCGACACCTTTAGGAACAGTCGCCACTTCGACCTTCAGCTGCAGGGCAACGACTACCCCATCGTCCCCTGGGTGGCGCTCTCAAACCTGTCTACGCAGTATGAGAACCTCTACTGGGCGGCACTGGTCGCACCACTGCGCAACTCGCGCCCCAGCAAGCATGAAGGCTGCACCTACACGCCAGTACGGGATGGGGGTCGTGTCGTAGGAGTGTCGGCCCGCATCTCCTCCAGCCTGTCTGTAACGGTTGGCGTGGGCACGCGCCGGAACTCAAAACTCATCCAGTATGGGCTCATCTCCACGCGCGGCAAGGGCTCTTCCTATGAGGTCACTTTCCTGGCGAAGCACCCCGACATCGCTGAGGCTGTCATCACTGGCTTCAAGTACACCGCCGCCTGCGCCAACGAGGAGTGGCCAGAGGAGATGGAGGAGCGTTACATCTCCGCCGCACGCGAGGTAGACGAGCGCGAATGCCGCCGCCTACTGGCCGAAGCCAACGAGGAGTGCAGGCAGACAGCCCAAGCCTTCAGCATCACCCAGTAAAAGAGCGGGGGCGCCAGGCTCATGCTAACCTGGCGCCCCCTAGAGAACACGGAAGGAATCATATCATGCGCAACTACGAATCAGAAGCAGCCGCACTCCGCAACCTGAAGCCCAGCACTAAAGTCCTAGCCCTAGTGCTCGCGGCCCGCATGAACGACAGGGACGACGACTGGCCCGGACGCCCCATCTGCTGGCCCAGCCTCAACACTCTTGTCGAAGACACCGACCTCAAAGAGCGAGCCGTCCGGTACGCCATCGACGAACTAGTCGAAGCCAGAGTGATCCGCATCTACAAGGAGCGCAAGCCTGGGGCTCGCTGGTGCCACAACGTCTACGAGTGGACCGCCCCTGTCTCCCCCAACTACCACCCCAACTGGATGAAGCGCCCTGACGCACAGAAGGACGCTGTCGGCGCCCGACTCAGTAAAGAAGGGTGGGAGTACTGCGAGCAGAACCAGGTCGGCCCTCATGCCGCCACAGCAGAGCACCCCGAGTTCATCCTCCCCGCCGAACAGCCCACCCTCATTGAAGTCACCTCGCCCGCGGACGACACCCAGCCTCCCACCAAGACCGACGAGCTGACACCCAAGCCGCGCAAGAAGACCGCAAAGACCACCCACAAGACCACAATCCCCGAGGGCTGGCGCCCAGACGAGAAAACTCTTGCACGCACCCGCGAGCGCTACCCCTCCATGCCCATCGACATTGAGGTGGACAAGTTCGTTGCCTACTGGCTCGACAGAGGCGAGAAGCGCGCCAACTGGAACCTGACGTGGAATAGGTGGTGCGCCAACGGCAATGGGATCGCGAAGGGGGCATGGACTCAGCCACCCACCCCCGGAGCCCCACAGGCCGCACCGGCCATCAACGCAGCCACCGGCAAGGCGGCCACCAAGGAAGACTTCTGGTACGCCTGCATCGACCACGGCATCGACCCCACCCCGTACGTCAACTTCTGGAAGCCCAGCATGGGGATCCCCGGCGACCCAGGGTGGGCGAACGCACAGGCGCACCTGGACCGCCACACCGGCAGGGCTTGACGCCCCTGTCTCCCCCTGTCTACACTACAGTCATCAGCACACCGAAAGGAACCAGACATGGAAATCCCAAGCATCACCGAGCGCAAAGCACGCCTCCAAAAAACCCTCGCCACAATACAGGCAGAAAACCACGAGTTCGACATAACAAACAAAACCGAACTACTCACAACAATCTCGCGCCTCACAGTAGAGCTCTGTGAACACATCGAAACCCTCACCTACGACCGCCACGACGCAATCGCGACCGTCATCGCACAAATCGAAGTCAAAGAAACAGCCACCCTAATAACCAGCCTCTGCCTCAAAGAAATCCGAGACGATTACCAGCGTGACGCCATCGCAGCTATCAGCGCACACATGCGAGCATCCAGAGACCCAGACAACACGCTCTGTCGCATGGACCTCCCAATCGGCACAGAAATAAGAGTGAGTCACCTAGTCGGATCCCTCGGAGACCTAGCGACCTACTGGTACGCACAGCCCGACCAAGCTAACGAATACATCATGCGCGAAGACGCCATCATATCTGTCGCATACCGATCCGCATGCACACTTATCGCCGCCAACCACACCCTCATCGTGAACTAACAAGAAAGGAACCCAACATGCTCACCCCACGCCAGAAACTCCACCTCGTAGCCACAGGCCCCGACAGGTGGCTCTCCCTCATCGAAGACGACCACACCGAAACCGACCCCGCAGCAGCAGCCCAGCTAATCTCCAGCGCAACACGCAACGGCATCAACCCAGTAACCCTGGAGATCGCATTCACCGACCTCGCCAAGCTCTCGGCCGCGACCATCATCCTCTCCAACGCAGTTGCCACCGACCTAACAGTCTCCGCCCAGAAATCGTTCATCGACGCCCGAGCCGTAGCGAGAGAGCTCAACGCACGCTCGACACTCCCCACTATCACCGGCGCGGACACCACGCAAATCTCCACCGTCGCCTCCGCCTTCAACACCCAGGCGGGCACAGAAGCACTAATCCACCTCCTCATCGACACCATCCGCATCGCCTACCATTTCACGGGCGCGTGACCCACTCTCCGCAAACACAACATGAACACCGAAACCACCATCCTTAACATCGCCCTCAGCGGCGACCCAAACGCCCTCATCGACCTCGACAACATCCACC
>ERZ772957.705-NODE-705-length-24713-cov-10.282464_pt1 | contig 24713 bp, 26 predicted proteins | sample MGYA00580682_ERZ772957 | MGnify/ENA primary metagenome ERZ772957 (study PRJEB29015, sample SAMEA2737921) | human oral metagenome | biome: human oral; feature: human-associated habitat; material: dental | place: China | collected 2025 ...
AAGAAGATTTGCTGAGGGTGAAGTAGTAAAAGCAAAAGAATTTCACTATGTTTTTAATATCTCAGAAGAATATCCTAACCGAAAAAGCTACTGGCCTTTTACTGGCTATGATGCTCCAAGTAAAGTGGCAAACAATGGCTATGTGGAGTTTGTAGGAACTTGGAAATACTTTGAGGATGTCATTGTTATCCTGCAAGGCTCTGAACCAGCACCTCAACCAAATCCAGTTCCACCAGTGAATCTAGGAGGAGAGCAGGGGTCTGATAATAATCAGGTAAATAGACTTCAACCAAGAAAACCTGAAGATAATCTACCAGCTCAAAGTCCAGCAGGAAAAGAGGAAAAACAAACTACATTGCCAAATACAGGTAGCACTGCACCACTTTCACTCACTGGGCTAATGACTAGCTCTCTTCTTGCAGGTCAAGGAGGATTACTTCTTGGTCGCAAGCGGGAAGATGATTAAGCACTAATTTTATCTAGAAGCTTTCGACTTTTAAAAGATTCTTAAGCACCTACTTGGCTGTTTGACAAATCTATCTGAGTCGCAAGCTGAAGGTTGAGTATCTGAGACAAAATAGTTCTCAGTCACAAAAAAGCTAGAGATTCCCAATGGCGGCACTCTAGCTTTTTAATTTTGAGTCGTTCTCTTATTGTATTTAAGGAGATTATTGGCCATGAGCACTAAACCCATGTCAATTTTCACCTGACGCTTGCCTCTTAGGCTACATCTCTTGTAACCCAAATAAGCCTTTATCTGCCCAAAGACAGGTTCCACATCAATCTTACGTTGAGCGAAAATCTGTCTACCTTCGGGAGATAAAATCGCCTGACATTCTTTAGCTTTTAAGTGTTGATAGCGTTCGTTGATATATAGTCCCTTTTGAGGGGCTGATTCAGGTTCATCAGCGTAGTAAACCTTGATTTCCTGTTGAAAGTCCGTCTGTGTTTTCTGATGTTTGATATGATGAAAACGATAGCACCACCCGTCAGGATGTGTATAGCTATCCTCCTTGTCATCATAGTGCCAATTCGCTAAATTTCTAGCCGACTGTTTATACCTTTTCTTCTGTTCCTTATCAAACATGGCATATTTAATCAGATGCTTCACCTCATTTTCATCTAAACGAAGGAGATTCTCTTCACTTCCATATCCGGCATCTGCGACAACTGTCTTTACGTCATGTGGATAAGTTTCAAGTAAGGGCAGGAGAGTCTTGGTATCTGTCGGATTTGAGAAGACATCATAGTGAAGAACAAATTGGTTTTCAGTAGCGATTTGAAGATTATAACCAGCTTTGAGCTGACCATTCTTCATGTGGTCTTCTTTCATCCGCATAAAAGTGGCATCTGGATCTGTTTTAGAAAAGCTGTTACGCCCGTCAAATGTCTCTTGATAGCTCTCATATTTTTTAGCGCATACTGAAAAATCCTCCTTGACTTTACGCAGGACTTTCTTGAGTTTACGACGTTGAGTTTTACGTTCATCCTTTCCTTTAACGGGTGTCTCCTCAATGTCTTGGCTCAGTTTTGCCAATTCTTCTTCAAGGACTTGAGCAAACTCGGTCAACTGTTCTGAGGTAATCGATTCTTTTTCATCCAGCGCAATCGCCTGATGGATAAGGGGTGTGATTTCTTCTTGGAAATAGACCTGTATCTGTTCTTGAAGTTTGACGGAAAACTTGTCTGTGGCCTTTTTCCACACGAAACTATACTTGTTAGCGTTGGCTTCAATCTTAGTCCCGTCAATAAACAGACAATCTAAGGTCACTAACTCTTCTAATTTCAAACGAAGATTGAGGTCAATGAACAGATCACGAATGAGTTCTTCCATCCCTGCAGCGACTCGAAAACGATTGATAGTGCGGTAGCTGACAACCAACTGTCCTGTTAGGTACTGCATAGCGAGATTTTCAATCATCATTTTTTCGATTTTTCGTCCAGAGAAAATTCCTTGTGAGTAGGCAAATAGTAGAGCGGCTAAAAGCATTTTAGGGTGATAAGACGGGCGACCAAAGTTATGATAGAACGCGTGGAAGTGACGATCCTCCAAGGCATTCACCACTTTTTCAATGGTAAAGACAAGGTGGTCTTGTGGTAAAATGCAAGCAAGTTCTAGTGGTAAAGTCGTTTGATTTGTGTTATAGTGAATGTGCATGGGATAGCCTCTCTAAATGGTTTATTGAGCAATTCTATTTTAGCAAGACTATCGTAACCATGCAAAAAGCAACGGCAAATCCGTTGCTTTTTTTGTAGCAAAGGGACTATTGTCCCAGACTCTTTTAAAGTACGACTTATCCCGTGAGGTCTCATGAGCGTCAAAGACGTAGTAACAACGAATCATGAGAAGTCAGCCGAGACCATAGTAGTGATGAAACTTCTGTAATAGAAGTGGAGCGAAGGGTCGAACAATTAACCGAAGTATACCTACTTCACACGTGTCTGTAAAACGAATGGTCTGATAGAACTGGATGCGGTCACGTATTGACTAGAGGAAAGTTCACTAATATAAGATGTCCTCAGACACCGAAACAAGAAAGGAATACACACATGTCAGAACTACTAAATAACATTCTATCTCGTGAGAATATGTTAGAAGCCTATAACCAAGTGAAAGCCAATAAAGGCTCAGCTGGAATTGATGGCATTACTGTTGAAGAGATAGACAACTACCTTCGCCAATATTGGCGACCAACCAAGGAACTGATAAAACAGAGGAAATACAAACCTCAGCCAGTTTTACGAGTAGAAATTCCGAAACCTAATGGGGGAGTCCGTCAGCTCGGTATTCCAACTGTCATGGACAGAATGGTTCAACAGGCAATTGTTCAGATTATCAGTCCTCTCTGTGAACCTCACTTCTCTGAAACGAGTTATGGTTTCCGACCCAATCGGTCATGCGAAAAAGCCATCATCAAGTTATTGGAGTACCTTAACGATGGCTATGAGTAGATTGTGGATATAGACCTTGAGAAATTTTTCGATACAGTTCCTCAAGATAGGCTGATGTCACTTGTCCATAACATTATTCAAGATGGTGATACCGAATCTCTGATTCGCAAGTATCTTCATTCGGGCGTAGTCATCAACGGACAACGACATAGAACGTTAGTAGGAACACCACAGGGAGGAAATCTATCTCCGCTCCTATCTAATATCATGCTTAATGAGCTGGACAAGGAATTGGAAAGTAGAGGACTACACTTTGTTCGTTACGCAGATGATTGTGTCATAACTGTTGGGAGTGAGGCGGCAGCTAAACGTGTTATGTATTCAGTTAGTCGCTTCATTGAAAAACGTCTCGGACTGAAAGTCAATATGACTAAGACCAAGATTGTGAGACCAAGTAAGTTGAAGTATCTTGGCTTTGGCTTCTGGAAGTCATCTGAAGGTTGGAAAAGTCGCCCGCATCAAGACAGTATACAGAATTTCAAGAGAAAGCTTAAGCAATTGACCATATGGAAATGGAGTATTGACTTGGATAGCCGTATTGAGAAACTCAACTGGCTTATCCGAGGCTGGATAAACTATTTCTCCATGACAAACATGAAATCTGTTATGGAAAGCATTGATGAACGCTTGCGAACACGAATTAGAGTTATCATCTGGAAACAATGGAAGAAGAAATCTAAGCGACTTTGGAGACTTCTTAAACTAGGCGTACCAAAGTGGATAGCAGATAAAGTATCTGGCTGGGGTGATCACTATCAGTTGGTGGCACAAAAGTCAGTCCTAAAACGAGCTATATCAAAACCAGTCCTCATTAAACGCGGACTGGTTTCTTGCTTAGATTACTACTTAGAACGACATGCGTTAAAAGTTAATTGAACCGCCGTATGCCGAACGGCACGTACGGTGGTGTGAGAGGGACTCGAAAGTAGCCCCTACTCGATTGCCTTCAGCTGCGCACCATTTTCCTTGGGCAAAAGGCAGATCAACTGAAATGGTGATAACCACTGTATTGTCCAAATCAGACAGTCCTTGGTTGAAGTGGCGGGTTTGAGTAGAGCAGACGTCTGTATCAATGGACGGAATGATGCTCAGCACCTTCTTTTTGCCCGCGAAATCAGCCAGCGTCTTTTTGCTGAGGTCGGTTGATGTGAGTGAAAAGTCAGGTGCAGTGTCACCGACTTGAGGTTGCTTCCCTGTAAAAGTAACAGGATTTCCAAGAAAGGTTGTCATAAAAGTCCTCCAAATGAAATTTCTACTCCAGTTGTACTATATTTGAAAGAGCTTTCTAAATAATTTGTTTGGAAAATTTAGGTCTTTTATTCTTACAAAAATGTAAGAATAAAAGGCTTTTTGTAAGCTTAAGTTATGGTAAGAATAAAAAGACCGTATTATACTAAAGTTATCAAAATGATAGGAGTAGGAAAATGAGAAATGTGATTGAGTTAAACCAAGTTACAAAAGTTTATGGCGATGTCAAAACAGTTAGTCTGGATAAAATAACCGTTAAGGAAGGAGAGATTTATGGTTTTTTAGGCCCAAATGGCGCTGGAAAAACGACCACGATGAAAATGATTTTATCTCTCATTCAACCGACTTCGGGGGAAATTTTAGTTTATGGCAAATCAGTGAGAGCTAAAACAGACTATTTGAATAGCATTGGATCAATGATTGAGGAACCATCTTATTATCCGAATTTGACAGGGTATGAAAATCTTTTAGTTTTTCAAAAGATGATTGGTTTTGACAAAAGAAATATTTGGCCTACACTTGAGCTTGTAGGCTTAGCTGAGGAAAAGAATAGGAAAAAATTAGTTAAAGCCTATTCTTTGGGAATGAAACAACGATTAGCCTTGGGTTTTGCTCTTGTTAAGAAACCTAAAATTTTGTTATTAGATGAGCCAACGAATGGACTTGATCCTGCGGGAATTCATGAAATTCGTCAATTAATTATCCGACTTGCTAAAGAGGAAGGTATCACTGTATTTATCTCCAGTCATATCTTATCAGAAATTGAACATTTAGCTGATCGTGTTGGTATTATTAACAGGGGACAACTCGTCTATGAAGGAGATGTTGAAACGATAAAGTCCAATATGTGGATTGAAATTAGTGGAGACTTCTCACAACATAATATGCTTCAATTTTTGAATCAACAGACTAAAGTACCTATTATTGAGGTTAAAAATGGGCAAATGAAGCTAAAAAATCTACCAGATGATCGAATTGCTTTACTCGTGAAAGAACTAGTCAGAGCGGGATATCCAATCTTTAGGGTTGTCAGAGAAAAAGAAAGTCTAGAAGATATTTTTCTAACATTAACAAAGGAGGCCTAGTATGGTAAAAGCATTGCAAATTGAGCTTCTAAAATCGAAGCGTACAAAATCTTTCGCTATTGCGATTGCGATACTTGGATTTGGATTTTTATGGACTATTCTTGTTTCAAAGGAAAAACTAACTGAGGTAGCGTTTTATTTCTGTAATCAGGATATCTATACCTTCGTTTTACCTCTGGCAATTAGTATATTTGCTTCGCGAATTGTGAGTAATGAGAAAGAAGGACGGACTTTTAAATTACAAGCAAGTAATGGCAGAGGAGTGAGTGGAATTTTTCATGATAAACTTTACTTCTCAACGCTATTCTTTATGGGCTTAGCAGTTATCTTTACAGGGCTTTTGGGAATTTATATAAGCTTGTTTAAGTGGCAGACTGTCTCTTTACAGTTGTTATTACTACAGGTACTCAGACTTTCCTTGTCAAGTTTTGTTCAAATATGTCTTTACATTTCTATCGCGATGTACTATGAAAAGCAAGGGCTGGTGTTATCTATGGGGTTTATTGGTTCCTTTGTCGGGATGATTTTTCAAGCGAGAACAGATCAATGGTGGGCCTTTTTACTTCCTTGGGAGGGAACAGGATTTTTGGCTCCCTATAAGTTTAGCTATAATTCTGTTACAAGTACTGCTGTCTATACACTTGATAATCAGCTTTTATTAAAGATCGGTATCTACATACTTTATGCTACACTTGTCTATGCACTAGCTAGAGGGGCTATTCAAGGTAGAAAGGGGATGATGATATGATAGGATATATATCTGCAGAGTGGCGAAAGTTACATAAAATGCAATTACTTGGAATTGGAATCTTGCTGTTGAGTATATCTAGTTTTATAGGCTTGAGCACTTATTTTCTTAATCGTTCTGTATTTGTGGAAGGAACTCAGACTTGGGTCATGTGGGGGCAGCTTACCTTATTAAATAGCCAGATATTTTATCCAGCATTATTAGCGATTTTTATGGGGATTAGCATGATGCCAGAATTTGAACGGACAACTCTTGAAATGTTGCGTGTCAATCAGGTGTCTCTTTCTAAATTGGTAATAAGCAAGATTCTTACAGTATTATTCGTAACAGTTCCCTTACAACTTCTTTTGGTCCTTATTTGGAGCGTAGCACTGAGCTTTGAACAGATACAGGTTATTCCAGAAATAGCTGTTCACCTCAAATGGGTATTTTTATCCTTGATAGGCTCTATCAGTATAATGATGGTACAGGCTTTTATCCTATCAAAGACTCGAAATTTTGCAAAATCTGTCGCTTTTTCAGCTATTGGCTCCATTGGCGGTTTTCTTCTTTTGTTTGTAGGAGAGGGATTGAGCCGATTTTATCCCTATTCTCAGATTATGATTGCTTTACGTAGTCGTGCTTTAACAGATATGTCATGGATGGAATTGCTTATTTTTGTTTTAATTAATGCAATTTATAGTATATTGTTTTTTGGCCTGACTGTCAGAGAGTTAAGGAAGTAAGCATAATTTAAAACACCTTGATGACTGCTGATATGATACCTCTTAAGTAGATTTTGGTTATTTACCATGTCTACTTAAGAGGTATCATATCATATGCGGGTGCGCAATGTTGGTTATATCCAAAAACTCCAAATGCGATACAAGAAAGATATTCAGGATTACGATAAAGCGAAAGGGGAAAATATGACGTTAAAAGGTATATAGTTTATCTTATACAAAATAAAAGGGAGTGAGACAGAACCCATTTTGAAAAAAATCTAGTCCGTTGTCTTACTCCTACGAGGATGATTAGGCGCTCTTCCGAGCTTGAAAAGCAATAGGCTTGAGGACTTGCTTTGCAAAATCCACCAATTCAAAGTCGTGTTTTTGACACATCCTTATGGATGTTTTATTTCCGACATCCAATAATCCAGTAGACTATTGGAGTGGTTAGCTGTAGCATCGTTAATTTATTAAACGGTCTCCTTTGAAGCTAGAAACTTTCGTCCCAGTATCCAATCATGTGTGCTTGTAAACTACTTGTTTGATGGGAATTATGATGGAAAACAATGTCCCTTGTTACAAGATCTCATTTCTCTTTTTAATATATTGTAGAGATGTATTTTACCAAGGCAATCCCGCTTCTGCAATTTCCTTCTTTGAAGCATATTGACCATTTGGGCGATGCCATCTGCCCCTTTTATCTCTAAAATAGCCACTAGCAGCTACAGTCTCTTCTTGTTGAGATGCTGCTTGTCTCTCTGCCTCTTGTCGAGCTTGCTCAGCTCGTTGCTGAATTGCATTTTGTACAAGATTAATTCGATGTTGAAGAGCTCCTTTTTTATTTGGATCGGTAATTTGCTCAACGGCAGCTTGAGCTGGAGCAATGTTCTCGGCTACTTGATTATCCTCAAGTTGTTTAACAGCCTGTTCACCTTGCTGGGTGATGCGCTGAATTTGAGCTTCTTTTTGAGCCTGTTCTTCTTTAGCTTTTCTCTCTGCCGCCTCTTTTTGTTTTCGCTCTTCCTCCGCTTTCTTCTCTTTCTTTTCTTTTTCGAGTTTTTCTTCTTTTTCTCTACTAGAATCGGAGTTTGAGGAGGAACTGCTTGCTTTTGAAGAGTTTGAAGATGAAATTCTAGATGTAGATGGCACTACTTGGGTTTGACTTTGTTGGCTTTCAGAGGATTCAATATTGAATTTACTTACTGTATAGCTTCCTAGTATTCCTATTATCGCTGCAGCAATTGCTATATTTCTTTTGAAAACACTTGGATTTCGCTTGGCGAAATACCAAATACCAAAAACACCACCTAGAAACATTAATGGCATTGTAATTGGAGACAATAAGATGATTAGAACAACACTCATGATAGCAAGAACGATGTTGAGCCTAGAATTATTTTTCCACTTTTTCATATTTCCCTCACATAAATTGGTTTTCGAAAATATCATATCACAACTTGTTATCGCTTTCAATAACTAGGAAGTGAAATTTTTCAAATTACCACAAACTTAAAAATTTTGTTTTAAATCAATTCATATAAAACAGCTTCAAATTGAAATCTGAAGCTGTGTAGATAATCTATTCTCCTAATTCCTCGCTGTAGGTAATAATCTGATCAACTGTATCAGACAAGAACTGAATTGTGTCGCGGAGTGGTTTGTCTGTGGAAATGTCGGCTCCGATGATACGAGCAGTCTCAAGTGGCGTTTTACTTCCACCAGATTTGAGGAAGGTTAGCCAATCGTGAGCGCCATTTTTGTCATTTTTCAAATGAAGATAGCCGGTAGTAGAGATGACAAGTCCAGCAGAGTAGGTATAGCTGTATAGCCCCATATAATAGTGACTTTGCCGCATCCAAGTGAGCGCAGCATCATCGTCGATTTCGACTGCATCCCCCCAAAACTTGGTAAGAACTTCTTTCATAATACTGTTAAGCTTCGTTGCTCCAAAAGTTTCGCCTGCTTCAACGAGATTATAAACCCGGCGTTGGAAGGCTGCTTCCAAGAGATGGGTGATAAAGTTATGGAAGTAAGTGTCCGTTAGACGGTGAGCGAGTGCAAATCGCTTTTGACGTGGATTGTCAAATTGCTGTTCCAAATAGTCGCTAAGTAAGAGTTCGTTGAAGGTAGAAGGAGCTTCTACGTAATAGGTCGACATGTGGGTATTGAAATAGCTTTGACTATTGTCAGAGAAGATGAACTGACCAGAGTGACCAATTTCATGAATCAGAGTATACACATCACTCATACGGCCTGTCCAGCTCATAAGAACATAAGGATGCACGCGATAAGGATCAGTGGCATAGCCGCCAGAGTCCTTGCCAGCATTCGCTGCAAAATCCACCCAGCGCTCTTTTTGGTAATTGGCAATTTCGCGTGTATATTCTTCTCCGAGTGGAGCAACGGATTTCATCACTAAGTCATAAGCGTCCTCAATAGTGACATCAGGATTGAGTGCACTGTCCAAGTCCAGCTTCCAATCTGCAAAGGTCATTTTTTCGAGGCCGTTGATCTTAGCAACGTGCTTGAGGAACTTTTGTGCAACAGGTGCAAATTCAGTCATGATGAGGTCAATTTGCCGATCGAACATAGAGCGATCTACCTCTTGCTCAGCCAAAAGGTAGTCAAAGACAGAGTCATAGCCTTTCATATCTGCTAGAAGCTTTTCAGATTTGACCTGAGCCAGATAGGCAGCAGCAGCAGTATTTTGGTGCTGACGAAGGCCTTCTGAGAAAGAGCGGAAAGCTTTTTCACGGATTTGAGCATTTTCGTGGTTTTGATAGAAATTCTCATAGGTAACAAAGCTGTTTTTGTAAACTTTGCCCTCTACTTCGAAGTCGGCCATGGCAAAGTCGCCAGCCCGCATCTTAGTGTAAATATCCTGTGGACTGTAAAAGACTTCACCTAGATTGGTCAAGGCTTTTTCAATATCCGCTCCCAGATAGTGGGCTTTTTTGATTTTAGCTTGGCGAATTGCGGCAGTCAAATGTGGTAGTTGTTCGAGACGATTAAGAATTTCTTCGTCAGCATTGACCAAGGCTGCATCAAAGAAGCTGAGAACAACGCTAGCTTTTGTTTCGAAATCTGTACCAGCTTGCGCAATCTGTGCAAAGTTTTCATCACCGTAGTCCGTTGTTTGTGGCATAAAACTGTAGTTGCCGATATGACTTCTTTGAATATAGATTTGTTCCAATTCAGCAAAGGCCTTTTCAAAATCCTCAAAAGTATGAAGGTTGTCCTTATAATCCCGTATGAACTGGTTAATGTCTTCACGAGTTTTTTCAATTGCCCGTAGGAAATCTTCACGGTCTTGATAGAGAGCTGTTAAGTCCCACAGTTCCTTTTCTGGAAACTCAGAACGTTGTTTTTGTTCAACCATATCTATTCTCCTTGTTACTAGCTTTCTTTCTAGTATAGCAAAAAATAAGAATAATAGATAACATTTCAAAAATTCTTGCTAAAAAGCTATTTTAAGGCTTTTTCTTTTGGTGTAAAATATGATAAAATAAAGTTTATACGTGCTTGATACAAAGATGAGGATAGACAAAGTATAAAAAACACTTAAACTTTCTATCAACAGTCGTGGCTATGGAAAAAGGTGTGTTGAACAGGATAATGAGTTATTTTATTGAAACAAAGCTTGTGCCTAATTATGCAAGCAGAAATTTTTGGAGTGGAACTCAGGATTCATTTTTAATATCCTAAATCTATCTTGATCTTTGTAGGCAAGACGTATAAAAAATTAGAAATTGAGTATAGACTCAAAGAGGAATAATTATGGTAAAACAAATATTTAAAACCACTTTTGCTGGCAAAGAATTAGTGGTTGAAACTGGACAAGTGGCGAAGCAAGCGAATGGTAGCGTAGTGGTGCGCTATGGTGAAAGTACCGTTCTGACAGCAGCCGTTATGTCAAAGAAAATGGCGACTGGCGATTTCTTCCCGCTTCAAGTCAATTATGAAGAAAAGATGTACGCAGCTGGGAAATACCCTGGTGGCTTTAACAAGCGCGAAGGACGCCCTTCGACGGACGCGACTTTGACCGCTCGCTTAATCGACCGTCCTATTCGTCCCATGTTTGCGGAAGGTTTCCGCAATGAAGTTCAGGTTATCAATACCGTTCTTTCTTATGATGCGGATGCTTCAGCACCTATGGCAGCTATGTTTGGTTCATCTCTTGCGTTATCAATCTCAGATATTCCTTTTAACGGACCAATTGCTGGTGTGCAAGTTGGCTATATTAATGGAGAATTGGTCATCAATCCAAGTCAAGAACAAAAAGAAGCTTCGTTATTGGAATTAACCGTTGCAGGAACTAAAGAAGCGATTAACATGGTGGAATCTGGTGCCAAAGAATTATCAGAAGAAGTGATGCTGGAAGCCCTTTTGAAAGGTCATGAAGCAGTGAAGGAATTGATTGCTTTCCAAGAAGAAATCGTGGCAGTAGTTGGAAAAGAAAAAGCAGAAGTTGAGCTTCTTCGTGTTGATGAAGAATTGCAAACAGAAATTGTAGCCGGCTATAATGCTGATCTTCAAAAAGCCGTTCAGGTAGAAGAAAAATTAGCTCGTGAAGCCGCAACGCAAGCAGTCAAAGACGAAGTAATAGCCCTTTACGAAGAAAAATATGCTGACCACGAAGAATTTGACCGCATCATGCGTGATGTGGTTGAAATTTTAGAGCAAATGGAGCATGCAGAAGTACGGCGTTTAATTACTGAGGACAAGATTCGTCCAGATGGTCGTAAGGTAGATGAAATTCGTCCATTGGATGCTGAAATTGACTATCTGCCACGAGTGCATGGCTCTGGTCTCTTTACTCGTGGACAAACTCAGGCTTTGTCTGTCCTGACTTTGGCACCGATGGGCGAAACACAAATCGTTGATGGCTTGGATCCAGAATACAAGAAACGCTTTATGCACCACTATAATTTCCCACAATATTCCGTAGGAGAAACGGGACGTTATGGTGCACCTGGACGCCGTGAAATCGGTCATGGAGCTCTTGGTGAACGTGCACTAGCGCAAGTACTTCCTAGCCTAGAAGATTTTCCTTATGCGATCCGTTTGGTAGCAGAAGTTCTTGAGTCAAATGGTTCATCTTCACAAGCCTCGATTTGTGCTGGGACACTTGCTCTTATGGCCGGTGGGGTACCAATTAAAGCACCTGTAGCTGGGATCGCCATGGGGCTCATTTCAGATGGTAGCAACTACACGATTTTAACAGATATTCAAGGCTTAGAAGATCATTTCGGAGATATGGATTTCAAGGTGGCTGGTACACGTGAAGGAATTACTGCTCTTCAAATGGATATCAAGATTGAAGGAATTACTGCTGAAATCTTGCAAGAAGCATTGGCTCAAGCTAAAAAAGCACGTTTTGAAATTTTAGATTTGATTGAACGTACGATTCCAGCTCCCCGCACAGAACTCGCTCCAACTGCTCCGAAGATTGACACCATTAAGATTGATGTTGATAAGATTAAGATTGTCATTGGTAAGGGCGGTGAAACGATTGACAAGATTATCGCAGAAACAGGTGTCAAGATTGATATAGACGAGGAAGGAAATGTTTCTATTTACTCTAGCGATCAAGATGCGATTAATCGTGCTAAGGAAATCATTACAGCTCTTGTGCGTGAAGCGAAAGTAGATGAAGTGTATCATGCAAAAGTGGTTCGAATTGAGAAATTCGGTGCTTTTGTCAATCTATTTGACAAGACAGATGCCTTGGTGCACATCTCAGAAATGGCTTGGACGCGTACCAATAAGGTTGAAGATTTGGTGCAACTTGGTGATGAAGTAGATGTCAAAGTCATTAAGATTGATGAAAAAGGTCGTGTGGATGCTTCTATGAAAGCATTGCTTCCGCGCCCTCCTAAAGAGGATAAGGAGAAAAAACATCATCATAAAACGCATAAAGAGCATAAAGCTGTTCAAGAAGAAAAGTCGCAAGACTAGACAGGTTGCTAAGTGTTTGCCTTCAGTCTAAAGCTAGAAAGGAGTCATCATGGGTTGGTGGAAAGAGACGATAGATATTGTAAAAGAAAATGATCCGGCAGCTCGCTCCTCACTTGAGGTGCTGTTGACTTATCCTGGGATTAAGGCTTTGGCTGCTCACCGACTTTCTCACTTTTTGTGGAATCATGGATGTAAACTTTTAGCTCGGATGCACAGTCAATTTTGGCGCTTTTGGACTCAGATTGAGATTCATCCGGGGGCACAGATTGCTTCAGGTGTCTTTATTGACCACGGGAGTGGTTTAGTGATTGGCGAGACGGCTGTTGTGGAAAAAGGAGTGATGCTTTATCATGGTGTTACTCTTGGAGGAACTGGCAAAGATGCTGGGAAACGTCACCCAACGGTTCGCCAAGGTGCACTTATTTCAGCTCATGCGCAGCTAATCGGTCCGATTGAAATTGGTGAAAATGCCAAAGTCGGAGCGGGTGCGGTTGTGGTAGCAGACGTGCCAAGTGATGTGACTGTTGTTGGGATTCCAGCTAAAATTGTCCGAGTTCACGGGCAAAAAGATGCTCCAACGATCAAGAATTTAGAAGAAATCCGCGAAGAAAGTTATTATTCGTCTAAGTTGTAGATACTATTCTCAAAAATAGCACTTGAACCAAAAGTTAGTTTCCACTTAACCACTTAACAGAAAGAATGAAGTTAGAATATGATCAAAATTTATGATACTATGACCCGCAGTCTGCGTAAATTTGTCCCTCTGGAAGAGGGCAAGGTCAGGATGTATGTCTGCGGGCCGACCGTTTATAACTATATCCATGTCGGCAATGCTCGCTCAACAGTAGCTTTTGACACGGTTCGGCGCTATTTTGAGTATCGTGGGTATGAGGTGGCTTACATATCCAATTTCACCGATGTAGATGATAAAATTATCAATCGAGCTAAGGAAGAGGGGATCACACCTCAGGAAGTGGCAGACAAGTACATTGCTGCTTTTCGGGAAGATGTGACGGCGCTGGGGGTTCAACCAGCGACCCAGCACCCGCGCGTGGTGGATTATATGACGGACATCATTGATTTTGTACAGGTCTTGGTGGACAAAGGGTTTGCCTATGAGTCAGAGGGGGATATTTACTTCCGAGTTGAAAAGTCCTCTAATTACGCTAAGTTAGCCAATAAAACCCTAGCAGACTTAGAGCTTGGAGCTTCTGGTCGGACAGATGAAGAAACGGCCCGCAAGGAAAATCCAGTTGACTTTGCTCTTTGGAAGGCTGCTAAGCCCGGTGAAATCTTCTGGGATAGCCCTTGGGGACCTGGTCGTCCAGGCTGGCATATCGAATGTTCCGTCATGGCGACAGAAATTCTGGGAGATACGATTGATATTCACGGCGGTGGAGCCGATTTAGAATTTCCGCACCATACTAATGAAATTGCTCAATCAGAAGCTAAAACTGGAAAGACTTTTGCCAACTACTGGATGCACAATGGCTTTGTCAATATTGATGATGTCAAGATGTCTAAGTCTCTAGGTAACTTTATAACGGTTCACGATGCCCTTAAAACCATTGACGGACAAGTCTTGCGTTTCTTTTTTGCGACTCAGCACTACCGCAAGCCTATCAATTTTACAGAAAAAGCCGTTCACGATGCGGAAGTGAATCTGAAATATCTGAAAAATACTTACGAGCAACCCTTTACGGGAACGGTCGATCTGACAGACTTGCAGGCTTTTCTGGATAAATTCACCACTGCTATGGATGAAGATTTCAATGCAGCAAATGGCATTACAGTCGTTTTCGAACTAGCTAAGTGGATTAATTCCGGTCACTACAATCAAGAGGTGAAAAGCGCTTTTGCTGAGCTTCTGCAAGTTTTTGGTATTGTCTTTACAGCAGAAGTACTGGATGCGGATATTGAAGCCTTGCTTGAGCAGCGCCAAGCTGCGCGTGTTGCCAAGGACTTTGCAACAGCTGATAAAATCCGTGATGAATTGGCAGCTAAAGGGATCAAGCTTTTAGATACCAAGGACGGAGTGAGGTGGATCCGTGATTGATGTCAATCTTATAAATGGTATTGCCTTGGCTTTTGAAGGCGATGCTATCTACTCAACTTATATTCGTCGTCACTTGATTTTCCAAGGCTTGACAAAACCGAACCAGCTTCACAGAGAAGCAACCAAGTATGTGTCAGCTCGTGCGCAAGCTAACCTCATTTCTCAAATGTTGGAAGAAAAAATTCTGACAGAAAAGGAAGAAGACATTTATAAGCGTGGACGCAATGCTAATAGCCATACTAAAGCTAAAAACGCAGATATTGTAACCTATCGCATGTCGACAGGTTTTGAAGCCGTTCTGGGATATTTACACATGACCGATCAAATCAAGCGTTTAGAAGAGCTGATTGATTGGTGTATTGTGAGAGTGGAGGGCGCACATCATGACAAAAACTGATCTTTTAGAATGGTTCCCTCAAGGGAGGCTTCAATCCAATCCAAATGCAAAAGAGGATGAAGTGGCAATTCCCATTTCAAGTAATCAATGGTTGTTATTAAAAAAAAGCAGTCTGACAGAGCGAGAGCAAGAACTTATTTCTTTACTGACTGGGAAAGACTCTGCATTTGATGGTGGACCTTGGTATGATTATTTGGTTCATAACCGTGGCAAAATGCCTCAAAACGTTCAAAAGCTACAGTTCGTCCATTGTCATTTATTCCATTATGAAAAGGAAACGATTGGGTCTTGGTTGGAAATGATGCGAACCATACTGCCCAATAGAATAGCAGATTTTCAGCTGTCCTCTCAGGATTACATCTTTGTGCTGGATCAAACGCAATTAGTCCCTGTAAAAGATGTTCTCCGTGATACTTTATCGGCTATCGAATATGACTTTAGCTTAACTCTGACGATTCAAATCGGGCAAATTTGGCCTCTAATTTTTGAAGAAAGTTATCCAGAACTTTTTCAAGCGGAAAATGCTCTTTTTGTCAAATGGTGGGAGCAGGTTCAACATTCCAATGTGCATTCTTTTTCCCACCTCTTTTTGTGGGGGATTGGTCAAAAGGATTTCATATTGCCAATTTTAACGAAGAAACTTCATCAATTGATTGAAAGTCAGGATCAGCTCGTTGATATTATTGCAGCTTTGTGGGAAAACACGGCAGTTGTGACAAAAGCTGCCCAGCAGTTGTATATTCATCGGAACACCTTACAGTATCACATTGATAAATGGGAAGAACTGACGGGCTTACAGCTAAAAGACCTGACAGATTTGACCCTGTGTTACCATATTGTCATCAATGATTTAGTGTAATGTTTTGTGCATCCTGCACAAAACATTTTTTTTATTTTGTTCACTTTGCCATAGGATAATGAAGCGTTTTCATATATAATAAAATCATAACAACAAAGGAGTTCTATTTTATGGTAGAATTAAATTTAAAAAATATTTACAAAAAATATCCAAACAGCGAACATTACTCTGTAGAAGACTTCAACTTGAATATAAAAGATAAGGAATTCATCGTTTTCGTTGGTCCTTCAGGATGTGGGAAATCTACTACACTTCGTATGATTGCTGGACTTGAAGATATCACGGAAGGTGAATGTTCAATTGATGGCCGCGTGGTCAATGATGTTGCGCCAAAAGATCGTGACATTGCCATGGTTTTCCAAAACTACGCTTTGTATCCACACATGACCGTGCATGACAATATGGCTTTTGGTTTGAAACTTCGTAAATACAGCAAGGATGATATTGAAAAACGTGTAAATGAAGCAGCAGAGATTCTTGGCTTGAAAGAATTTTTAGATCGTAAACCAGCTGACCTTTCAGGTGGTCAACGCCAACGTGTAGCGATGGGACGTGCCATTGTTCGTGATGCAAAAGTATTTCTTATGGATGAACCGCTTTCTAATTTGGATGCTAAATTGCGGGTATCTATGCGGGCAGAAATTGCTAAAATCCACCGTCGTATTGGGGCAACCACTATCTATGTTACCCATGACCAAACAGAAGCAATGACTTTGGCTGATCGTATCGTTATCATGTCTGCAACAAAGAATCCTTCAGGAACGGGGACAATTGGACGTATAGAACAAATCGGTACCCCACAAGAAGTTTACAAAAACCCAGTCAATAAATTTGTTGCAGGCTTTATCGGAAGCCCAGCGATGAACTTCATCAATGTAACTTTGAAAGGTGATGAAATTGTAGCACAAGATCTTTTTTTGAAAGTACCAGAAGGTGCCTTGAAGGTACTTCGTGAAAAAGGCTATGAAGGCAAGAAACTCATTTTTGGTATTCGTCCAGAAGACATCAATACAGAAGCTGCTTTCCTTGAAACCTTCCCAGATTCAGTAGTACATGCTAAAATCTCTGTATCCGAATTGCTTGGTTCGGAATCTCATTTGTATTGCCAAGTAGCTGACAATGAATTTATTGCTAAAGTAGATGCTCGTGATTACCTCAAAGCTGGAGCAGGTATTGACCTTGGCTTTGACTTGAACAAAGCACACTTCTTTGATCCAGAAACAGAAAAGACAGTTTACTAATTTACAACGCCTCTAGAATAAATTAATAAGAAAATGCAGGATGCCTTGTTTGATGCAAGACTCCTGCATTTTTTTATAGAAGAAAATTTGGATTTAACTGTAAAGTGATTTATAAATAAGAAGAAGCATTTTAAATTTTATGTTATACTAAAGCTATGGAAAATAATGATATTGTTTACGGCGTACATGCTGTGACGGAAGCTCTCATGGCTAATACTGGAAATAAACTCTATATTCAAGATGACCTACGTGGAAAAAATGTTGCTAAGATGAAAGATTTGGCAACAGAAAAAAAGGTTTCTATTTCTTGGACTAGTAAAAAAACACTACAGGAAATGACAGACGGTGCCGTTCATCAAGGTTTTGTCTTGCGTGTTTCAGAATTTGCTTATACGGATTTTGAGGCGATGTTGAAAATGGCGGACCGGGAAGACAATCCTCTGCTGCTCATTTTAGATGGTCTAACAGACCCACATAATTTGGGCTCGATTCTGCGGACAGCTGACGCGACAAATGTTACAGGCGTCATTATTCCTAAGCATCGGGCGGTTGGTGTTACGCCGGTCGTCGCAAAGACCTCTACTGGTGCGGTGGAGCATATTCCCATTGCTCGTGTGACCAATCTCAGCCAAGCTCTGGATAAACTAAAACATGCAGGTTTTTGGATTTTTGGCACAGATATGAATGGCACCCCTTCGACTAAGTGGAATACGGCAGGTAAACTGGCTCTGATTATCGGCAATGAAGGCAAGGGCATTTCTGCTAATATTAAAAAGCAAGTTGATGAAATGATTACCATTCCTATGAATGGACATGTGCAGAGCCTTAACGCTAGTGTGGCGGCGGCTATTCTCATGTATGAAGTATTTAGAAATCGCCTATGAAACGGAAAATTTTATTAGTAGATGGCTACAATATGGTAGCATTTTGGCAGGAGACTCGTTCTCTCTTTAACAAAGGGGAATTAGATGCAGCACGAACTATTCTGCTCAATAGACTCAGTAATTACGCCAGTTTTGAACAGTTGGAAATTATCTGTGTTTTTGATGCTCAGTATATGCCGGGAATTCGCCAGACTTATGATGAATTCAATGTTATGGTTGTGTTCACTGAGGAAGAAGAAACAGCAGACGATTACATTGAGCGTTTGGCAGCTGAACTCAACAACCCTATAAATCAAATATCTGTGGCAACGAGCGACTTAAATGAGCAATGGACTGTCTTCGCACAAGGGGCTTTACGTGTATCGGCTCGTGAACTAGAAAAGCGAGTAGCTGTTACAAAGTCGGATCTGAATCAAATGAGCCAACAGCTTCAAATGGGAAAACCACCTTTGCGTCCTATGGACAATCCAACCTTGCGCGATTTACAGAAAATGATGGAGAAAAAAGATGACCTTTAAAATTTTAACGGATTCAACCGCAGACCTTCCAGAAAGCTGGGCTTTGGAAAATGATGTTCAAATCCTTGGTTTGACTATTCAGTTGGACGGAATAACTTATGAAACAGTCGGAGAGAAGAAGCTAACGAGTGAGCAGCTCCTCTCTAAAATGGAAGCAGGGAGTCAACCAACAACCAGCCAAATCAATGTCGGTCAGTTTGAAGATATATTTCGTGGTTACGCTGAAATCGGTATGCCAGTTCTTTATATTGCGTTTGCTTCAGTCTTGTCAGGAACTTATCAGAGTGCGGTTATGGCACGGGATATGGTTTTGGAAGATTTTCCAGAAGCGGTTATCCGGATTATTGATACCAAGGCGGCATCTATGGGAGAAGGTATTCTGGTGATGAAAGCGGTGGAAGCGAAAGCTGCCGGTCAAAGTTTGGAACAAGTAGTAGCCTTAATAAAATCTTTAGTGCCAAAAGTGAAAACGTATTTTCTAGTAGATGACCTAAATCACCTCATGCGGGGCGGACGAATTTCAAAGACCGCAGCTCTTATGGGAAGTTTAGTCAATATTAAGCCAGTAATTGCAGTTAAGGGAGATGGAAGGCTGGATTCTGTGGCTAAAGTCCGTGGGAAGAAAAAGGCTCAGACTGAGGTGGTGCGCATGACCTTGGAGGATATTGCCGATCCGCGCGTGGTGATTGCTTATGCTGGAGCAGACAGCCAAGAAGTGGCACAAACTCTCAAAGATCAGCTTCTTGCCTCCGAACAAGTCAATGAAGTTTTAATTTTACCATTAGGACCAGTCATTTCCACTCACACGGGCCCTGGAACTTTAGGACTATTCAGTATTGCCCATGAAAATCAAGATTAAGCGAAATGAAACCGTTCTTTCATAAATAATTTATCAAATATATTGACTTTTACCCCTAAAATTTGGTATGATAGTAAACGGTATTGTTTACCCCATTTGTAGGGCCCCGGAACCTTCCAAATAACTTGCGGACCGGAACATCCGCCTTGTAAACAAAAACGATATTCATATAGGAGAAATCATGAACAAAACAACATACATGGCTAAGCCAGGTGAAGTTGAACGCAAATGGTATGTAGTAGACGCTACTGATGTACCTCTTGGACGCCTTTCTGCAGTTGTAGCAAGTATACTTCGTGGAAAAAACAAACCAACATTCACACCACACACTGATACAGGTGACTTCGTAATCGTTATCAACGCTGAAAAAGTTAAATTGACTGGTAAAAAAGCAACTGATAAAGTTTACTACACTCACTCAATGTACCCAGGTGGTTTGAAGTCTATCACTGCTGGTGAACTTCGCTCTAAGAACGCTGTTCGTTTGATCGAAAAATCAGTTAAAGGTATGCTTCCACACAATACTCTTGGCCGTGCTCAAGGTATGAAGTTGAAAGTATTTGTAGGCGCTGAGCACACTCACGCTGCACAACAACCAGAAGTTCTTGATATTTCAGGACTTATCTAAGGAAAGGAACAATAAAGTATGTCACAAGCACAATATGCAGGTACTGGACGTCGTAAAAACGCTGTTGCACGCGTTCGCCTTGTTCCAGGAACTGGTAAAATCACTGTAAACAAAAAAGATGTTGAAGAGTACATCCCACACGCTGACCTTCGTTTGGTTATCAACCAACCATTCGCAGTTACTTCAACTGTTGGTCAATACGACGTTTTCGTAAACGTTGATGGTGGTGGCTACGCTGGTCAATCAGGCGCTATCCGTCACGGTATCGCTCGTGCCCTTCTTCAAGTAGACCCAGACTTCCGCGATTCATTGAAACGCGCAGGCCTTCTTACTCGTGATGCTCGTATGGTAGAACGTAAGAAACCAGGTCTTAAGAAAGCTCGTAAAGCATCACAATTTAGTAAACGTTAAAACTTATTTAAACTTATTGAAAGCATTTCGTATCAAAAATACGGGATGCTTTTTCTGTTCACCCCAAATTTTTGTAACTAGGTGATACTTGAAATTAATACAAATTTGGTTGTTTTTGATAAATCTAAGCAACACTAAATGATGAAGTGAAAGGGGATGAATCTTTGATAGTATTCACTTATTGTGAAATATGATATATTTATTAATTAGATGGATGAATACTTCTAGAGTTAAATATAGTATAATAGGGACATACTTTTTGGTTTATTTTTGTTTGTAGTCGGATTATGAAAGAATATCCAATATTATGCGATAAGATAGAATGTTACAAAAAAGAAAGGGGATGCAATCCGATGAAGAAAGACAGATTAATTGTATTGACAGATGCTGTTCTAGCAATTATTATGACCATCTTGGTTTTAGAGTTAGAAAAACCAACAACACCAAGTCTTGAAGCTTTTTGGGATTTACGGCAAAATTTCTTTGCTTGTTTTCTTTCCTTTTTCTGGTTGGGATCGTTATGGATGGCACTAAACACATTATGGGAAAAGGTTGAGAAAATTTCCTCAGAAATTATTTGGTGGAATTTGTTTCTACTCTTGGAGCGGCAGGAGTTCTCTTTGGAGAATTTCATGCCATCCAAGATACCAGTCTGAATGATGTGGTGGACCGGATCTATATAAATGTCAAGGATTTACCGTTTCAGTCCTTGGGAGCTTTAGCTAATATCCTGTCTGATATTAAGAAGGGACTGATTCAAGACAGTCATATCTGGTCTTTCTTCCAGTCATTTTTCAAACAATATCAGTTGATAATCAGCTTAAATCAGATCTATCAGTTTGTCTATCTTTCTCTGATGGAGATCATGTCCTATCTTCACTTTGATTATTGGAAAAAACGGCTCGGTCAGGAGCTAGTATGAATAAGGAGAACAAATGAAACGTTTAAAAATGTTATGGCATATTATGCAGGTTACGGGTTTTACTCGGTTTGCTCTGAGTTTTGTGACCTTTGTTTTTGGGTCAGGAGGCGTGCTTTTCCTAGTTGAACCTGCTATCACAAATTACGGAGACGGTCTTTGGTATGCTTTTGTGACTTCGACGACTGTCGGCTACGGGGATCTCCTAGCTGTGACCTTGATTGGAAGGATTACCAGTGTCTTCTTGACGATTTATGGGCTCATATTTTTTGGCTGTTTATCAGCTGTTATTTTTAATTATTATACCAATTTAAATAAGGAAAGAGGAGAGGACAAATGACTGCCAATTATTCAACACGGGAATACCGTGAGAAATTATACGATGACCTTCATGTTCGATTGAGAGATACAGCGATTTTGATGTGTGCAATTTTTATTGCCTCTATCGGTCTAAATATGAATTCAACAGCTGTTATTATTGGAGCCATGTTAATTTCACCTCTCATGACACCGATTGTTGGACTGGGATTCGGTTTAGCTATTTTTGATACGCGTTTAATCAAGCAATCTCTAGAGGTTTTATTGACTCAAGTGTTGGTCAGTTTGCTTGTCTCGACTCTGTATTTCTGGATTTCTCCCTTGTCTTATGCAAGTAGCGAGTTGATTGCACGAACCTCTCCAACCATTTGGGATGTTCTCATTGCTATTGCTGGTGGGATTGCTGGTGTGATCGGTTCAAGGAAAAAAGAAGCAAACAATATCGTGCCAGGAGTAGCCATTGCTACAGCTCTGATGCCGCCTATCTGTACTGCTGGCTATGGTTTAGCTAATGGGAATGTACGATTTTTATTGGGGGCTCTCTATCTTTTCTTGATCAACTGTGTCTTTATCATGCTAGCCAACATTGTTGGAACAAGAATTTTGATGAGAAAATCTCCTTTAACTTCATTTAAAGAGCTGAGCATTAAAATGAGAATTGGCTTGATATCTTTGATTGTATTGTTGATTCTTCCAGCTAGCTATTCGGCAGTTACTCTGACAATAGAACAAGCGCGCAAAGAAGGGATCAAACAGTTTGTAGGAAAAGAGTTCGCCAATTATACGGTTATTAATCAAGTCTACAAGTCAAGTAACAATGAATTGGTCTTGACGGTTGTTGGAGATCCGATTTCAGAAGAAGAATTAGAAACACTCCACCAAAAACAAGCCTCTTACGGTATTCAATCTGTTCAATTGAAAGTGAATCAAGTTCAGAACTCGCCAACATTAGATAGTGAAGCGACCAAGGAATTTTATGAAAACATTGACAAGTATATTGATCAAAAACTCTCTGAAAAAGATTCACAAAACGATCTCGTAAAAGAAAATGAAGCAGACAAGGATTGAGGACAATGAACTGAATCGGTTTTTACGCCGTGTTTTTCTTGTATCTTCCTCTTTCTTACTTATAGCAGGTTGTTTTTGCTTGAATAAGAAATAAATTAGAAGTTCTATCATCTAAGAAAAATGATGAACAAAAAATCATTTAACTAATGGTGTGAACTTTTAGTATTTATCAGCTCAATTCGTGTATTTTTAGGATAAAGTTCACACCATTCAGATGAAATTAGTTGGAATTGGATGAAATTTTGAGTTTTGAAAACTTGTGGAAACATTGATATTACAAGCTTTTGAAATTTATTCAAAGAAAAATCTTTCAAACCAGGTCTTAAGAAAGCCCATAAAGCGTCACAATTTAGTAAACGTTAATTCGAAAGAATTACTATACTTACAAAGAGCACCTTTCGGGGTGTTCTTTTTGTACTTTCATACTTAAATTGGTGCAATTGACACAGTTGTTGCGACTTTAGTCACTTACAAATGAGGCTGCAATCTGACAAAGTCAGTTGCCTCAAAACCTTAAGAACCTGTTACAATATAGCATTTACAACACTTCATGGTTCACACCATGGGGTGTTTTTGCTTCTATCATCTTCTCACGGTATTGCTCATATGGGGTATAATGGGTTAAGGATTGTTCCTCGTTTTAGACGAGTTTATGGAATTAAGGATAAGTTAGCAGGTGAGACGAGTATTTCTGTCGGTCTCCTATATATCTATCAGTAGCTATCCAAAATAAAAGGAGATTGTAGATTGGTTTTATTAGTATTAGGGATTTTGGTTTTGCTCATTCTAATTTTTAAAAGGAAACAGAAAACTGGTAAAAAATCTGAAGGAAACGCCAAGAAAAGAAATTGGATATTAATAGGTTGCCTATCCATAGTTATCCCCATCGCAATCCTAACTGTGATTAGTCCTATTCTTTCTCTAATGGATATGTGGGGGCTATTTGCCCATGCAAGTCGAACTGAACTTGAGCAAGCTGTGCATCGTTCTTATCAAAATTACGGCCTTACAGGACAGTTTGAGTTAGAAAAATACGAGAAAAACTATACAAGTGTAGGAGAATTTATAATCCATGGTACCTATAGTGAAAATATAGCCGGAAAAACCTATGAGGTTAAAACTCAATTTAAATACTATACTCGTTTTTCGGAAATTAAAACATATAGAAAGACAGATGCAGAGGTTGATTACAAAAATGATAAAAAAATTTATAATGTTTTCCCAGAATTAGCCTATTTAGGGATTGAAGTTAGTCCAGGCACCAGCGAATTTTTAAAAACACTGGACAGTTCAATAAAAGATCCTAAACTTCCTGATTTGAAGTATCAAGGTATTGGTTTTGAATTTAATAACCAATCTGATAATATCTATCTTTATAATGAAATATTAGAGGAAAATCAAAGTAAGGGTCAAGCACTGCAAGGAATGTATCCAATGGATGCTCAATATCTTTTCCAAAAAGAGATTTTTATACCGACATTTGAATTTCAGTATTTCGTTCCAAAAGAAAAAAGAGATCTCTTGTATGATGACTATCTTAAAGAGCTTGAAAGGCTCATGAAGGAATTTTTTGCCAACCAATCCCTACCACGAGGCCTTTATGCTGTAAAAATTGCTAAGTATAAAGAGGATAAACTTGTCAATGATAGTGGTGTATACTATGTGAGGATTGAAAATCGTCAAGTTGTAAAGCTGTTGCAAAAATTAGAATAGGAGTCGCTAGGGCTAGGTCAGTCTAACAATATTTTTACTAAGAAGAGAAGGAAAGTTTTGTAATGATTAGTTTAGAGCTGTTGTCTGAAGAAAATAGTCTAGATGTCTATTTTTTTGAAACAGAAAATCGGGAGTATTTTGAGC
>ERZ772957.712-NODE-712-length-24630-cov-7.824334_pt1 | contig 24630 bp, 21 predicted proteins | sample MGYA00580682_ERZ772957 | MGnify/ENA primary metagenome ERZ772957 (study PRJEB29015, sample SAMEA2737921) | human oral metagenome | biome: human oral; feature: human-associated habitat; material: dental | place: China | collected 2025 ...
TTATCGCTGCTTTAAACATTTCTATCTTGAAAAAGTATGCAAGCATCTTCGCCATTCCACCGCACAATATGACACGAAACCGCAGCACCATCATTCGTTTTGATGGGGGATGATGCAGCAAAGTTACCCCCGTCATCCGTCATTCCACCGCACAATATGACACGAAATCGCAGCACCATCATTCGTTTTGATGGTTGATGGTGCAGCAAAGTTATCCCCGTCATCCGTCATTCCACCGCGCAATACAACGCGAAATTGCAGTGCCATCATTCGTTTTGCTGGGCGATGGTGCAGCAAAGTTACCCCCGTCGTCCGTCATTCCACCGTGCAATACGACGCGAAACCGCAGCACCATCATTCGTTTTAATGGGCGATGGTGTAAGGAAATTACCCCCTTGGGGGTTATACTTTTGATAGGGCAGGGTTGATGAGTGCAGCGAAATCTACCCTGTCTGACGACGTCCACCACAGAATGCTACCCCCTTGGGGGTTGTACTTTTTTAATTCCCCGCGCCATTTCACCATTGATGCCCGTTTTTGTGAATGCGTAAATTATTATGATGCGATGTCACGGATGGTTGCATGTGGCGCATTCAATAGCGCAAAGAAAGAAAGTACAACCCCCAAGGGGGTAGTATCCCTCACACCTTGCTCCCCGGGGTAGCCTCCTATCGTCGGCAACCCCGGGCTATCAAGAGTACAACCCCGATGGGGTTGCACCATCACCAACCATTCATTGCCGCGCCACGGCATAGAGATGGTGCGCATCATGGACATTTATCATCACACCACAACGTTTGGTCGTGTGCCACATCACCATTCATTGCCACGCCACGGCATAGGGATGGTGCGCGGCAACATGGGGTGTGACCATACCACAACATGGAGTTACGTGCCACATGCCCATTTATCACCATGCCATAACACGTGGATTTCATCACACCACCCGATGGGAAGTTGCATCAAACGTTTGTAGGTTTTCTCCCTATCCGTCTTTATTCCCTCACCGCTCATACATTTTCCTCGCCCTCCTCGGCGGCAAACTTGATGTTGCGGGGGTGGTGTTTCAAAATTTCCTCGCGCAGGGTTGCCGTGTCGATGTGCGTGTAAATCTCTGTGGTTGAGATGCTTTCGTGCCCCAACATGGCTTGGATGGCGCGTAAGTCGGCACCCCCTTGCAGCAAGGCCGTGGCAAAACTGTGACGCAAGGTGTGGGGCGAGATGGTTTTTTGAATGCCTGCCACCTCAGCCAACCGCTTGATGATGATGAGAATCATCGTGCGGGTGAGCCGATGGCCGCGCCGATTGAGAAACACATAATCTTCCTGTCCGGGCTTGATGGTCAAGCGGTTGCGGTCGTCAAACCAAAACCGAAGCTCACGAATGGCACGCGGCGAGATGGGCACCAACCGCTCTTTGTTGCCCTTTCCGCCCACGCGAATAAAGCCATCGTCAAGGTAAAGGTTGGAGAGTTTGAGGTTCACCAACTCCGAAACACGCAGCCCACACGAAAACAACACCTCGATGATGGCGCGGTTGCGATGCCCCTCGGCCTTCGAAAGGTCGACAGCTGCCTCGAGCATGTCCACCTCCTGCGTCGACAACACCTCGGGCAGATGCTGTGCCTGTGCAGGCGATTCCAACAGTTCGGTGGGGTCGTTTTCGATAAATCCGTCCAACACGAGGAACCGATAGAACGACCGCAGGCCGCTCAGCACACGGGCTTGCGAGCGCGGGCCCACCTGCAAATCGTGCAGCGAGGCCGAGAAATGCTGCAAATCTTCCAGCGTCACGTGCAGCACCTCCAACCCGTTCTGCGCACAATAGTCCAGCAACAGCCCCACATCGTGCAGGTAGGCCTCGAGCGTGTTGCCCGAGTAGTTGCGCTCCAACTGCAAATAGCGCTGATAAACTTTCAGCAGATTTGCCGACGATTTCTTGCTTTTTTCCATCTAATGTCGTATATTTGCTGGGCGAATGTATGGGCTTTTACCCAGCGGCAGCACAAAGATAACGAAAAAAACGGAACAATGAAAATTCAGATTATCAATGGTCCCAACCTCAACCTCTTAGGTCGGCGCGAACCATCTATCTATGGCGACAGCTCGTTTGAGCGCTATCTGTCGACCTTGCGTGCACAATTCCCCGACGTGCAGATAGATTATTTCCAGAGCAATGTCGAGGGCGAGCTCATCAACCAGTTGCAAGCGGTGGGCTTTGACTGCGATGGTGTGGTGCTCAATGCAGGTGGTTACAGCCACACGAGCATCGCCCTGCACGACTGCATCCGTGCCATTGCGGCACCGGTGATTGAGGTGCACATCAGCAACCTCTATCAACGCGAGACCTTTCGCCACCAGTCGATGCTCAGCAGCGTGTGCCAGGGTGTCATCGTGGGGCTCGGTTTGCCGGGCTATGGCTTGGCCGTCGAAGCCTTGGTGAACCGCAAACGGCAGGCAAAATAGGCCATGAGCAGGCATGGCGACCTCCACATCCCCGGACTGCAACCGCCCGAAGATGCCCTTGAGGCCTATGTGGCGCAACACACTTCGCCCGAGGATGATTACCTCTATCGGCTCTATCGCGCCACCAACATCCACACCATTCATGGGCGCATGGCCAGCGGTCATGTGCAAGGGCAGCTGTTAAAGATGCTCGTGGCGATGCTTCGGCCGCAGCGGGTGCTCGAGGTGGGCACCTTCAGCGGTTACAGTGCACTCTGCATGGCCGCCGCTTTGCCCCCCGACGGACGCCTCTACACGTTCGAAGTGAACGACGAAATGGAGGATTTCACCCGCCCATGGATAGCACAATCGCCTTGGGCACAGCAGATTATCTTCACCATCGGTGATGCCAACGTGCTGGCACCTCGGTTGGGAATAACCTTCGATTTTGCCTTCATCGACGGCGACAAGCGCACCTATATCGAAACCTATGAGATGGCGATGCGCGTGCTGCGCTTGGGCGGTTTCATGGCGGTCGACAACACGTTGTGGGACGGTCATGTGGTCGATAGTGCCTATGAGCACGACGCACAGACCGTGGGTATCCGCACGTTCAACGACCATGTGCTGGCCGATCCGCGTGCCGAACAGGTGATTTTGCCACTGCGCGACGGGCTCACCTTGGTGCGAAAGGTGGCCGAGGAATAGCCCGTGCCGGAGCAACTGCCCAAAAAGAGGCATCCACTCCCGTGGACACCTCCTCATCACTAATCCTTTTACTCTTAAAAATAGTCGCTAATACCTATTGAGATTAAATCTATAGAAAAAAGTAAATCATCTATATTCTATTTCTACTACCGTCGCAAAAATAACCCATTTTTTCCATACCATTGTTACCAATTGTGCTTGAAAACTTACCAATAATTCGCTTTTTTACGCTCTCCCTGCATTTTTTTCGCAAGTTCAGAATAAGAATGTCCACCAAAAAGTTGGGAGCATCGCCATCTATCTGTAATTTTGCAGCTGAAAATCAACAACTTATAACACCCATAACGATGATTTCTACAGACAAAAGCTGAGTGGAAACCTATGCCTATCCTGCCATATCGTTTTATCTTATCAATTGGATAGCAATTTCCTAAAACTGTGGTGGAACAGATATTCCTATATGGGAGTGACAGTATCAATTGATATACTTTTCTCTTTCACCAATATGATCCTACTACATTACTACAAGGAGGGATAATACGATGAAAAAGAAAGGTTAAGTGTATAGTCAGAAACTATAAATAGTCTTTACTACGGACTGACTACCTATATTTGTCATTTAAGCCCACTTTTCTTGTTCAGAACCATCAATAACGGATATTTAGCCTGTAAAAGAAAAAGCGTGCATCAAAGGTAATTGCTTTTGATGCACGCTTTAAATCTCAACAATCCGTCTTAGAAGTCTATTCTGTAGAGTAGATTTAGCACCGTTGTTTTCAGTCTTCTCGGCTCAATAGTACCCGTTTTCAAGTTATAGGCATGCCCCGAATACTCTCTATAATTAGTGGCATTCAATCCTTTGAGGGCAAATTCGTGCGAGGTGTTTTTGCAATTGATGCGATAGCTGATGCTATAATGCAACAAGAAGATGGGTGAAAATTCGTTTTCAAAAGCTCTTCTTTCGTCGTAAACGGTTTCTTTATCGGGATGTGCCAACGTTGCAAGTGTGTTGACAGGCGAGTAACGGTCGCCCCCTTGCAAGGTAGTCCGGATATTTACACCCAATACATTACGTTTACTACGCCCCATCATCCACTCTTTACCGATAAGTCCATTTAAGATGTAATGCCGGTTAAAGCGTGTGTTATACCATTTACCATCGCCGCCTTTATACTTCGAATCGAATACAGACGCCGTTACCATGTAGTAAAGTCCGTGTGACATATATTTCTCCAATGTTACATCCACACCGTAATTATATCCCTTTCCCTTGTTCACTAATTGGTCTTCGATGTGGTAAGAACGCCGGTTGATGAGTGAGTAGGAACTATCGGGCATAACGGGAATATTAGTAAGATATTGATAATAGGGTTCTATCTTTATGCCGAGATTGTCGGAAAAGCGGTAATGATAAGACAAAGATACGTTTTGCGAGCGAGTGAAATCAAGGTCTTTGTTAACTGAAGCCTGGCCTGTCGTTGCATTTTTTACAAAATATACGTCCAGCTTTTCCATTCGGCTATACAATCCATAGGCAAATCCCAGCGAGCTTTTATCCGTTAGCTGCCATTTCAAAGCAATGCGCGGCTCTATTGTCCAATGGTTATTGAGGGTAAGTAACTGACCGTTAATACCCACCGTGGCAGACAGTTTGTTGCTGAGATTGAACAGCGAGCTGCTGTAAACCGACCCCAACACCGTATTGCCTTTACCCTCTGAAAGGCGTTGAAGTGGTTGTCGATAATATGGTGCCATATCAAACTGCATATCATAGTGCATGTTGGTAATTGTAACACCTGTCTTATTAGTATGGCGTGAGCTGTATTTCTTATTGAAGAATGAGTTGAGCACCATGTTGGTATAACGCACTCTGAAATCGACATTTGGTTTTGCGTTCATCGAAACATCGTATACGTCTTCCCAAGCATCGGTTTGCGAGAAAGTAAGGGCAAGCGTTGTTTTCAACATTCCGCCGTTATTCCACAAGTAACGGTGTGACAGTCCGGCCGCAGCCGATGTTTGTTTCGCTTGTGAATCTTTCGCATCGTCGGCATATTCCCAATCTGCAGGTTTGCGCATCTCTGGTTTTACCTTATCGATAAGTGCCGTAGTCCAAAATGAAAATATGCCTGCATGAGCGGTTGGAAAGTTGAGTTTAAAATTCAGGTCTTGATAATCCAACGATTGTGCCATGTCCTTATTGCTGTTCAGTTTATGAAGCAACCCCATCGTGGAATAGCGATAATTGAAGATATAAGATGCTTTTCCACGTTTACCCAACGGCCCTTCAGAAGCGGCATCAATACCGAGAATACCTAACTGGAATGTATGTTGGAACCGTTGATTGTTACCATTGCGCAGCCGCATGTCAAAGATGCCCGAGATGGCGTTATTGTATTCTGCAGGGAAAGCTGATGTATAAAAGTCGGAATTGCCTAATACATTACTGCTTAAAGAGGTAAGAATGCCCCCTCCGAACGAGCCCATGTCGGCAAAGTGATTGGGGTTGGGTATCTCTACATCTTCCAATCGCCATTGCAAAAAGCCCGGTGAATTGCCATGAATAGAGATACCATTATTCGATATGCCCGAGGCAACGCCGGCAAAAGCACTCACAAGACGGGCGGGATCGTCCATACCACCTGCAAAACGGCTGGCTTCTTCGGTACTAAGCATACGTGCACCCGTCAAGGTCATCTTGTTTAATGGCCGGCTTTTGTCTATCTGTGCACGCACTACTACTTCGCCAAGGGAACTCGGACGTTCTTTCAGCTGAACCTCCAAATTTACTTCTTTGGCAGAGGTAAGTATGATGCCTTTCACGATTTCAGTTTCATAACCCATAAAAGACACCTGTAAATCATATCGTCCCACGGGAATATCGGGCAGCACAAATAGCCCTTTATCATTGGTAACAGTTGTTTGACCTTCTGCATTGATAATCTTTACACTTGCCGAAGACAATGGTGCAGCTGATGCTGCATCGATTACCAAGCCACGTATAGTTTGTGTGGGAATTGCCTCTTGGGCAAATAATGTCATCGTGTTTAACTAACCACACACGATAAGGCAGATAAAGAGAATTTGTTTCGTCATAAGCTTTTACTATTACTCACGATGGCAAAGATACAATAAATATTACAAAATGGCCCAAGAGAAGTGCAGATTCTTATATTGAGACATAAATAAAACGGTACTTGGGGTAGATGTATCTCTATCCGAATACCGCTGTTCGTTCAGCGATATACACTTATTACCTTTATCTCGGTCTACTACCCTTGTAATTCTCCTCCAGCATCTTCTCCAAGTCCGAAGCCTTATAGAGTATCTTTTCTGCAAACTGCGTGTAAGGAATAATCCTCCTGTCCCGATAGATCTGCAAGGTGCGAGGGCTGATATACAGCCAATCATACACCTTACTCGTTAGGAATTCTTCTCTCCGAATGCCTTGTGGCAGCATTCTGTAAGGCTCAAGATTTCGTCTCTGAGCTTTGCTCAATTGGTTTCCGTAATGGTGTAATAGTTTATAATCTTATCTTGTTATTTCAGGCCTTCCCTGTTTCCACCGGAAAAGGTAATAGCATGCGTACACCTCTCAAAGTAGCAGAGAAATATCTATGAGTTCAAATACTCTGCAAAGCACTACCAAATTATAGTTCGTCAACAGACTGAAGAAAGAATTTCTCCAACCGTTCTTGCCCAAAGGTTGGAGCTTGCATATCCATTGCCATAGCGGTTAGGAAGAACTCAAAAGGTCCGTAGGTTTTGGAAGAAGTGAATGTATGCAAGAGGAAGAGAATGAAACGGCGTACTACATCGGGAAGATGGTGAATAGTTACAGACATATCACAAGCTCGCAATGCCAGTTCTGCAATCTGATTATGGGTCAACACGTCTGGCCCGCCAATACAGAGTTCCTGTTGGTCACTTTGTAAGACATCGACGATTGCCCGGGCAAGATCGTTACCATGGATTGGGTTCATATGTAGCTCACCGTGTCCGAAGAGCCATACGCTCCCATGCTTTGCCATTTGCAAGAAATCTTTCATATCAGAGAAGAACCCTGTAGGACGAATGATGCAATAGTCCATTCCTGAACCTTTAAGATAATCGACCAGCCGTTCTTTGGCTTCGCAGATTTTCAGATGCCGCATTTGTTCACCATTGAACACAGAAACATAAACAAAGCGTTTCACACCACTGCGGCGCGCTTCGTTTATCAGATTGACATTCGCTTGAAAATCCACATCCATATAGGTCTTCCCCTCTTTCTGCCGTGTAATACCGACAGTGCTAATCACTACATCAATGCCTTCGCAAATGCCTTTCAGCGTATCGGCTTGTGTTACTTCGCCAGTCCTGATGTCTAAATGCGGGTAGGTACTGATAATACGTGAGGGATTTCTTACCACAATTCTGGTAGAATAACCTTGACAAAGGAGTTCATCCATTACAAATCTTCCGAGATAACCAGTTGCACCTGCCAACAGTACACGGCATTGTGATGCAGGAATTGTATTATGGTTAGTTTTCATCTTGTTACTATTTTTGTATGTCTGATGAGAATGTGGAGTGTCAATAATCGTTGCGACAGGCTCACCCCATCGCAGCGAAAATAATTAGTAAACAGGGAGGCAGTATTACGGCTGTTCACTTCCTCCGCCCCCGCCAGCCGGTTTCTTCTTTGTCTTCTTTGCAGGTGCCTCAAGAGAAATAAAGTTGAGCCAAAGAAGCCTTGGGGAAACCGTTTGTTTATGGAGAATACGGAACGCTTTGCGCACGTATACAAAAGTATAAATGCGGTTTTAGATATTAGGAGAGAGTGTGTTGGCAAATTATTTGAAACACACAAATATAAAGCGTTAAAAGTTGCAGAGAAATTCCTATTTCTCTGTAACAGCATCATGCCTTTATCGCTATGTGTCAAACAATTATTACTATTCACGATGACAAAGATACAATAAATATTATAAAATGAACCCAAGAAGAACGAAAATTCTTATATTGAGACATAAATAAAAATGAAGGACAAACTTGAGTGTTTATCATAAATTATCGTGCGAATGTCATACTTACAAGGTGAGAATAATATGGGATTCCGTACACCATACATATTCATCCGCGACCCCTACCATAGAGATTGGTCACTTCACCTCCACTTATTACGCATTGATCCACAGAATATTACCGGCCGAAGAGGAATCGATGTCATGTGTACAGAACGGTGACGAGTGGGCTGTCCGTGGCATGTTGACGGGCGATGTAAGGCGATGTTTGATGCGAACGGTGTGCACGTGACTCGGAAGAGGATGCTGGCAAGAATGGAAGGCGGGTGAGCGGGATGGCGAACGGACAGAAAGAAAAGCGGGAAGAAAACATGGAAACCTCAGAAAAAAGTGCTATCTTTGTTCTCATGGGAGAGCACAAGCAGATAAAACAAGTCGAGAGTAAGATTATTGTCCTTCGCGATACGCAGGTTATCCTCGATAGAGACATCGCCGAACTCTATGGGGTGGAGACGAGAGATATCAACAAAGCCGTAAAGAATAACCCCGATAAATTTCCGCAAGGCTATATCATCACCCTCGAAAAAGAAGAGAAAAAGGAACTGGTGGAAAATTTCCACCGGTTCAATCCACTGAAACATTCAACTGTTCTTCCGAAAGCCTTTACCGAGAAAGGGCTTTACATGCTCGCCACCATCATCAAGTCGGGGCTCGCAACTGAAGCCACCATTGCCATCATCGAGACGTTTACAAAACTCCGTCAGTTGGCAAGAGCCATGCAACAGGCCAACGATGAGATTGCAAAAGGTGGCGAACTGCCAACCGCTCAAGAGCAGAATGCCTTCAAAAACTTGATGGATGAGGTCTTTGCCGACCCCATGCCCATCAGCGTTCAGCGAATGACTTTCGGCGTAAACTTAGGCTTCTTCAAATGGGAGTTGGAAACAACACGAGAGCGAAAGGAATAGTCCCAAGGCCACACTATCGCCTTTGCCCTTCCCCTTGCGCGTTAGATGCCCCTCAGTATCAGCCCTCACAATGTGTGGCATCCAACGCATCGGGTGCATCCGCCACGTGCATACCGGCAGCAGGCTGCGGAGATGACGAGGAGAAAGGGGGCTCCTTCCCCTCGCCCACCCGTATCATGGCAAACAAAGGGCGCGGCATTTGCCGCAGACACTGTGCATAACGCTGTTGGAAAGGCGCCTGCCGAACATACTTTCGGTGCTTGGCTTTGTAGAGATAGGCCCGCGGATTATGAGGCTCATCGAGATGCAAACGCAGGCAAAGCTCGTGAATGAGCGGTCCCACCCGATAGAGTTGCCCCGCCGAAGTGTAGAGCGGAAAGGAAGTACACACGAGGGCTGCGGCCTCGAAAAGGTCGGTGTGGCTGCCACACCAATGCAGGTTGTCGGCTGGGGCAAGCGCCAAGATGGCCGAAATTTCATTTTTCAATGCCCGTAGAATTATATCCATGATTGTTTATGTTTGATGTGAAATTTTCACCTTATTATATATATAGCGTTTGCTCTTGCCTCGCAGAAGGTGTTTTTTCGCACCCCTACGAGGGGCCATCCAACCGCCTTCGAGCTGCTTATCCCCATGGAAACGGGAGAAAGAAGAGGCTCTGCACACAGGAAAAGAGGGAACGCCACACGCCAAATGACAAAACAGACGTCAGAAAAGGCAAAAGCATCGCCCGCTGATTTCCACCTACAAAGTTAGCGTTTTCCGTGGAAATATTTTTTCCATATACCCCTTTTTCCGTTAATAGTCTTTAAAACCATGAGAAACTTAACAATCGTATCACCAAATATCTTCTAAAAAGCTTGACAGGGTAGGGCGAAATTTCGTATCTTTGCATCAGTTCAGTAAGACCAATCTTCTGAACCTTAATAAAGAAATTGAAATGAAAACAGATCAAAAAGAAATGTATTCGCCCCACTTCTCGAAAGCTGAGATGCACCGTTCGGGCGTGGCTTTGAAGTTAGGCATCGACAACACGCCAACGAAAGCCGAAGAAGAAAATCTGCAAGCACTTTGCACCATGGTTTTAGAACCCTTACGCTTGCGCTTTGGGCGAATCATCATTGCCAGCGGTTATCGCTCAACCGCTTTAAACAAAGCCATCAGAGGAGCACACAACTCACAGCATCTGCTGGGCGAAGCGGCCGACATTCATGTGGCGAGCGAGGCTGAAGGACGTCGTTATTTCGACTACATTCGGCACCACCTGCCCTTCGACCAGCTGCTGTTTGAGCATGCCATGCGCAATGGTTGCTGTTGGTTGCATGTGAGCTATCGGCGACAACCGCAACGCAATCGCCATGAAGCCTTCCACCTTACCGCCAAGAAGTAAGCGCTTTATCTTATTCTTATAAGAATGACCATAGTAATTTAATTAACAATTTAACAAAAAGAAAGGAACAGAATTATGTCTGTATTGTACAAAATCTACGAGAACAAAAACAAGAAGAGTGCCGGTTACAAAAAGTTTTATGCGCGTGCCGTGCACCAAGGCGTTGTTGACTTAGCAGCCATCTCGGCCCAGATTGAGCGCAACTGTTCGCTCAAACGAAGCGACGTGACGGCCGTTTTGATTGAGTTGGTAGAAGTGATGACCGCACATTTGCAAGACTCCAAACGCGTGAGAATCGACGGTTTGGGCACGTTTAAAGTGGGGTTGCGCTGCAAACCGGCAGCCTCTGCGGGCGAGTTTAATCCCGTGAAGAACGTGAAGAGCCTGCATGTGAACTTCCTCCCTGCGTCGAATTTGGACCGTGATGCCCACAAACACGTGAAGGAGTTGCTGCGTGGTGTGGCCCTGCAAGAGCATGGTACCTATGTCATCAACAAGAAACCCTCGGGCACTCCAGCCGTAGGCGGATAAGCCTTCCCCTCGCTTCGGCTCCCCAGGGCACCGTCATTGGAGAGCGAAGCCTTTCTTAAAATCTTGTTTCACCTTAATAATCAAATAGAAATGAGTAAGTTTAGAACTGACGATTGGAAAGTTGTTATCAAGATTATCATCACTTTGGCCACCGCCATCTTAGGCGCTTTGGGAGCCAAAGAGTTGGGCGAGTGATCCCCTTTCGCAAGCCGATAACAACGCCTCCCCTGCTTTTAAGGTTTAAAAGTGGGGGAGGTTTTTAAAATAGAAGCATGCGATTTATATTTCCATGGGACACTCATCCTGGCGTGAGAGCAGCGCAAGAACAACGGACAGCAAAGGAGGTTTTTTTGCGCTTTTTCGCGCTTTACTTTTGCATTATGCACGAAAAGCCTTACCTTTGCGAACATATTATATTAAGGTGAAGGCGCGAAGGTGCCACAAGCCCCATCAAACAATCGGAAGAATGGATTATAACTTCAGTGAAATAGAGAAAAAATGGCAGAAAGTCTGGCGCGAACAACAAACCTATAAGGTGGTTGAAGACGCTTCGAAGACCAAGTTTTATGTGCTCAACATGTTCCCCTATCCCTCAGGAGCCGGCTTGCATGTGGGCCATCCTTTAGGCTATATTGCCAGCGACATCTATGCCCGTTACAAGCGGCAGCAAGGCTTTAACGTGCTCAACCCCATGGGTTATGATGCCTATGGACTGCCTGCAGAGCAATATGCCATACAGACCGGGCAGCATCCTGCACTCACTACCGAGACCAACATCGCGCACTACCGCGAGCAGTTGGACAAGATTGGGTTCTCATTTGACTGGAGTCGTGAGGTGAGAACCTGCGATCCGGCCTATTATCACTGGACACAATGGGCGTTCGAGAAGATGTTTTCGAGCTATTTCGACAACGACCAGCAAAAGGCATTGCCCATCGATTTGCTCGTGAAGCATTTTGAAGCCCAGGGCACTGCGGGGCTACACGTGGCTGAGAGCGAGGAACTTTCGTTCACGGCTGCCGAGTGGAAAGCCTATGATGAAACGCAACAGCAGCGCACGTTGATGAACTATCGCATCGCCTACTTGGGCGAAACGATGGTCAACTGGTGCCCCGAGTTGGGCACAGTGCTCGCCAACGATGAGGTGGTTAATGGCGTTAGCGAGCGTGGGGGCTACCCCGTGATTCAGAAAAAGATGCAGCAATGGTGTCTGCGCACGTCGGCCTACGCCCAGCGTTTGTTGGAGGGTTTGGACAAAGTGAACTGGACCGATGCCATCAAAGAGACGCAACGCAACTGGATTGGGCGCTCTGAAGGCACCGAGATTGCGTTTAAAGTGGCCGGCGAGGCACGCGAAATCACCATTTTCACCACCCGCGTCGACACCATCTTTGGTGTCACCTTCATGGTGTTGGCACCCGAAAGCGAACTCGTTGGCACGCTCACCAAGCCCGAGAAACAGGCCGAAGTGGCCACCTATTTAGACTATGTGAAGAAGCGTACCGAGCTCGATCGCATGAGTGATCGCAAGGTGACGGGCGTGTTTACAGGTAGCTATGCCGTCAATCCCTTCACGGGTGAGGAGATACCCATTTGGATTTCGGAGTATGTTTTGGCGGGCTATGGCACAGGAGCAGTGATGGCTGTGCCCGCACATGACAGTCGCGACTATGCCTTTGCCAAGCATTTCAACCTGCCCATCGTGCCACTTATTGAGGGCGCCGATGTGGAAAACGAGAGCTTCGACGCAAAAGAAGGTATCGTGATGAACTCGCCTCGCGACGGAAAAGCCGTGTTTGAGGACTTCACCCTGAATGGGAAAACGGTGAAAGAGGCCATAGCCTATACCAAAGAATATGTCACCCGCCACGGTCTTGGCCGCGTAAAAGTGAACTATCGTCTGCGCGATGCCATCTTCTCACGGCAGCGTTATTGGGGCGAACCCTTCCCCGTTTATTATAAAAATGGACTTCCCTACATGATTCCTGAGGCTTGTCTGCCCCTCGAATTGCCCGAAATCGACAAATATCAGCCCACAGAAAGTGGCGAACCACCTTTGGGACGTGCGAAGAAATGGGCGTGGGACGAGGCCAATCAATGCGTGGTGGAGAACGAGCGGATTGACCAACAGAAGGTGTTCCCCTTGGAATTGAACACCATGCCGGGCTTTGCTGGCAGCTCAGCCTATTACCTTCGCTACATGGATCCGCACAACACGCAGGCTCTTGTGGGCGAGAAAGCCGACCATTATTGGCAGAATGTTGACCTTTATGTGGGCGGAACGGAGCACGCTACAGGCCACTTGATTTACAGTCGCTTTTGGAATAAGTTCCTTTTCGACTATGGTGTGAGCTGCAAAGAAGAACCCTTTGAGAAGTTAGTCAATCAGGGAATGATACAAGGCCGGTCGAACTTTGTCTATCGTGTGAACGACATGGCGAAAGACAAGGCACCCGTTTTCGTGTCAAAGGGACTGAAAGACCAATACGACACCACGCCCATTCACGTGTGGGTGGGCTTGGTGAAGAACGATATCCTCGACGTTGACGCCTTCAAAGCATGGCGACCCGAATACGAACAGGCCGAGTTTGTGCTTGAAGAGGGACAATATCACTGCGGATGGGCGGTTGAAAAGATGTCGAAGAGCATGCACAACGTGGTCAACCCCGACGACATCATTGCCGAATATGGCGCCGACACGCTGCGCCTTTACGAGATGTTTCTCGGTCCGGTAGAGGCCAGTAAGCCCTGGGATACAAATGGTATCGACGGCTGTTTCCGCTTCCTCAAGAAGCTATGGGCACTCTTCTATGGCCGCAACAGCGATGCTTTGCTCGCCGATGACAGCCAGCCCACGAAGGAAAATCTCAAAACTTTGCACAAACTCATCAAGAAGGTGAGCGAGGATATGGAGCGCTTCAGCTACAACACCTCTGTCTCGGCCTTCATGATCGCCGTCAATGAGCTGGGCCAACAGCAATGCCACAGCCGCCAAGTGCTGCAAGATGTGGTGGTATTGCTGGCACCATTCGCCCCCCACATCGCCGAAGAACTGTGGCATGCCTTGGGCCATTCGACCACCGTTTGCGATGCTTCGTGGCCCAAAGCCAACGAAAGTTATTTGGTAGAGAGCGAGATACAGCTCACCATCAGCTTCAATGGCAAGGCACGTTTCCAAAAGGTTTTCCCCGCAGATGCCGACAATGCCACCATCGAAGCCGAGGCAAAGGCCGACGAACGCAGCCAAAAGTATTTAGAAGGCAAGACCATCGTGAAAGTGATTATCGTGCCCAAGAAAATCGTAAACATCGTAATGAAATAATCCTTGCCGTGAAAAGCCCCCACAAACGGGCTTTTCACGGCTTCATCATTCCCCCTTGAACATCCTCAAACAATGACAAGCAACCTGCAAAAACAACAAGTATGGAGCGAGGTGAAAGACTATTTTTTCATCTCGTTAGGCCTACTCATCTACACCATCTCATTCGTTCTCTTCCTCATGCCCTATCAGATTGTGGCAGGAGGAGCCACCGGAATGTCGGCCATCATCTATTATGCCACCGGCTTCCACATGCAATACACCTACATCATCATCAACGGGCTGTTGCTCATTATGGCGCTGTTCATCTTGGGATTTAAGTTCATGGTGAAAACCATCTACGCCATTCTGCTGCTCGCTATCCTCATCACCCTCATGCAAGCCATCGTGCCCAAGCAACCCAATGGGCTGCCTATTCAGCTGCTTGGACCGGGACAAGACTTCATGTCGATGATCATTGGTTGCGTATTGACGGGCGTAGCGCTCTCCACAGTGTTCCTGCATAACGGCTCAACCGGCGGATCTGACATCATCGCCGCCTCCGTAAACAAGTATCACGACATCTCGTTGGGACGCGTTTTGATTGCCATTGACTTCTGCATCATCGGCAGTTGCATGTTCTTTCCGGCCTTCGGTACCTATTTAGAGCGCGCCCACAAAGTGATGTTCGGCCTCTGTGTGATGACCCTTGAGAACTTCTCTTTGGACTATATCATGAATGCCCGGCGCGAGAGTGTGCAGTTTCTCATCTTCTCAAGCAAGTATCAAGAGCTGGCCGAAGCCATCGGAACCGAGACCGGTCACGGCGTAACCATTCTCGATGGGCACGGCTGGTACACGGGAAAAGAAGTGAAAGTGCTCTGCGTGCTGGCCAAGAAATTCGAAAGCACCACCATCTTCCGCCTCATCAAATTCATCGATCCGCGCGCCTTTGTCAGCCAAAGTAGCGTCGTCGGCGTTTATGGTGAAGGCTTCGACGAGATGAAAGTGAAAATCAATAAAAAGCTCCATCAGCAACGATTGCAGCAACAACAAAAGGAACAAGCATGAAAATTGTATTCGCAACCAACAACGCCCACAAGCTGAGCGAGATTAAAAGCATCCTCGGCAGCAGCATCGAAATCGTGTCACTCAGCGACATCGGCTGCACAGTCGACATTCCCGAGACGGGCAAAACGCTCGAAGAGAACGCCCACATCAAGGCGGCCTATGTGTTTGAGCACTATGGATTGAGCTGCTTTGCCGACGACACGGGCTTGGAAGTGGAGGCACTCCATGGCGCACCCGGCGTTTACAGCGCACGTTATGCAGGCGGAGCGGGCCACGACAGCGAGGCCAACATGCGCAAACTGCTTGGTGAATTGGCCGGCGAGCCCCACCGCAACGCCCGATTTCGCACCGTCATCTCGTTGTTGCAAGTCGACGAGAACCATCCCCAAAAGCCCATCGAGCACCAGTTCGAAGGCATCGTCACAGGCCATATTGCCACCGAGAAACACGGGCAAGAGGGCTTCGGTTACGACCCCATCTTCATCCCCGACGGCTATGATCAGAGCTTTGCCGAGTTGGGAGAAACCATTAAAAACAAAATCAGTCATCGTGCACGCGCCGTCGAACAGCTGGCTCTTTTCTTGAAAACAGGCCGATAAAGTCACGAAAACGATGCACTTTGCAGGCTAAAAACGATGAAAAAGCTCACCAATCTCCTTGTTTTTCTTTCGCTCAACGCCGGGCTTTTTGCCCAGACACCCGTTTGGAAAAACTACCTCTCCTATCAACAAAAACAAGAAATAGCGCAGGCACATCGCAACCTCCTCTATGTGTTGGCCTCGCAAGGGCTCTATGCCTATCACCCCGACGACCGCAGCATCCGCACCTTCGACAAGGTGAATGGCCTCGCCGATGCCGCCATTGCCCACATCAGCTACAACACTTCGGCCCACCGCCTCGTGGTGGTCTATGTCAATGGCAACATCGATTTGCTCGACGACGATGGGCAAGTGACCCACTTGAGTGCCTATCGCGATGCCCGGCTCACGGCCGATAAAACCGTGAACAGCATCTGTCAGCACGGCAGCGACGCCTTCCTTGCCACGGGCTTTGGCATCGTTCGCCTCAACATCGCACGCGCCGAGGTGAGCGACACCTACAACCTTTCACTCCCGGTGGCCTATTGTTGGGTGGAACAACAGCTGCTCAAGGCCGCCAGTCCCACGGCAGGAATGTTGCAATGCCCGCTCAACAGCAACCTCGCCGACCCGCTCTCGTGGCAGCACACGGGCACTTTCGTGGCACAAACACCCGTCGACAACACGGCATTGTGGGCGAAGGTGGCGCAGGTTTCGCCCGATGGTCCGGCCTACAACCACTTTGGGTTCATGCGCTTTCACAACCAACGGCTCTACACCTGCGGCGGCAAGAGCGAACCCTTCCGCCCGGGTTGCGTGCAAGTGATGCACGAAGGGCGCTGGCAGGTGTATGCCGGTGAGGCCGACATTCAACCCCTAACCCATTTGCATTATCAGGATGTGTGCGCCATCGACATCGATCCGCGCGACGAAAACCATCTCTTTGCCGGCGCACGCAACGGTCTTTACGAATTTCAGAACGGCCGTCTGAAAGCTTTTTATAACGATAGCAACTCGCCCATCGGCACTGCCACGGCCAACAACGACCGCGAATATCAGTTGGTTACGGGCGTGAAATTCGATGCCACGGGGCAGCTCTGGCTCTTCAATAGCCAGTCGCTCACGGCCTCCTTGCTGCGTTTCGACGGCCAACAGTGGCACCATCCGCAGCTCAATGCCTTCATGACTTTTGGCCAACGCAGCTTAGCCAACGGCCGACAGCTGCAATTTTTCACCCCCGACGCGCTGTGGTTGGTCAACGACAACTGGACACGTCCGTCGCTCTATCGCGTTGATGTGGCCACCGAGCGCATCACCTCGTTCACCACTTTCGTCAACCAGGATGGGCAAACGGTGGACAACTTGTGGTATGTGCGCTGCATAGCCCGCGACAAAATGGGCAACCTCTGGGTGGGAACCAACGTGGGACCACTCGTCCTCTCGCCCGAAGAAGCGCAAAAAGCTAACCCCATCTTCGAGCAAATCAAAATTCCTCGCAACGACGGAACAACCCTTGCCGACTATCTTCTCAGCGGTGTCGACATTACAAATATCGTCATCGACAACGCCAACCGCAAGTGGATGGCCACGCAAAGCAACGGCCTCTACCTCGTGAGCAGCGACAACCAACGCCAATTAGCCCACTACACGGCCGAAAACAGCCCCCTCCTTTCGAACGCCATTGAGAGCCTTGCCTTCGACAACACCACCGGAACGCTCTACATCGGCACGGCAGCCGGCCTCTGTTCGGTGCAGAGTGAGGCCTTTCTCTCGGCCGATGCGCTGCAAAAAGACCAGGTCTATGCCTACCCCAACCCCGTAGAACCGGGCTACACGGGGCCGATAAACATCGTGGGACTGATGGACAACAGCGATGTGAAGATTACCACCGTCGACGGAAGACTGGTGAAACAAGGCCGCAGCAACGGCGCCCTTTTCAGCTGGGACGGCACCAATCAGCACGGACAGCGCGTGGCTTCGGGCATCTATCTCGTTGAGGTAGCCACACCCGACGGCGCAAAAGGTGTGGTGTGCCGGGTGGCTATCGTGAATTAAACCAACGCATGCGCAACCACAACAGCTATCGCCACATCCTGAAAACCACCACCCTTTTTGGCGGTGTGCAAAGCCTTAACATCCTCATGGGCGTGGTGCGCACGAAACTTGTGGCTGTGCTTCTCGGCACAACGGGCATGGGCGTGCTCTCGATGTGCAACACATGGGTGAGCTTGCTCAGCGACACATTGGGCTTAGGGCTGCCGATGAGCGCCGTAAAGCAGCTGTCCTCGGCCTATGAACAACCGCAACCAACCGCCTTTTTGCAGCAACTTTGCACACTGCGCACCTGGACTTTGCTCGCCGCAGGCCTCGCCTTTGCGGTGAGCTTTTTTTGTGCTTTGCTCTGGCACAACGCCTCCTGGCTTAGCCTGTTGCCCCCCTTTGCCCTCGTTGCCCTGGCAGTAGTGGTGCCCATGGCGGTGCTCACGGCCGGCGAAATGGCCGTGCTGAAAGCCACACGCCAGCTGAAAGCCGTGGCCAAACTGTCGGTTTGGAACATGCTGCTCATGGTCATCGTGTCGTTCCTTGGCTTCTATCGGTGGGGCCTGCGCGCCATTGTGCCCGTGCTTTTGGCTACAGCGTTCGTGCAGATGCTATTCGTTGTGGGCTGCAGCTGTCGGCGTTTCGGCTACAAGGTGGCGTTCAGCAAAGACGTGTTGCGCCGCGGTTGGTCCACCCTTCGTTTGGGATTGGCCTTCGTAGCCGCAGGGATGGTGGCCAATGGGGCGGCCTTTCTCGTGCGTTGGTGGCTGCAATGGCAAGGCGATGTGCACGTGGTGGGACTCTATAATGCCGCCACCATGCTGGCTATGACCTATGCCGGGGTGGTGTTTCATGCCATGGAGACCGACTATTTTCCACGCCTCTCGGGCGTAAGCCATGCCGGGAAAGGGCTCAACCTGTTGGTCAATCGGCAAATCAATGCTTGCATCTTGCTGCTTTCGCCCCTACTGTTGGGGTTCATGATGGCGTTGCCATGGCTCATTCCGCTGCTGTTCAGTCAGGCCTTTCTGCCCATGATGGGCATGATGCGGGGCTGCTTGGTGGCCATGTTCTTTCGCATTTTCACGCTCTCCATCGAATATATCGCCCTTTCGCGCGGCCATTCGGTGCTCTATCTCGTGCAAGAAGGGGCATCGGCCGTGCTGCTTGTGGTGGCCGTCGCTATGGGCTTTGCGCTCGGTGGCCTCACCTTTGTGGGCTATGCCATCGCCCTTGCCACCGCCTTGGAGGCGCTGTTGGTGCTCGTCCTCACCCACCATCGCTACCACTTCATGCTGCATCGTGCCACATGGCGATGGGCTGGCGCGCAGTTTCTGCTGCTCCTCGTGACGCTATGGAGCTGCCTTTGGTGTGCAAGCCCCGCAGCTTGGACACTTGGTTTGGGCGCCTTTGGCTTGTCCGGCACCGTCAGTTGGCGTTGCTGGAAGGCATTTCACACAACGAAAGATAGACCAAAGGCAGCGTGACAAGAAGGGTAACGACGTCGCTAACGGGCTGACTAATCTCCACACCCAACAGTCCAAAATGGTGGGGAAGCACCAAGATGAGCGGCACAAAGAACAGCCCTTGGCGCGCCGCAGCAAGGATGTTGGCACGGATGGGCATGCGACACGTCTGCGTCACCATGTTGGCTGGAATGATGATGGCACTGAAGATAATCGTCAACAGCTGATAGCGCAGGGCGGCAGCCCCCACGTTCACCACATGGATATCGTCGCGAAAGAGGGTGATGACCTCGCTGCTGAAGAACGAAAGGAGCACAGCCATGCACACGAGGAACACGGCACTCACCTTCACACAGAACCAAAAGCCGCCTTTCACCCGTTCATAAAGTCGGGCGCCATAACAGAAACCGCACATCGGTTGATAGCCTTGTCCCAAGCCAACCACCATGCTGAAGATGAACATCGTGAGGCGATTGACAATGCTCATGCCTGCAATGGCAGCATCACCAAAACCACCTGCGCCCACATTCAGCGCGATAGTGGAGAGGCTGGCCAACCCTTGTCTGAGCAAAGAGGGCGTACCTCCGGCGATAATCTCACGCACAAAGCTCCCACGAAACGTCACATTTTGCCAATGATAATGAATGATATGCGGATGCAAACTCATGCGATACATCACCGAAAAGCCTATCATTTGTCCGGCCACTGAAGCCCAGGCCGCACCCGAAACACCCATGCCACACGTGAAAATCAACACCGGATCGAGCACGCAGTTCACGACGGCTCCCACCACAACCCCATACATCGAGTAGCGCGCATAGCCCTGATAGCGCATCTGATTGTTCATGCAAAGGGTGCCCATAATAAAAGGTGTGCCGAGCAAAGAAATGCCCAAATAGTCCTTGGTGTAGGGCAGAATGGTGGGTGTGCTGCCTAAAAGGATGGACAGGGGATGAAGAAACAGCAGGCCGAGAACCACTATCGTCGCGGCAAAAAACAAGGCATAGGCCAAAGCCGTGCTGGCCATTCGCTCGGCATTCTGCTTGCGCTCGGCACCCAATTCGCGTGCAATATAGGTGCCGGCACCATTGCCAAAGAAGAAAGCGAAGGCCTGAACGACAAACATTACCGAAAACACGATGCCCACAGCAGCCGTAGCTTGCGTGTTGATTTTGCCCACAAAATAGGTGTCGGCCATGTTATAAAGGCTCGTCACCAGCATCGAAATGATGGTGGGAACGGCCATTGTGCCAATCACTTTCGGTATGGGTGCCGACGTGAGGAATACATAATTCTCGTCTTTCTGCATTTTTTTATCCGTTATGCGCTGCCACCTTCCGCGGCAACAGCCCATCTCTATGGAACGATGATCCTTATTTCACTTCTTGCCGCTTGCGCTCTTCTAAAAATTCTATTGCCTGATATACCTTTGAATAAGGCTTCGTGTAATCTTCCAACTGCTTGGAACGGCGGATAGCCTCAGCCATTTTTTCGCCGGAACAGAGTGCTTCCACCCAATCCTTCTTTTGCAAAAAGGTGGTATGCTTGTCGAATTTTGGCATAAACTCCCTAAGCTCTTTCACCACCTCTTCGCACCTTCCGTAAGGTCGACCGGGCTCTTTATAATGTTTGCGTGCCATGTTTTAATAAATATTGGGCAAGGCACCAAAGCGACCATTGCGGTAAGCATGTTGGAGCGAGCGTATCTTGTTGAGTCCTTTGAACTCTACGAGCGCATAAAGCGACGAGCTTCCATTCGCTTCTTTCTCGGTAAACCACACCGAATCTTTGCGAAAGAGGTCATCGACACGGCTTAGCAAAGGGTCGTAGTGGGTGGTTACCAAAAGTTGGCTGCGCCCCTTCTCTTGTAAGAACTGCTCTATCATAAACGCCACCACCTCGGGATGGAGCGATGAGTCAATCTCATCGACAGGCAAAAAACATTGCTTTTTGATAGCCGTATAGATGCCTGCTTCCACACCAAAAGCGCGACTTGTACCCCGACTTTGCAAGTTTTCGGGCAACACATAGTGCTGGGGTTCGCCACGATCATCAACCACTGTATGCTCAAAATCGGTGTGAAGCTGATAAATTTTCTTGTCGGACGAGAAGGCAGCTCTTAGTGCTTGCGGCAGCTCGTCAGCCCCATTCACTAAATTCTTAATCGAATCTATCCATTGAGCCTCCTCTTTCCTCATCTTTATATCCGTAATATTGAAGTCGGCACGACGGATAAACCGAAGCAGATAGTCTTTTAATGCAACATCTTCCAACAACTTCCGATTCGCATACTCAAACATCTCTGTACCGGGTTCTATCACAGGCATCCCACCGTTTTGCATCCAATCGCGCGCTGCATCGACCAAAGCAAGCGTACAGTTCACCTTTTTCCGTGCGGCGAAAAACGACATGTTGGGCAGACATTTCACGGTGAGCGCTTCCAACACCGCACGACTCACCTTCAGACTGCTATGCAATTTCAACGTCGATTGCCCCTGTTCTAAGCCACGTTCAAGAAGCAACGTGGGCTGATGCGTTTTGTAATAAGACAGTTCTTCACGATAGACCACGTGTTGATCTAACGCCAACTCATATTTATATTTTGTCTCGCCAACAAAAAACACCAGCTTAAACACACTGGGGTCGGTGGGTGTATGCGCATCTAAAAGGAATGGATCAACATCAATCGCATCGTCCATCGTCTTGGGATTGTGGAACCAAAAGCGACGTAAAAAATCGAGGGCTAACAACAAATTCGACTTGCCACTGGCATTTGGACCATAGATAACCGCAAAGCGAAGCAACCGAACTTGCGGGGCAACGGTCACCACTTGCGTATCTTCAAACGTGGTATCTTTCGTTGCTTCAAAACTAAGTGTAGCCTCATCTTTAAACGAACGGAAATTTCTTACGCTAAATTCTTGAATCATCTACTTTGATTTTAAAGAACAATCTCCATTGAAAACTATTTCAAATGCAAAGTTACAGGATTATTCTTTACAGCATTTATTTTCCTACAAAACATTAACTTTATTTTCAAAAACAGACACTTTATAGCTTGTTTTGAAAATAAAAACACCAAAAATCACCATTCCTTTTCTCACCAATTCTACTCTTTACACCTTCTATTTCTTGCAGTTCCCCAAAATTTCCCAACGCAAATTGTAGCGTTTCCCCGAAATTTTTCGCCGCAAAATGTAGCAATCCCCCAAATTGTTTTACATCCATTTGCTGCATTTCCCCAAATTGTTGTGGGCGGAACCAACCGGTTGTGCTGCGCGTTTATCGACCCGGTATAGCATGAGACAGGCATCACCGCCACACGAAGTCAAGCGTCATCTGTTTTAGTATTGAACAGTGTTGACCTCTTCTCAGGATTGCGTGCTAAGGTAAATCGGTCTAAATCGGTGAACTACCGTTTTTTTATTCTCTTGCATCCATTTTCTTCTCCTTCACATTTGACTCTGTTGGGAGGTGGCCAAAGTGCTCTTTATAGCATTTTGAGAAATAGGAAGGCGACGAGAAGCCAACGCGATAAGAGACCTCAGAAATGTTCATTCCACCTCGGCGTAACAGTCGTTCGGCCTGTTGCAGGCGCGTGATGCGAATGATTTCCACAGGAGAAGATTCTGTGATTGTTTTCACCTTGCGATAGAGTTGCACACGGCTCATGCCCAATTCCGAAGCCAACATTTCAACATTAAACTCAGAGTTGGCGAGATGCTTAAGGATACATTCAAAGAGAAGATTCATGAATGCCGTATCACCATCAAGCTCTTCTGTGCCTTTCACTTCTTCATTGGGGTGGAGATGGCGCTCTAATTGACTGCGTTGCTCGTGCAGTTGCATGTAGTGATGCAGTTTTTCTGTGATGCTTTTTTCAGTCATTCGATGTCGGTAAAGGGTCATGCGATAGACATAGATGAAGATACCGATGAGCAAAACAAGGATAATGATGGTGAGGAGCAAATACACCTTTTGGTGATGATAGCGCATGAAGAACGTATCGAGACGCCGATGCAGGTCTTTGATGCGTTGCTGTTGCATATCCATTTCATCAGCCTGCATGAGCATCAGCGGTGCTTTTTCGGGTGTAACGAGCGCCGACTGTAGGACGTTCTCTTTCTGATAAGGACGATGGCGAAGGATGTTCATGGCCAATTTCATCACAAGGTCGCCACGTGTGGGATAGATGTAAGAGGCCGAAAGCACACTGTCGGCGACAAGTTTTAAGCCCCCTTTGGACCCTGAAAGTGCATCGACACCACAGAATGCAGTTGATTTAGGCAGGACTCCGGCCTCGCGTGCCCCCATAGCCATGCGGTCGTTTTGCGCAAAAACACAGGCTATGGCGTCACAGGCCGTTTCGGCATGTTGCTTGAAATGCTTCATTACGCGCGTTCCACTCTCCCTCGTCCAGTCTCCTTGCAAGCTCGCCACGAGTTGAATACCCGGATACTTGCTGAGGCTTTCTATAAAGCCTCGATGACGTTCAATCGCTGGTGATGACCCTTTTAAGCCCATGATCTCGAGCACCTTTCCGTGATCGCCCACCAATCGTGCCACATAGTCGCCCATTCGGCGTCCCACTTCCACGTTATCGGCACCCATAAATGCAGTGTAGTGGCCATCGGTTTTACGGTCGAAGAGAATTACAGGAATTCCTTTCTTCATTGCTTTGTTGACAACAGGCGTAATGGCATAGGCCTGATTGGGCGAGATGATGAGCAGATTGACACCCTCACTGATGAATTGCTCTATCTGTTGAATTTGCCGTTTATCGTTATCATCGGCCGAAGCGAACTTTATTGTGATGCCATCTTCCATGTAGGTGGCCGTTTGGAGTTCTTGGTTTAGTTTGTCGCGCCAAATATCTTCCGAACATTGCGACACACCAATGACATAGTGTTGATGGGTGTTGGTGTCACAAGAAAATGATGTGAAACCAAAAATGAAACAAAGAATATAGGGAAATAATTTTTTCATTAGATGATGATGCTATAGAAGAATGTGGCAAAGGTAACATTAAAATGGCTAAAATCAAAACTAATTGTGCAATTACCCCCAAATCGGTCATTAGATTGCTTGTTGGTTATCCTTAACTCCGCAGCATAAACCCTTGTGAGAAC